>JAEEGL016230240.1_pt1 | contig 11715 bp, 10 predicted proteins | sample 9134231 | NCBI WGS metagenome assembly JAEEGL01 (sample SAMN16246548, study PRJNA631951) | gut metagenome | biome: gut microbiome; feature: rumen; material: fiber-attached | host: Bos | place: Iran: Karaj | collected 2018-10
AATATCAAAAACCTGAGGAGTGTTGTAACGCAGGGCGGCTTTTTTGTCTACAAAGGCGTGGCGCTCGGTGATGAAGGGTCTGTAGTTTGCATGTTTGATTAACCAGTCTTCAAAGGTGGCACAAAGTTTTGGACAGTAACGCAAGGCCTGGGCGGCACGACCATTTTCTACATATGGTTTAATGCGCTGCAAGGTTGTGTAAATTGTCTTTATAATATTTTCTGAATAAGTTGCAAATTCACCCAGTCGCCAGTGATTATAAATATTTGCAAAGTTGAACTTTTTAAGTTCAAGAATAAACTTAAAATATTCATCAGAAAAACACAGGCCTTTTTCGGGGCTGGACTGTTCGCAAAGATCAACAATCAGGTCGTTTATAAGAACGGTTGTGTTTACGGCCTTTCCACTGCGGAATGCTCGGGCGCCTTTTCCTTCAAAGCCGAGTGTTGAACCTACAATTTCGCGAAGCTGTCGGTAAGAAGTCATGTCTAAAATGTGGTAGGCACGGGCATCTTCAATGTCGCGGCCAAGGTAAGCAATTTTATCTGCAATTTTTACAACGCAGCCTTCCCATGTAAACGGTTGAATGAATCCGGGACGCTTCATGGAATACAAGTCAATTGCTTCGTTTCGCGGTTTAATTCCCTGCTGGTCAATTTCTCCACAGTGACAGATGAGTCCGTCGCGTACTGCATAAGTAAGGTTCAGCGGCTGTTCAATTTCGTTTGGATCTTGAAGTGTTTCTATATAATCAGCAAAGAAAAGACTGTTTCGTTCATGCCAGAATTTTTTAGGAGCATTGTGACCTTCCTTCTGATCCAAAAGTCCGTTCAGGCAGTCTTCACCATGATGACCAAAAGGTGCGTGTCCAATGTCGTGACCCATTGCAATTGCAGAAGCAAGCTGTTCGTTAAGTCCTAGATATTTTGCAATGGTAGAAGCAACAGAAGCAACATGCATGACATGTTCCATTCGCGTACAAATATGATCATTATGCGGTGCATAAAAAACCTGGGTCTTATGCTTAAGGCGGCGGAATGCTTCGCTGTGAAGAATTCTCGTGTAGTCTCGTTCAAATTCTGTACGAATTTCATTGTTGCGGCTGTAAATAGGAATTTCGCGCTTTATGGCCTGTTCCCACTTCGGATTGTTTTCGTCACATCTTTGGTCTTTGAATGAATTCTGCATATATATAGAATATAGCGTTTTTAGAAAAAAAGAAACAAGAATTATAAATAGGGAACAAGATGTACAGGATATTAAAGATAATCAATATCTTATTCATCCTGTGCATCTTGTTTCCTATTATTCAATCCATTGTAAATACCCCGTTTTTATAGTATAATATCTCACAAATTTCAAACGATTTTTTTAATGGGGAATCAATTATGGAAGAAGTACTTGAGTTATTGCGTCAGAATGCCAGATTGTCTGTAGAAGATATTTCGGCTATGACAAAGAAGACTGTTGATGAAGTAAAAGCTATCATCAAAAAGCTTGAAGACGATGGAATTATTCTCAAGTACGCGGCGATTGTAAATCCAGAAAAAGACAAAGGCTCTAAAGATAAGGTTAGGGCAGAAATTCAGATTCAGGTTCAGCCACAGCGCGAGCACGGATTTGATGCAATTGCAGACCGCATTTATCGTTTTCCTCAGGTTAAGTCGCTTTATCTTATGAGCGGCGGTTATGACCTTAAGGTTATTATTGAAGGCGACAATCTTAAAGATGTTGCTCTTTTTGTAAGCGAAAAGCTTTCTACTCTCGAAGGAGTTCGTTCAACCAAAACAACTTTTGTTCTTAAGACATACAAAGAAAATGATATTGTTTATGTAGCTGATGAACGCGACAGAAGAGAAGGAGTTCAGGCTTAATGAACACAAGAAAAGATAAATTTTCCAGCAAGATGGAGTCTATTCCGCCTTCTGGAATCAGAAAGTTTTTTGAACTCTGTATTGGACACGATGATATAATTTCGCTTGGTGTTGGAGAACCAGATTTTCCGACTCCATGGGTTATCCGCGAAGAAGCATTTTATCATCTTGAAAAAGGCCACACTTCATATACTTCTAACTGGGGCCTTATAGAATTGCGCGAAGAGATTACAAAATATCTTGAACGCTTTAATCTTTACTACGATGCAAAAACAGAAATCTTGCCGACAGTTGGAGCCAGCGAAGGTTTGGATTTAGTGCTTCGTTCCATCTTAAATCCGGGCGACGAAATTATTGTATGCGAACCTTGCTATGTAAACTATCAGCCGCTTTCTACACTTTGCGATGCAACTGTTATTCACCTTGATACAAGCAAGACAGATCTTTATCCTACGGCTGCCGCAATAGAAGCAGCATGCACTCCAAAAACAAAAGCAGTGATGTTCTGTTCTCCAAGTAATCCTACTGGTCGCGTAATCCCTGCAGAAGAACTTGAAAAGATTGCAGAGGTTGTAAAGAAGCATGAGCTTTGGTGTTTGAGCGATGAGATTTACTGCGAGCTTTTGTACGATGACCGCAAGCATGTTTCAATCGGTTCTTTCCCTGGAATGAAAGACTATGCAATTATCTTCAACGGATTTTCAAAATCATTTGCCATGACAGGATGGCGCATTGGTTATATTGCAGCACCACACGACTTACTTGTTCAGTGCTGTAAGCTTCACGGCTACAATACAATCTGTCCACCAATCTTCAGTCAGTATGCTGCTGCAGAAGGTTTGCGAAACGGCTGGAGCGAAGTTGAAAAAATGCGCGTGAGCTATCAGCAGCGACGCAACCTTATGCTCAAAGCTTTCCACGATATGGGCTTGCCTTGTTTTGAACCGGAAGGTGCATTTTACATGTTCCCTGATATCCGTCCTACTGGTATGACAAGTGAAGAATTTGCTACAGAGCTTATTCAAAAGTATAATGTTGCTGTAGTTCCGGGAAACTGTTTTGGCGATGCGGGTGAAGGTTTTATCCGCTGTTGTTATGCTACTGATATAAATAAGATTAAGATTGCCATGGAACGAATTGGTGAATTGGTAAAGGAAAAAACAGGTAAATAGGAGAGTTCGGATAATGTTAATTCCAGTTCTGATTTCTATTACAGTTGCGGTTGTCCTTATTACAATTATTCTTGTTGCGAGCAGCTTGAAAAACAAATCAAAAGGAAATCGCGCAGAAAAGGTTGCAACCTCTGTTCAGAAAAAAGGAATGAGTGCCGTCGTAAAGGAATACGAAAAAAAGCTTGCACATGATCCTCATAATGTTGAAGCCTTGAGTGAGCTTGGTGCAGTATATTACGATGACGGCAACTGGGATAAAGTCTGGGGAATCTATAAAACTCTTTTTGATCTTTCATCTGCACATACAGAAATTGATGTTGCCGAAGTTACCCGCAAATGGGGTATTGCCGGTTATAATCTTAAAAAATATGATGAAGCAATTAATGCTTTGATGTTTTCCGTAAAAAAAGATCCTAATGCTTATGAAACGAATTTCTTCCTTGGTGCTTCCCTTATGGAAAAACAGGTTTTCGATAAAGCTGCCTACTGCTTTAAAAAATGTAAGCTTATTGCACCGGAGAATACTGATGTAAGTAAATTTCTTGGTCTTTGTCTTTTTAAGAGTCAGAAGTATCGCGACAGTCTTGCTCATTTGAAAAAGGCACTTGATGTTGAACCGGAAAATAAAGAGCTTCTTTATGATATGGCCGTTGCAATGACGGAATCAGGTCTTGGCGATAAGGCTCTTAAGATTTTTGTTCATCTTCGTCCTGATCCTGTTTTTGGTGCACAGTCTTGTCTTGAAGCAGGAAAAATGCACGAACGCACAAAGGATTTTCAGGCTGCAATTACAGACTATGAAATTGCAGGAAAGCTTCAGAATGTTCCGGAGCAGATTTCGCTGCAGATTAAATACCGATGTGCTAACTGTTATATAGCCGCAAACAATATTCCAAAAGGTCTTGTAATCTTAAAGCTGATTCAACAGATTCATCCGGGCTATAAGGATGTTGATAATCTTGTTGCACGCTATCAGGAACTGAATCAGAATCAGAACCTTCAGGTTTATCTTATGTCTGGTACAAGTGATTTTGTTGCTTTGTGCCGAAAGTTCATTACAGCCTTCTTTAAGAATGCGTTTGTAAAAATTGAAGATGTTTCGGTTGCTTCAGAAAGCATTGAAATTATCTGTGATGTTGAAAGCAACAAATGGGAAGCAAAAAATCTTTTCCGCTTTTACAGAAATCAAAATACAATTGGTGATATTTATGTTCGCGAGTTCCATGCAAAAATGCGTGATGCCCGCTGTGATAACGGCTACTGTGTAACGATGGGTTCTTTCTCTGAAAGTGCACATCAGTATACGGAAGGTCGTCCTATTGATTTAATTGAAAAAGATGCACTTTGTGCTTCGCTCAAAAAAATAAATATGCTCAATTAGTCTGGCAGGTTTTATATGAACATCTGCCTTTTTGAAGAATCAGAAATCTCAAAGCCTCTTTCGTTTGACGATGAACGCGCAGACCATCTGTTAAAGATTCTTCATAAAAAACAGGGTGATGATTTTACTGCAGGAATTATTGGTGGTCAGTCTGGTGTTGCTTTGATTACAAAAATTGACGAAACTGCGCGCCAGATTTTTTTTGACTTTACTGCAACTGGCGACGGAAAACCTTTGAATCCTCTTAAGATGATTATTGGGTTTCCGAGACCAATTCAACTGCGCAGGCTTTTACGCGATGTAGCGGCTCTTGGTGTGTGTGAGCTTCATCTTACAGGCACGGAGCTTGGTGAAAAATCATATATGCAAAGTGATTTAGCGCAACCAGAAGAAGCTCATAAACTTTTGCTGGAAGGCACTGTTCAGGCAGGAAGCACTCATGTCCCAAAAGTGTTTGTTCATAAATCATTGGCGGAATGCCTGGGGTGGTTGAGCCTGTCGAAACCACAACAAGATATGCCTGTGAATGGTGGTTTCGACAAGCTCAACCACCATCTCATCTGCCTTGATAATGTGAATCCAACATGCTCTTTGGGACAAGTGGTGGTTGAGCCGACACCTGCGGTGGTTGAGCCTGTCGAAACCACTTCAAGCAAATCTGTCATCGCCGCAATAGGTAGTGAACGCGGATGGACAGATAAAGAGCGCCGCCTGCTGGAAGATGCCGGCTTTATTCGGTGCGGAATGGGTGAGCGAATTATGAGAACAGAAACGGCTGCAACAGTTGCCGGTGCAATTATATTGAATGCTATGGGAGTATTGAACTGATGACAAACGAAAAAATAAAAGAAATGCTGCTTGAAATAGAAGCTTGCGAAATTGACTTCACTGTCATTCAAACTGGAAAGGAAAGCAAACGGGTAAACGGTTTTTACAAGCCTGATACTCACGAAATATATCTTCATAACCTGAATTTTAAATCAGAGAACGAGCTCGTTTATACTGCAGTTCATGAATACACTCATCATCTTATGACAATCAAAAAGCAGGAAACAGACCCAAGCTACGGCAATGCCTGCAAGGTTCACACTCAGGAATTCTGGGCAAAGTTTGGTGATTTGATTGATATAGCAGAAAAAAAGGGTTATTATTCTATTGGCTGGGAAAGCAACGCAGAGCTTAAGGCGCTCACCGAAGATATAAAAACAAATTATCTTGCAAAAAACGGTGAGCTTATGCAGGAGTTTGGAAAGAAACTGGCAAAGGCAATGGAACTGTGTAAGGAGTCAAATATCCGTTATGAGGATTATATTGACCGTGTTCTTTGTCTTCCGCGAAATGCTGCAAAAGATATCCGTAAGGTTTCTGCGATAGATGTGAATCCTGCAATTGGCTTTGATAACATGAAGGTCGTTGCTTCCGTTAAAAAGAAGGATGACCGTGCCGCTGTTGAGCAGCAGTTTGTGAACGGAGGAAAGTCTCCTGCTAGTGTTCGCGAAATGATGAAGCAGCAGGCCGCAAAGCAGAAGGGTGAAGATCCAAAAACTCGTCTTGAACGTGAAAAGAATCGTCTTGAAAAGACAATTGCCCAGTTGACCCAGCGCCTTGAATATGTGGAGGAAAGTCTTGCAAATCTGTAAAAGAGCCTTTTGTTTTATCGCTGCCGTTTTTCTTGTACAGACAGTTATTGCTCAAGCAATTTCAATGCCCGAAATGCCGACTATTTCAATGCCGGAAATGCCTACAATTTCCTCTCCGACAATGGATGGAAAATTCTATAAGCCTTCAATACCTAAGCAGCTGCAGCCTAGTACAAGCACAGGCAGCACAAGTACTGCAGAAACAAAAACTTCTGGAGAAGCTGTTTTAAGCGATGCAACAACAACTGATGACATTCTTCTTTCGCTCCTTACAAATTCAAATCTTCTTACTGCAGGTGATATTTCGGGGCTTTATAATTCAGGCTCTTTTGATACTCTTTCTTCATTAACCGGATTAAGCGGACTTAGCAGCAATACTTCAAGCACTTCTGATTTAACAACTTCTTTGTTGCTCCGAGAAATTTTGCAGAAATTAAATGACCTTAAAATCCAGCAGAATTCTGCGAGTGCCGCTGAACAGGAAGTTTACGCTGCAAAGGCACAGGATTCAGAAACTTTTAAAACTCGAAATCCTTCTATCCTTCGTTTTAGAATTAACAATTACAGCATAAAAGATTCCATTACGGAAGAATTTTTCAGCGAACCAGAAGCAGACGGTTCCTTTTTGCTCACTGCAGACAGAAAATATTTTTTGAATAATCGTGCCTGCACAGAAACTTTTTATCTATTGTTCAAGGCTGTAAAAAGCAACGGAAGTACGACAACTTTTTCTGTAACTCCTTCAATTGCGCAGGGAACTGAAAACAAAAATTCTTATGTTTATAAAATGTGTCAGCTCAAGGATATTACTGCTTCAAAAACAGGAAATCTTGTAGTTGTACATTATGATGATAACGGTGTTGCTGCAGATTTATTGCTGGATATTGATAAGTAGTGGTGCTAGGGGTCCCTGAGCTTGTCGAAGGGCAAGGTGATTGCATGAATAATATTTTACAAGATGGAATTATAAAAACAGTACCTGGACTTGATGATGCAGCCCTCTCGTCCCTTGTATCCAAACTTGAGCAATACATAAAAGAAATCATCCTTTTTAATTCTGCATATAATCTTACAAACACTTCAGATCACGATGAACTTGTTATTCGCCATATTCTAGATTCGCTTGCAGGTTATGAAATCATAAAAAAATATGCTGATGAGTCTGCCGGCAGCGGAGAGAGTGTTTTAATTGGCGATATAGGTTCGGGTGGAGGATTGCCTGGTATTCCATTGGCAGCAGCATTTAGTTGCGCAGGTTCATCCGTTCAGTTCCGCCTTGTTGAACGCATGGCAAAACGCTGTTCGTTTCTTGAAAACTGTGTTGCTTTGCTTGGACTTAAAAATGTAGAAGTTCAGAATCTTGAAGCAGAACGAGTGCCGGCCGAATGTTTTGATATAATAACTTTCAGGGCATTTCGTCCGCTTGATGAAAAAATGACGAAAACGCTTTTACGCATGGTAAAAAAATCAGGAGTGCTTTGTGCATACAAGGCAAAACTTGAAAATATAAAAGAAGAAATGGAAGGAATCAAAACGCTTGTTGACAGCTACGAGGTAGTTCCTCTAAATGTCCCGGGCCTTGAAGATTCCGAAAGGAATATGGTGGTAATATGTTAATAGATAAATTGAAGAATAAAATCGAAGGCGCAGATAAGGAGCGCACCCCGGCAGAGGTTGTTGTTCAGGATGTTGTTGCCGTAAAAAAAGGCGAGCGCGTACTCATAATTGCAAATCCTGCAACAAACGAAATTGCCCAGGATTTATTTATGGCAAGCAGCGAAGTGGGTGCTCTTCCAACACTTATTTTTCAGCCTGATAAAACTAGTTTTGATAATGCAAATCCTGAAGTTCTTGCTGCAATTGCAACTGAGCCTGAAGTTTGTTTTTCAATTTCAAATATCAAGCTTGGAAAAGATCCTGCTGCAACTGCAAATCCTTATAAGACAGAAGACGGTCAGGAGTTTACCCATATTTTTGATTATCTTTTGGACGGCAAAAAAACAATGCGCGGTGCCTGGACTCCGGGTATTACTGTAGACATGATGAACCGCACAGCCGCAATTGATTATAAACAGCTTGGAGACAACTGCAAAAAATTAGGCCAGCTTTTTGAAGGTGCAGTAACTGCTTTTGTAACTTCACCTGGAGGAACAGACCTTAAGGTTCCAATCAAAGGCCGCAAGCTCATGTATGACGACGGAGATTTTTCAAAACCCGGAACTGGCGGAAACATTCCTGCCGGAGAAGTTTTTATAAGCCCTGTTGTTGGTGGTTGCGAAGGCGTGATTGTTTATGACGGTTCAATGACTTTTGCCGACGGAGATTCAATTCTGGAAACTCCAATTACCTGTACAGTTGAGCAGGGATTTGTAAAAACAATCGAAGGTGGTGCAGAAGCCAAGCGACTTCTTAAAACAATCACGGAAGCAGAGCAGCGTGCAGTTACTTACGAAAAAGAAAAGAAGCTCCCGGAAGGTCAGGGTGCAGTTTATAAGCGTAACGCCCGCAACATCGGCGAACTTGGAATTGGCTTAAACCCTGCAGCACAGATAACAGGCAACATGCTCGAAGACGAAAAAGCCTTCCATACCTGCCACTTTGCCATAGGTGAAAACTACGACAACGACGCTCCAAGCCTTATTCATCTTGATGGAGTAGTGCGAGATCCGACAATCACCTTGGAATATGCGGATGGCTCAAAAAAACAAATTCTTGTTAGAGGACAGATACAATGAAAAAATCACTTTTTATAATTGCTGTTTTTATTGTTTCACTTTTCACTGCCTGTGCTAAACCAAAAGCGTCTGCTCCGGCTACATCATCTTCTGCCGCACAATCTGCCGAACAACCTGTAACACCGGAACCCGTTGTCGCTGATCCAAAAATTCAGAAGCTCAACTCCGTGCTTATGAGTATGACCGACCGCTGTAAAGATGCAATTCCAAATGGTGATCCGTATGAGTTCCTTGCAGATTTAGAAAAAGTGCTTCAGATAGAAAAGGCTTTTCCTTCTGATGACTTGAGCCTTTACTATTTAATAGATAAAAAACATACAGTTAGTGCAGAATACGAACCAACGCATTTGCGCAAGCTTGTTGCCAACGATGACTACATCATAAACAAAACAACTCTTTCTTTGCGCGAAGACGCTGCAGATGCGCTTGGCGAAATGGGTCGTGCCGCCAAAAAAGACGGAATCACTCTGGATGTTAGTTCAACTTACCGCTCATACGAAACACAGGAAAGAACCTTCAATTACTGGGTTAGTGTAGACGGACTCGAAGAAGCAGAACGAGAATCTGCAAGACCTGGAACAAGCCAGCATCAGCTTGGCGCTGCCGTAGACTTTGGAAATATAGATGACTCTTATGCTTTAACAGATGGCTGCAAATGGCTCAACGAGCATTCAGAAGAATACGGCTGGAGTTTGAGTTTTCCACAAGGCTACGAAGACATTACCGGTTACCGCTGGGAATGCTGGCACTTCCGCTACATCGGCATAGAAGCCTGCAAGTTCCAGAAAAAATGGTTCAGCGACATCCAGCAGTTTATGTTTGAATTCATAGACGCCTGGAAGTCCATGGAGTAGAAAACGCCGCGACTTTTGCAAAGCAAAAGTCGGTAAGCAACCGTAGGTTGCGACTCATTGCGAGCGTAGCGAAGCAATCCATATTTCAGGATGAATATTTAACTCATCAATTATCTTAGGCTTTGTAGCTGCAATTCCTTCGATATGCTCAGCCCCTCCAGATTTCTTCACCGCCCTTATCAGCACATTTTTAGGCGTATGCTCTTCATCAATAAACTCGAGCATCTGCACGCGGTAGCCCTGTTGTTCGAGCCATTCACCGCGGAGAGCATCGGTCAACAAAGAAGAAAACTTTTCGCGGAGCAAGCCGTATTTTAGAATTGGTTCCAGCGTATTGTCATCCTGTTTGATTTTGCCTTTACGGTTTTGCTGGAGCTGAGTGTTTATCTGATGCTGGCAGCATGGGACAGAAAGAATTGCTTTAGCGCCACGACTGACCGCATATTCCAATGCAAAATCTGTTGCAGTATCGCAGGCATGCAATGTCATAACAAGGTCTGGAGCAGAGTCCCCTTTGTAAGCAGAAATGTCTCCCACACTAAAATGGAGCCCCTGTAAACCAAGCCGCGCAGTAATATCATTACAGTAATCAATTACATCTTGCTTAAGATCAAGTCCTTCAATCTGGCACGAAATATGCTTAATTTCCGTCAAAAAGTAGTGAACGGCAAAAGTAAGATACGATTTTCCACATCCAAAATCAGCAATGCGAAGGGGAGCGCTGTCTTTACCATCACGCTCATCCCAAATCCACGGCAAAACATCATCAACAAACTCAAGAAATCTGTTTATCTGCCTGAATTTATCATAACGCGAAGCAATAACTTTGCCCTCTGCAGTCATCACCCCCAGAACAACAAGGAATGGAACAGGAACGCCTTCTTTTATAATGTAATTTTTGCCTTCTCCAGCTGTGGCTTTTGCAACGGCAGCCCCTTTCTCTCCTTTAATTTCCTTTACAAGCCGAGTAATTTTTCCTTTTTTATTCCCCAGAATAGTAATTTCCTGATTTTCAGTCCTCTGAACAACGTTTTTGAATGTAGTGCCGGCATGCCCCTTCAAAAAATCCTCAAACGCTGCCTCACTAAAATGCTCATGAAAAACCTGCTTCTCTGTAAACATTTCCACAAAATATCCGGTTTTCCCATCCTTGTTTTCTACCGAGACTTTGATTTTTTTATATGCACGCCCAAGTTTTTCTTCGATATCACTATTTGGTTTAGAAAATGTCGCACTTAATACCATTCCGGCGCTCCTAAGTAAACAATTATTCGTAAAATGTATCTGAATGCAGGCACTTAAAAACTGGGGGACGTGAACGGAGCGGGGCTGAAAAGTGCTTTGTGGGGTGCGAGCGCAGCGAGGATAATTTCCTTGCGCCCCACACCTGCACTTTTCAGAAACGCGCAGTGGAAGTCCACCAGTTTTTTACATGTTCCCATTCATTTATAGTATACCTTTTTCCAAATAATTGTTATACTGTCTTTTATGGGAAAGACAATCGTTTTTGTAAATCAAAAAGGTGGTGTTGGAAAAACCACATCTGCAATAAACATTGGTGCATACATCGCCCTTGCAGGTAAAAAAGTTCTTCTTGTTGATTTTGACTCTCAGGGTAACATGTCCAGTGGCGTTGGAGTTTCAAAAGATAAGCCTACAATTTATGAGCTTCTTGCAGGAACTGCATCGGCACAATCAGCCGTAAAAAAATCTTCAATTCCTAATCTTGATGCAATCAGTGCAGATATTGATTTGTCTGGTTCTGCAATTGAACTTGTTGATCAGGAAAACTGGGAATATTACCTTAAAAATGCAATTGCACCACTTAAAGATAAATACGATTACATTCTTATTGATTGTCCTCCTTCTCTTGGAATCTTGACCCTTAATGGTCTTGCCGCTGCCGATTCTGTTCTTGTTCCCATGCAGTGTGAATATTTTGCGCTTGAAGGAATCACACTTCTTCTTCAGACAGTTCAGAAGGTTCAGAAAGATATTAATCCAAATCTTACAATCGGCGGTATCTTCTTTACTATGTACGATTCCCGCACACGCCTTG
>JAEEGL017324650.1_pt1 | contig 11715 bp, 9 predicted proteins | sample 9134231 | NCBI WGS metagenome assembly JAEEGL01 (sample SAMN16246548, study PRJNA631951) | gut metagenome | biome: gut microbiome; feature: rumen; material: fiber-attached | host: Bos | place: Iran: Karaj | collected 2018-10
GTATCGGGGTGTGCGGCGCGCTTTCGGGGCACCACCTCATCCGGCGCTTCGCGCCACCTTCCCCTCAAGGGGAAGGCTTAGTTGCGGCCAATTTTGTACGTCCGATATTGGATCGCCTCGGCCACGTGGGCCACGCCGATCTGCTCCGCGCCTTCCAGATCCGCGATGGTGCGGGCCACCTTCAAAATCCGGTCGTAGCTCCGGGCGGTGAGGCCCATGGTCTCGAAGGCCTCCTCCATGAGGGTCGCGCAGTCGGCGTCCAGGGTGCAGATCTTGTGGAGCTGCTCCGGGCTCATGCGGGCGTTGGAGACGGTGTCCGTCCCGGCGAAGCGCCGGTGCTGGATGGCCCGGGCGGCGTTGACCCGTTCCCGGATGGCGGCGGAGGGCTCTCCCTCCTTCCGCGCCTGCAGCTCCTCGAAGCTGACGGCGGGGACTTCTATGATAATGTCGATCCGGTCCAGCAGGGGGCCGGAGATCCGGCCCACGTACTCCTGGACGGAGCGCTCCGAGCAGCTGCAGCGGCCCGAGGGATCTCCGTGCCAACCGCAGCGGCAGGGGTTCATGGCGCAGACCAGCATAAACTGGCAGGGATAGGTCTCGGAGGCCGTGGCCCTTGTAATGGTGACGATCCCGTCCTCCAGGGGCTGACGCATGACCTCCATGGTCTCCTTGCGGAACTCCGGCAGCTCGTCCAGAAACAGCACCCCCCGGTGGGCCAGGGAGACCTCCCCCGGTTTGGGGACGGAGCCGCCCCCCACTAAGCCGGGAGGCGTGACGGTGTGGTGGGGGCTGCGGAAGGGCCGGACGGTCACCAGGGGATTCTCCGGATCCACCAAGCCCATGATGGAGTGGATCTGGGTCACCTCCAGGGCCTCGGCCCGGGTCATATCCGGCAGGATGGAGGGCAGGCGCTTGGCCAGCATGGACTTGCCGGAGCCCGGAGGCCCCACCATCAGCACGTTGTGGCCGCCCGCAGCTGCGATCTCCAAAGCCCGCTTGGCGTTCTCCTGGCCCATCACGTCCTTGAAATCCGGCGTTGGCCGCCGGGTGGGATCCTGCACCCAGACGGGCTGGGGCTGGATCTGGGGGCCGCCCCGGAGGTGGGTGATGAGTTGGGCCACGGAAAACACCGGAATCACCGTGATTCCCTCGGCCAGCGTGGCCTCCCGGGCGTTCTGCATGGGCACGTAGAGGGTCTTGATCCCGCATTTGGCCGCGGCAATCGCCATGGGCAGCACCCCGGGGACGGGGCGGAGCTTGCCCTCCAGGCTAAGCTCGCCCAAAAAGGCGTGGCTCTCGTCCGGCAGCTTGACCTGGCCGAAGGCGGAGAGGATCCCCAGCAGGATCGGCAGGTCGTACACCGTGCCGCTCTTTTTCGTGTTGGCGGGGGCCAGATTCACCGTGATCCGGGAGGGCGGGAATTTGAAGCCGGAGGTCTTTACCGCGGCCCGGACCCGTTCCCGGGCCTCCTTGACCGCGGCGTCGGGCAGCCCCACGATCTCAAAGCCCGGCAGCCCGTTGGAGATAAAGCACTCCACGGAGATCCGAAAGCCCTCGATCCCGTTGAGCCCCAAAGTCGTAAGGCGGCTGATCATAGACAGGCCTCCTTTTTTGTTTGTTCTTTTTATTGTATCGCATATTTCCGCAAAAAACAATCCGTTTTTTGCTGCTTGGAGATTTTTTCGTTTCTGCAGCTTGTTCGAACAAAGGCTCAATCAGTCGCATAAGATATATCGAAAGCAAACCTGCTTTCTGATTGCAAGGAGGGATCACCATGCCGGATCAAACCATTTCTGCCGGACGCCCCGCCCAGGAGCCGCGGGAGCCGATCCGGATCCATACCAGCCGAATCGAGGATGCCTGCATCGACAAGGACTGTATCGAGGATCTGCGCGTTTATCTGACTGCCACTTCCCAGCAGGCGCTGGAGGGCGCTGTCAACGCCCGGGCCAGGAGTGCGGAGCTGCTTCACGTCTACATAGACGTGGTGCCCATCGCTTATAATCCCGGCCATTTTACCGCTGATTTGAGCTTCTTCTATCGCATCGGCGGGGAGGCCATGTCGGGGGTCACCCGCCCCGCCCCGCTGGAGGGGCTGGCGGTCTTCACCAAGCGGGTGGTGCTCTTCGGCGGCCAAACGGCCACCAAGGTCTTCTCCAGCACCGACAACGACCTGCTGCCAGACGCCCTGTATCAGACCCACACCCCGGACTGTGTGGTGGAGGCCGTGGATCCCATGGTCCTGTCCTCCCGGGTAGGGGAGGGGGGCGAGAGCAGCGCCGTCGCCCCGGAGATCCCCCAGGCGGTCCGGGCCCTGTTCCCGGAGGAGCCGGTGCTCACTGGGGCCCGGCAGCTCTATGTGACCCTGGGGCAGTTCTCCACCGTGCGGATGGAGCGGGGCGCCCAGCTTCTGGTGCCGGCGGTGAGCTTCGCCATGCCGGATCGCAGCTGCTCCGACGACCCCGGCACCCCCGACGAGCCCTGCGACCTCTTCGCCAAGGTGGATTTCCCCACCCAGGCCTTCTACCCCTCGGCCCAATAGCGCGATCTCCAAAGCGGCCCGCTCTCCCGGGCCGCTTATTTTTTTTTCCGCTTGACAAACTGCAGCTCCGGTGGTAGAATACAGACAAAGATTGAACAACCGTTCAACTATTCAACAAAGAACAAGGAGCTGAGCAAGTTGAGTGAGCTGAAATTCTACGACGTGGAGCTGGATCGTACCGACTGCACGGTGATCCACCAGGAGGTGGTGGATCGGGTGCGGGGCACCATGCCGGACGAGGACACCCTGCTGGATCTGGCGGACGCCTTCAAGCTGTTCAGCGACTCCACCCGGCTGAAGATCCTCTACGCCCTGATGGAGGCGGAGATGTGCGTCTGCGACATTTCCGTGCTGCTGGGCATGACGAAATCCTCGGTGAGCCACCAGCTCCGGGTGTTGAAGCAGTCCAATCTGGTGAAATACCGCAAGGCGGGCCGGGTCATCTACTACTCTCTGGCCGACGACCACGTCCGCACCATCTGCCAGATGGGCATGGCCCACGTCCTGGAGGACGAAAACGAAATCGACCCGTAGGGGGCGGCGTCCCCGACGCCCCGCACCCCCGTCCGTAGGGGGCGGCGCCTACGACGCCCCGCACCCCCGTCCGTAGGGGGCGGCGTCTACGACGCCCCGCACCCCCGTCCGTAGGGGGCGGCGCCTACGACGCCCCGCACCCCCGTCCGTAGGGGGCGGCGTCCCCGACGCCCCGCACCCCCGCGTAGGGGGCGGCGTCCCCGACGCCCCGAACGTATCAATATTTGAAAAAACTTATTTGGGAGGATACAACCATGAAAAAGAAATTCAAGATGGAGAACCTGGACTGCGCCAACTGCGCCGCCAAGATGGAGGAGCAGATCCGCAAGATCCCCGGCGTGCAGGAGGCCAACATGAACTTCATGACCCAGAAGCTGACCCTGGACGCCGACGACGAGCGCTTCGACGAGATCCTGGCCGAGGCCCAGAAGTGCTGCGACCGGGTGGACAAGGGGTGCAGGATCGTTACCCAGTAGGGGGCGGCGCCCTCGACGCCCCGAACCCTGCGACAGGTAATAGGTAATAAGTAATAGGTAATAAGTAGCGCGGGCAATCTGCCCGCAAACAATGAGGAGAATAACCGTGGCAAATTCATTCTGGAACCGGATCGCGGGGCTGTACGATTTCTTTGAGCTGGCCTACAACAAAAAGGTCTACGTCAACACCGGCAAGGCGGTGGCGGAGTATATCCAAGAAACGGATCGGGTTTTGGAGTGCGCCTGCGGCACCGGCGCGATCAGCGTTTGGATCGCCGGTGCGTGCAAATCGCTGGTTGCCACAGACTACGCGGCCAATATGCTGGCCAAGGCCCGGAAGAAATGCAGCGCCTTCCCAAACGTGCGCTTTGCGAAAGCCGACGTTACGAAGCTGAACTACGCGGATCAGTCCTTTGACAAGGTGGTCGCGGGAAACGTGATCCACCTGCTGCCGGAGCCCCAAAAGGCGATGGCGGAGTTGGAGCGTGTTACGAAGCCCGGCGGGCGGATGATCCTTCCCACCTACATCAACAAAACGAAGAAATCCAACAAGGCAACGGTCAAGCTGCTGGAGCTGCTGGGCGCGCACTTCCAAAGGCAGTTCGACCTGGACTCCTACAAGGCCTTTTTCGCGGGCCTGGGCTATGAGAACGTCAGCTATCAGGTGGTAGACGGCAGAATGCCCTGCGCGATCGCGATCATCTCAAAAACAGAAAAAGCATAGCAAATCAAAAGACGAACGGTGGTGTGACTGCCATGACGAAGAAACAAAAGCATACCCTGTATCGGATCATTCTTTCCGCCCTGCTGCTTGGGGCGGCCATTGTGCTGGAGCATCTCGGCACGCTGGACGAGCTCCCGCAGTGGGCGACGCTGGCGGCCTATCTGCTGCCGTATGGGATCATCGGCTGGGACGTGCTCCGGGAGGCCGTGGAGCACATCTTCCACGGCCAGGTCTTTGACGAAAACTTTCTGATGGCCGTGGCCTCCGTGGCGGCCTTCTGCGTGGGCGAATACCCCGAGGCGGCGGCCGTCATGCTGCTCTATCAGGTGGGCGAGCTCTTCCAGAGCTGCGCCGTGGGCAAGTCCCGGAAGTCCATCGCCGCCATGATGGACATTGTGCCGGAATACGCCAACCTGGAGACCCCCAACGGCATCCAGGAGACGGATCCCGACGAGGTTCCCGTGGGCTCTGTCATTGTGGTCAAGCCCGGTGAGCGCATCCCCCTGGACGGGGTGGTCATCGAGGGCGAGTCCCTGATCGACACCGCGGCCCTCACCGGCGAGTCTGTTCCCCGTCGGGCGAGCCCCGGCAGTGAGGTCATCTCCGGCTGCGTCAACGGCAGCGGCACCCTTCGCGTCCGCACCACCAAGGCCTACGCCGACGCTACCGTCACCCGGATCCTGGAGCTGGTGGAGAATGCCTCCTCCCGGAAGGCCCGGGTGGAGGGCTTCATCACCCGCTTTGCCAAGTACTACACTCCCATCGTCACCCTCTGCGCCGTGCTGCTGGCGGTGCTGCCCCCCCTGCTGCTGGGGAAGGAATGGGGCGAGTGGATCCGCCGCGCCTGCATCTTCCTGGTCGTGTCCTGCCCCTGCGCCCTGGTGATCTCCGTGCCTCTGGGCTTCTTCGGTGGCATCGGGGCCGCCTCCCGGAAGGGCATTCTGGTGAAGGGCAGCAACTATCTGGAGGCCCTGTCCAAGCTGTCCACCCTGGTCTTTGACAAGACCGGCACCCTGACCAAGGGCGAGTTCAAGGTCAGCGCCCTTTGGCCTGCTGTCGGCACCCAGGAAGAACTCCTGGAGCTGGCGGCCCTGGGGGAGAGCTATTCCAACCATCCCATTGCCGCCTCCGTGCGGGAGGCCTATGGTCGGGAGCCCGCCCTGCGCCGGGTGCAGGCTGCCCGGGAGGTCGCCGGACAGGGCGTGCTGGCGGAGCTGGATGGGCAGGAGCTGCTGGTGGGCAGCGCCCGTCTGCTGCAGGAGCGGGGCGTGGACTTTACCCCCTCCCAGGAGGCCGGGACCCTGGTCTACGTGGCCCTGGGCGGCCTCTACCGGGGCGTCATCGTGATCTCCGACGGCCTCAAGGAGGGCGCGGCGGAGGCCCTGGCAGGGGTGAAGAAGGCCGGAGTAGGGAAGACCGTCATGCTCTCCGGCGACCGGCGGCAGGCCGCCGAGGCTGTGGCAAAGACTCTGGGCCTGGACGGCGTGGAGGCGGAGCTTCTGCCCCAGGACAAGGTGAACGCCCTGGAAAAGCTGCTGGCGGCCCAGCCCCAGGGCCGGACCCTGGGCTACGTGGGCGACGGCCTCAACGACGCCCCGGTGCTGACCCGGGCGGACGTGGGGATCGCGATGGGCTCCCTGGGTTCCGACGCGGCCATCGAGGCGGCGGACGTGGTCATCATGGACGACGACCTGCGCCGCCTGCCGGCTGCCATCCGCATTGCCCGCAAGACCCTGAGGATCGTGAAGCAGAACATCGTCTTTGCCCTGTCGGTGAAGTTCATCATCCTGATCCTGGGCGCCCTTGGCATCGCCAATATGTGGCTGGCCGTCTTCGGCGACGTGGGCGTTTCTGTAATTGCCATTTTGAACAGTATGCGGACGCTGAGAACGAAATAGGGCCTGCTGAAAAAGCCTTCCCCCTTGGGGGAAGGTGGCGCGCAGCGCCGGATGAGGGGTGCCGGTTGCCCTGTGTGGTGATTGAAACCGTGTGCGCTCGCCGGGAGTCCCCCTCATCCGTCATCGGGCTTCCGTGAGACGCCCGATGCCACCTTCCCCCCAGGGGGAAGGCTTTTGAAACGAAGTGGCGCGCTGCAATCGCTTGCAGCGCGCCGCGTGTGGTTTCGTTAAGGTTTTCCTGCGGAGGCCCAGTGGAGCATCAGATCTGTTCCAATTACCGCCAGCTGTGCAGGGTATGAGACGTCCGCGCCAGGATCACTATTGTAGTGGAAATTCGCCATTGTGCCTCCAAGCCCTCCGCAAACAAAGACAGGATCGTCGGCGTCCATCCAGAGCCAGCCGACGGGTTCATACGAATAGAGATATTCACCGCTATATTGACTGACCGAGCTGTTCCACCAAACCGTATAGAAGCAATACCCGTCGTCCTGTTGGCAGACAAAGTAGTCAGCGCTTGCATAACTGTTGCTGTTGCTGCGAACGTAGCCCACCACATGGAAGCCTTCCGGTTCAGACCAGTCGCCTCTGAACCATTCCTTTGCCTGATCCTTGGATTCCGTGTACTCGTATTCCTCTCCCTGCAGAACGATGCTTCTGCTCTCACGGGCCTGCCGAATCTCCTCCTCCGGAACGGAATAGGGAACAAAGCGCAGAATTTGGGATACATAGCGATCGCCTACCTTCACGACCCCTTTGTAATGCAGAGAGTAACTGTAGTAGCACGTCTCGCCATCATAATCAAATTCATAGTCAGCAGTCCGCTTTACCAGTTCAAGGAGCTCGTCCCGGTCGTCCTCCATGGGATCGAAGTCCAGACCGTTTTCCGCGGCGTATTGCTCCGCGGTGGAGCCCGGCAGGCCGCAGATCGTGACCTGAGCCCCGTCCGCCAGACTTCCACGGATGGCGGCCTCTGCGTTCAGAACCCAGATCTCCCGCAGTCCGGCGCATTCGGCAAAGGCGTCCAGATTGAGTGCGGTGACTTCCTCCGGGCAGTAGACCAGAGACAGCTTGTCACAGCCCTGGAAAGCCGTGCTGCTGACCTCGCGCAGGCCCTCCGGAAAGTCCAGACTTGTTAGACGCGTCCCGGCAAAGGCGCGGTCGCCGATGTCGGTCAGCGTCTCCGGAAGCCGGAGGCTCAAGCTCGTGCAGCCCTCGAAGGCGCTGTTTCCGATGCGGGTCACCGCCGTATGATATGAAAAGTAACAGAAGTTCAAATTCTCGCAGCCCGCAAAGGCGTAGTCGCCGATGGATGTAAGATTACCCGGCAGCTCCACCTGTTGGATCTCATTGCGAATCGAATACCAGGGTACGTCCTCTGCGTTGACGAAGTCGTACATATCGCCGTTGCCCTGTATGCGCAGCAGACCGCTATAATCGGGGAAAAAGCCCCAAGTCAGATGCTCGCCGCATTGATTGTCGGCCCTGACGGGCTGTGCGGGCTCCGTCGTTACGGCCTCCGTGGCCGTAGGTTCGGTTACCACGGGCTCCGTGACCACCGGCAGGGCTTCGCCGGTTTCCGTTAGCTCCTCGGGGGTCTCTACCCCGGCCAGGCGCTCGCTGGTCACCACGGTGGTGGGCTGGTAGGGGTTGTCCCGCTGCTGGGATTTCAGCAGCTTGGCCCCGCCCCAGATGCCGCCGCCTATCAGGGCCACAGCCAGGGCTCCCGCCAGCAGTCTTCCGGTCAGCACCTGGCCGAAGGTCTTGGCTGCAACGGGCACCGCCGTGGCAGCCACCGCGTCGGCGGAGGCCTTGGCTACCGCGGCCTTCACCGCGGCCTGTCTTGCGCCGGAAGCCGCAGTGGGCTCCGCCTGCCGCATGAGGGCCAGCAGGAAGGGCAGCGGGGACAGGCCGTAGAGCTTGACGCCCTGCTTTTCCAGGGCCCGGACGGCGGTCTCGATCTTCTTCCGGCCCCGAACCAGCTGATTCTTTACCGTGCTGGGCGCGACGCCCAGGGCTTCCGAGATCTCCGCAATGGACATCTGCTCGTAGTAATACATACCCACGGCGGCCCGCTGGCCGTCGGAGAGCTCGCCCAGGATCTCGTTCACCAGCCGGGCGGTCTCCTTTCGCTCCAGACTCAACTCGGGAGAGGCCGCGGGGGAGAGATCCGCCTGCTCGGGCAGACCCTCGCCCTCCTCGTTCTCCAGCTCCGTGAACAGCACGGGGCTCTGCTTCCGCAGGGCAGTCTTGGCCTGGTTTACCGCGATGCGCCGCACCCAGGCCGGGAACTTTGCCGGATCCTCAAGCTGATCCAGGTGGCTGAAGGCGTAGATGAAAGTATCCTGCTGGACATCCAGGGCCAGCTCCTCACTGCGGAGTACGGCCCGAGCGCTGCGGTAAACGTCCTGGCTTGCCGCCTCGTAGAGGGCGGTGAAGGCGTTCTGATCCCCGTTTCGGGCGGCGGCCACCAGCGCGGTCATATCTGCCTTGCCATTCGGGTTTTGTCTGGTATTCATGGTTGGTTCCTCCTGTGTTTACACTTCTCTTCTTTTTCCGGGGGTTGGCTGTGCCGGACCCGGTTCGTTCAAGCGCCGCAAGATCTCGGCGAGCTGCCGGCTGGATTCCTCCGGCGTGAGCCGAAAGTGGCTGATCAGGTTCCGGTAGCAGTCGGCAAATTCTTTTTCCTCCACGCGGCTCACCTCCGTTTCGCGGGAGCAGTTCATGCCCTTCTGTCTATTAGTCGCTTTTCGTTGAGAAAAAGTCTACAGGTTTTTGAAAAAATTTTGCGAAAACAATAACAGATCCTTCATAGACGGGGATAAAGAGGTTTGCTAAAAGGAGGATAAGAGGTTTTGCCCTGGAACACCTGCGGAAAAAGTCTTCCCCCCAGGAGGAAGGCTTTTTCGTGCATTTTTTATCTGCCTGCGGCGGCCCAGTAGAGTATCAGCTCCGTTCCTCGCAGCTCCAGCTGGTCCGGGTAAACAACGATTCCCGGAGAACATTCACGTCTTTCGATCGTGGTGCTTAAGTCGCCGTTCTCGCTGTAAGGGCTGTCGGCGTCCATCCAGAGCCAGCCGACGGGTTCATACGAATAGAGATATTCACCGCTATATTGACTGACCGAGCTGTTCCACCAAACCGTATAGAAGCAATACCCGTCGTCCTGTTGGCAGACAAAGTAGTCAGCACTTGCATAACTGTTGCTGTTGCTGCGATCGACCTTCATAACGTAGCCCACCACATGGAAGCCCTCCGGTTCAGACCAGTCGCCTCTGAACCATTCCTTTGCCTGATCCTTGGATTCCGTGTACTCGTATTCCTCTCCCTGCAGAACGATGCTTCTGCTCTCGCGGGCCTGCCGAATCTCCTCCTCCGGAACGGAATAGGGAACAAAGCGCAGAATTTGGGATACATAGCGATCGCCTACCTTCACGACCCCGTTGTAATGCAGGGAACGATTGTGATAAACCGTCACCGGGGAACCCGTTTCGTCCTCTTGTTCATAGGAAGAGCCCTGCTTCATCAGCGCAATGATCTCGTCCCGGTCGTCCTCCATGGGATCAAAGTCCAGGCCGTTTTCCGCGGCGTATTGCTCTGCGGTGGAGCCCGGCAGGCCGCAGACCGTGACCTGGGCCCCGTCCGCAAGACTTCCGCGGATGGCGGCTTCCGTGTTCAGAACCCAGATCTCCCGCAGTCCGGCGCATTCGACAAAGGCGTCCAGATCCAGAGCGGTGACTTCTTTCGAGCAGAAGATCAGAGACAGCTTGTCACAGCCCTGGAAGGCCGTGCTGCTAATCTCGCGCAGAGCTGCCGGAAGGATCAGGCGTCTCGCTTCAACACAGCCGGCAAAGGCGCGATCTCCGACGCTGGTCAGGGTTGCGGGAAGCACGATCGTAAAATTCGTGCAGCCCTCGAAGGCGCTGTTTCCGATGCGGGTCACTGCCGTATCATAGTAATGACAGGAATTCAAATTCTTGCAGCCCGCAAAGGCGTAGTCGCCGATGGATGTAAGATTATCCGGCAGCTCCACCTGTTGGATCTCATTGCGAATCGAATACCAGGGTATGTCCTCTGCGTTGACGAAGTCGTACATATCGCCGTTGCCCTGTATGCGTAGCAGACCGCTATAATCTGGGAAAAAGCCCCAAGTCAGATGCTCGCCGCATTGATTGTCGGCTCTGACGGGCTGTGCGGGCTCCGCCGTTACGGCCTCCGTGGCCGTAGGTTCGGTTACCACGGGCTCCGTGACCACCGGCAGGGCTTCGCCGGTTTCCGTCAACTCCTCGGGGGTCTCTACCCCGGCCAGGCGCTCGCTGGTCACCACGGTGGTGGGCTGGTAGGGGTTGTACCGCTGCTTGGATTTCAGCAGCTTGGCTCCGCCCCAGATGCCGCCGCCGATCAGCGCCACAGCCAGGGCACCCGCCAGCACTCTCCCGGCCAGCACCTGGCCGAAGGTCTTGGCGGCAACGGGTACCGCCGTGGCAGCCACCGCGTCGGCGGAGGCCTTGGCTACCGCGGCCTTCACCGCGGCCAGCCTTGTGCCGGAAGCCGCAGTGGGCTCCGCCTGCCGCATGAGGGCCACCAGGAAGGCCACGGGGGACAGACCGTAGAGCTTGATGCCCTGCTTCTCCAGGGCCCGGACGGCAGTCTCCACCTTTTTCCGTCCGTGGAAGAGCTGGGCCTTCACTGCCCCGTCGGAGATATTCAGAAGCCCTGCGATCTCCTTCACGCTGAGCTCGTCATAGTAGCGCATACCCACGATCAGCTGCTGCTCCTCCGGCAGCTTGGAGAGGATCTCCTGCACCAGGCGGGAGGTCTCCTTCCGATCCAGCGACAGCTCCGGCTGGTTGGCCGGGTTCAGATCCGGCAGCTCCGGCATCCCGTCGTCGTCCTCAACGGTCAGCTCCGTGAAGGTCAGGGGCAGACGCTGCTTCATCCGGTCGGCGGTGACGTTCACGGCGATGCGCCGCAGCCAGGGGAAGAAGGCCTCGTTGTTTTCCAGCTTGTCCAGGCTCTGGAAGGCCCGGAGATAGCTGTCCTGCTGGATGTCCCAGGTCAGATCCTCGTCCCGGGTCATGGCCCGGATGCAGCGGAAGAGGTCGTTGCTGGTGCGGTTGTAAAGCTCCGTAAAGGCCGCCTGGTCGCCGGTTTTGGCCTTCGCTGCCAGCTTTGCCAATTCTTCGTTTTTCATACGCAGTTCGTTTTCGTTGGTTTTCATATCGTTTCCTCTTTCTTTTCTTCTGTGAGTTGATTGTATCATGTATGATCGGAATTGTCTATTTGCTTTTTGCCCTTCTGCCCCATAGACTGAAAAAACCGGAGAATGGTTTAACGGAAATCAAATTTTTTACAAAAACTTTTTTCCTTGAAAAACTCCGCTTTTTTCTCGAAAAAACTGAGTTTTTGTAGGTTTGTCAATCATAGTTTACAGCAGGGGAAAGAATAAAGAACGTCCTTTGGGGAACGCCATTTGAGGGGACGCATGGGGAAGTCGTTGTATTTCCACTGCCATACGGCAAGTTGCTTTTGGAAGTCCTCAAA
>JAEEGL017349743.1_pt1 | contig 11715 bp, 7 predicted proteins | sample 9134231 | NCBI WGS metagenome assembly JAEEGL01 (sample SAMN16246548, study PRJNA631951) | gut metagenome | biome: gut microbiome; feature: rumen; material: fiber-attached | host: Bos | place: Iran: Karaj | collected 2018-10
ACGGTAAAGAATCCGTTTCTTACAAACTGGAAGCTGTCATATACCTTTGCATCCATAAGAGACGGCTCCACAAGAGCATCTTTTACTACAACAAGGGAATTCGGATTCAAATTCAAACTTCCATCTTCATTATATACTCCCAGCTCCTCATCAACAATATTTTCATACAAACGAACTTCAGCTTTTTTCGCTGTGGTAGCTTCCACCCAGTGGATGGTACCCTTTACTTTACGTCCGTCGGGAGCATTTCCGCCCTTGGTTTCAGGGTCATAAGTACAGTGAATTTCTGTCACATTTCCTTCTGCATCGGTTTCATATCCTGTACAGGTAACAAAATATGCGTTCATCAAACGAACTTCATTGCCCGGGAAAAGTCTGAAATACTTCTTCGGAGGCTCAATCATAAAGTCCTCTGCCTCGATGTAAAGTTCACGGGAGAATGCAACTTCTCTTTCTCCAAGCGCTTCATTTTCAAGGTTATTCTGTACGGAAAGCATTTCTACCTGGCCTTCCGGATAGTTATCGATAATAAGTTTAACCGGATGAAGAACTGCAAAGGCACGTGGGCGCTTCATCTTTAAGTCCTCGCGGATACAATACTCAAGCATTGCATACTCTGCGGTAGACTGTGCTTTTGATACACCGCAAAGTTCCACGAACATCTGGATGGATTCCGGTGTAAATCCGCGGCGACGAAGTCCTGCAATGGAAACAAGTCTCGGATCGTCCCATCCGTCTACAATACCGTCTTCTACCAACTTCTTGATATAACGCTTTCCGGTAACCACGTTGTTTAAGTACATCTTTGCAAACTCGATCTGACGCGGTGGCATTTCATACTCTAACTCGCGAACAACCCAGTCATAAAGAGGTCTATGATCCTCAAACTCGAGGGTACAAATACTGTGGGTAACACCTTCAATAGCATCTTCAATGGGATGAGCAAAATCGTACATCGGATAAATGCACCACTTATCTCCGGTATTGTGATGATGCATGTGAGCCACACGATAGATAATCGGGTCTCTCATGTTGATATTCGGTGAAGCCATATCAATCTTCGCACGAAGTACCATGCTTCCATCTTCGTATTTGCCGGCTTTCATATCTTCAAAAATCTGTAAGTTTTCTTCAATGCTTCTATCAGAATTCGGATCTTTCTTTCCCGGTTCTGTAAGAGTTCCGCGATACTCACGAATCTGATCTGCGCTTAAATCGGAGCAATATGCCTTACCTTTTTTGATAAGTTTTACTGCGCCTTCATACATCTGTTCAAAATAGTTGGATGCAAAATAAAGGTGCTCGCCCCAATCTGCTCCAAGCCATTTAATATCTTCTTTGATAGATTCAACGAACTCGGTTTTCTCCTTGGTCGGGTTGGTATCGTCAAATCTTAAGTGGAAGGTTCCGTTATATTCTTTTGCAAGTCCGGAGTTTAAAAGGATGGACTTTGCATGGCCGATGTGCAAGTAACCGTTTGGTTCCGGTGGAAAACGGGTAACTACGTGGTCATATACTCCCTCGGCCAAATCCTTATCGATTTCGTTTTCTATAAAATTTCTGCTGATTCTTTCTTCGCTCATTTTTATCTATATCCTTAATCTTCGTTTTTTACGTGAGTATGAGTAAATAAATGCTCATTACAATATTCGTACGCGCCATTGCACTTACTACAGTAACGGAACTCCAGCTCCGGATTAGAAACATCGGTTCTTCCACAGATTGCGCACTTATGGCGCACAAGCTGTCGCGGTGCCGGCTGCACCGGTACATGTCCCTGGCCGGAGTTTGCAGAAGTCTTTCCGTAGGGACTCTGCTGCATTCCGCGTTGGTAAGCGACCTTCCTTTTAATCTCTTTCGGTGAATATCTGCGCATATTTCTGGTAGACAAAAAGAAGATAAAAAAGTTCAAAAGCGAACTGATAATTGCTACTCTTCCGCCCCAGTCAGAAACCAATAAATCAAATCCGACAAATGCAAGATACACAATGGATAACCACTTCATCTTCACAGGAATCATAAAATACAGCATTACTTCCATATTCGGATAGCAAAGTGCAAATGCCAAAAAGATGGAAAGATTAATATAATGCGTGGAAATATAGGTTCCAATATAGCTCATCTGATGAAGGCCGTAAAAATTAATCAGATAGTATAAAAACGATCCGATAATCGTAAATAACATGCCACCAAAAATATACACATTAAAGCGAAATGTTCCGATGGTCTGCTCTAAGATTCTGCCAAGCTGCCAATAAAAATAAATCATAATTACAGCAAAGATCATGGCAATCACTCCGGTTCCCACCGGAGGCGGAATTAAAACCCAAGTAAACAATCTCCAAATCTGAAGATTTTGAACAATCAACTGCGGTTCCAATGTCATAAAGGAGACAAGGCTCGGGCTTCTACCGGTCAAGGCAGTCGCATACTCCAAGAAAAATCCGATAATATATCCGCCAATCAGATAATTCATCAGATTCGGAATGGCATATTTACCTATTTTTCTTTCCAATTTGTCTAACATGAATGCTCCTTAAGTCACATAAAAAATCAGTCTTTAGTATATGGTCAAGCCGCTTCTTTGTCAAGAAATCACAATGAAAGAGCACATTCAAAACTACAAACTTTTCATTTTGTCAGTTGTTTTTTTTCACCCCTCTTTTTATAATAGGAAAGATTTGAAACGACAAGAAAGGTATATTTATGAATAAAACGTTCTACAAAGTAGGAATTGATATCGGTTCTACCACCGTAAAAGTGGCATTTTTAGACGAAAACGACAACCTTATTTTTTCCGACTACAAAAGACATTTTGCAAACATCCGTGAAACCTTAAAAGGCTTAATGGAAGATGCTTACAAAATCACCGGTGAATCTATCGTATACCCTGTCATTACCGGTTCCGGCGGCTTAACTTTAGCAAAGCACTTGGATATTCCTTTTACCCAGGAGGTAATTGCGGTATCCACAGCACTTACCCACTATGCACCTCAGACAGACGTAGCCATTGAGCTTGGTGGAGAAGACGCTAAGATTATCTATTTTGAAAACGGAAATGTAGAACAGCGTATGAACGGAATCTGTGCCGGAGGTACCGGTTCCTTTATCGACCAGATGGCATCCTTGATTCAGACCGATGCATCCGGATTAAACGAATATGCCAAGAGCTATCAGTCCATCTATCCCATTGCGGCTCGTTGCGGTGTATTTGCAAAAACAGATATTCAGCCTTTAATTAACGAAGGTGCTACCCGAGAAGACTTATCCGCTTCTATCTTGCAGGCTGTTGTAAACCAGACTATTTCCGGTCTTGCCTGCGGTAAGCCGATTCGCGGTCACGTTGCATTCTTAGGTGGTCCGCTTCACTTCCTGGATCAGCTTCGTGAGACCTTTGTTCGCACCTTAAAATTAGACGACGAGCACACCATTATCCCAAACAATTCTCATTTGTTTGCGGCAATCGGTTCTGCGTTAAACTATAAAGAAGATCAGTCTCAGGAACTTTCCGCTATCTTGGAAAAGTTGTCCGGCGAACTTCACATGGAATTTGAAGTTGCACGTATGGAGCCGCTTTTCGAAGATGAAAAAGCATACGAAGAGTTCTCTAACCGTCACAACGGAAACCACGTAAAAACCGGTGACATTTCTACCTATAGTGGAAACTGCTACTTAGGTATCGACGCCGGAAGTACCACCACAAAGGTAGCTTTGGTTGGTGAAGACGGTTCTTTACTTTATTCATTCTATGACAACAACAACGGAAGTCCGCTTATGACCTCCATTCGTGCAATGAAGGAAATCAACGAGAAACTTCCGAAGGACGCACATATCGTTCACTCTTGCTCCACCGGTTATGGCGAGGCATTGTTAAAGTCCGCATTCCAGTTAGACGACGGCGAAGTGGAAACCGTTGCTCACTACTATGCGGCAGCATTCTTTGATCCTGAAGTAGACTGCATCTTAGATATCGGCGGTCAGGATATGAAGTGCATCAAGATTAAGGACAACACCGTAGACAGCGTTCAGCTAAACGAAGCATGCTCTTCCGGATGCGGTTCCTTTATTGAGACCTTTGCAAAATCCTTAAACTACTCCGTTCGTGATTTTGCAAAAGAGGCGCTATTTGCAAAGCACCCAATCGACCTTGGTACCAGATGTACCGTATTTATGAATTCAAAAGTAAAACAGGCCCAGAAGGAAGGCGCATCCGTTGCGGACATTTCCTCCGGACTTGCTTATTCCGTTATCAAAAATGCGTTGTTTAAGGTTATCAAGCTTTCCGACGCAAAAGATTTGGGAAACCACGTGGTTGTTCAGGGTGGTACCTTCTACAACGATGCGGTGCTTCGTTCCTTTGAAAAGATTTCCGGCGTAGAAGCCATCCGTCCGGACATCGCAGGTATCATGGGTGCTTTTGGTGCAGCCTTAATCGCAAAAGAACGCTTTGAAGATAACCCAACTTCTACCATGCTTTCCATGGATGAGATTTTAAATCTTACCTTTGAAACATCCCTTACCCGTTGTCAGGGATGTAACAACCACTGCTTACTTACCATTAACGACTTCGGTAACGACCGTAAGTTTATTACCGGAAACCGATGTGAGCGTGGCCTTGGAAAAGAAAAGAACAAAGAAAACATTCCAAACCTTTACGACTACAAATATAAGAGACTCTTTAAATATAAGTCCATTCCGGCAGACGAAGCACCTCGTGGCGTCATCGGAATTCCGCGTGTATTAAACCTTTACGAAAACTATCCGTATTGGGCAGTCTTCTTTAAGGAATTGGGATTTAGCGTTAAGCTTTCCCCGCGTTCTACACGTGCCGTATACGAACTTGGTATCGAGTCTATCCCGAGTGAGTCTGAATGCTATCCTGCAAAGTTGGCTCACGGACATGTACAGTGGCTCATTAACAACGGCGTAGAAACTATTTTCTACCCTTGTGTTCCTTACGAACGAAACGAGTTTAAAGACTCCAACAACCACTACAACTGCCCGATCGTTACCTCCTATGCGGAAAACATTAAAAATAATGTAGATGAGATTACTTCCGGAAAGATTCGTTTCTTAAATCCTTTTGTTGCCTTTTCTACAGAAAAAATCTTAGCCGATCAGTTGGTAAAGGTATTTGAAAAAGAGTTTTCCATTTCCGAAGGTGAAGTTCGTGCCGCAGCAAAAAAAGCCTGGGCAGAGCAAGAATCCTTCAGAAACGAAATGAAATCAAAGGGCGAAGAAGTATTAAACTACTTAAAAGAAACCGGTCGTCGCGGAATCGTTTTATGCGGACGTCCGTATCACGTGGATCCGGAAATCAATCACGGTATTCCGGAACTTATTACTTCCTATGGTATGGCAGTACTTACCGAAGACTCCATTTCTCATTTGGGAGAATTGGAGCGACCGCTTATCGTTATGGACCAGTGGATGTTCCATTCCAGAATGTACTCCGCTGCCAACTACGTTAAGAAAACCGAGAACTTGGATGTAATTCAGTTAAACTCTTTCGGATGCGGTCTTGATGCGGTAACCACCGACTGTGTATCCGACATCTTAACAGGTTCCGGAAAAATCTATACCTGCTTAAAGATTGATGAAGTAAATAACTTAGGAGCAGCAAGGATTCGAATTCGTTCTCTTCTTGCTGCCATCCGTGTACGAGATCGTCGCAAAGTTGTTCGTGAAATAAAACCTGCAAATTACAATCGTGTCATCTTTACAAAGGAAATGAAGAAAAACTACACCATCCTTTGTCCGGAGATGTCACCGATTCACTTTGAGCTTTTGGCTCCGGCCTTTAATGCCGCAGGTTATAACTTAATCGTACCGGAAATCCCGGCAAGAGAATGTGTGGATGTGGGATTAAAATTCGTAAACAACGATGCCTGCTATCCATCTCTTATTGTTGTAGGTCAGTTAATGGCTGCTGTAAAAAGCGGCGAATATGACATGAGCCGCACTGCCATTTTGATTTCTCAGACCGGTGGCGGATGTCGTGCATCCAACTACATCGGATTTATCCGCCGTGCCCTAAACAAAGCAGGCTATCCGGATGTACCGGTAATCTCCATTAATATGGTAGGTTTGGAGAAAAACCCGGGATTTACCTTTACACCAAAGCTGTTACAGCACGGTTTGTATGCATTAATCTTTGGCGATATCTTTATGCGTTGCTTGTATCGCACCAGACCTTACGAATTGGTGGAAGGAAGTGCAAACGAGCTTCACGAAAAGTGGAAAAAAGAGGTACTGAAATTTGTTACCACAGACCACATCCTTTCTCACAGAAAGTATAAAAAGATGTGCCGTGATATTATCCATGACTTTGACACCCTTCCGCTTCGGGATGTAAAGAAACCTCGTGTCGGTGTGGTAGGTGAAATCTTAGTTAAATTCCATCCGGCCGCTAATAACCAATTGGTAGACTTGTTAGAAGCCGAAGGCGCCGAAGCGGTTGTTCCGGACTTAACGGACTTCTTATTGTACTGCTGCTACAACACAAACTTTAGAACAGAAAACCTTGGAAATTCCAAAAAGTCTCAGCGTTTAAACAACATGCTGATTAACTTCTTTGAATGGTTAAGAAAAGAAGCGCGTCATGCCTTTGAAGAGTCGGAGCGATTTACACCGCCGGCTCATATTGAAGAGCTTGCAAAGAAAGCAGAGCCCATTGTTTCCATCGGAAACCAAACCGGTGAAGGTTGGTTCTTAACCGGAGAAATGTTGGAGCTTATTGAAGACGGTGCTTCAAATATCGTCTGCATCCAGCCTTTCGGATGTTTGCCGAACCACGTGGTAGGAAAAGGTGTTATCAAAAAACTTCGTCATGAAAACCCGAATGCCAATATCGCAGCCATCGACTACGATCCGGGTGCTTCCGAAGTAAACCAGTTAAACCGTATTAAGCTTATGCTTTCCACGGCTATGAAAAACTTAAATAAATAAAAAAGACGGTTCTTAAGAAAGAACCGTCTTTTTTTATATTATTTTAAACTATCAACAAAGGAAGTATCCACGATATCATGAATATCCAATTCTTCGGAAAGGGCTCCGGATACATACAACCAATCCGCAGTCTGCTGGAAGTCTTCAATGTCGTCTTCGTTAATGACTACTTGGAAATTCATATCTTTAAGAGTCGATAAAACGATATCGGCGCTCAAACCGTATTTGCTTGCGTACTCTGAAGCATACTTACCAAGATTATTTGAAACTTCTTCGCATGCTCTTTTGTATTGCTCCAAAAAGATGCTAACAATATCCGGATTCAATTCCGCATACTCTTTATTGGCGGACATTAAGTTCTCGCATTTGTATACCCCGGTAGCATCCACCAAAACTCGACCCACACCCTGGGCCTCGGCTTTTGCGATATTGGGCTGCCAGGTGGCGATGGCATCCACTTTTCCGGAGGATAAAGCATCCAGTTGTTGGGATAATTCCGTATCGATAAGTGTCACATCTTCCTGTCCGATTCCTTCCTTTTTGGAAAGTCGCGCCAAATAATCCTCGGCGATGGAGCCCTTAACCAATCCGATTCGCTTTCCTTTTAATTCCTGCACGGAACTAATGCCGGAATTCGGTGAAACCAATACAGCTTCTGTCTTTTCACCGTTATAGGCTACACCGATAATGACTCTGTGACCGTTGGCTGCAGCACCGGTAATCGTAGGCACATTTCCCATTACCGCCACATCAATGGAGCCATAGTTAAAGGCCTGATTCTCGGAAGGGCCGGATTCAAACTCCGTAAAGGTTACCTCCACGTTTTCGAATCCCGCTTCGGCTAAGGCCTCTTCCAACCAGCCCTTATCCTGTAACACCGTCATGGGAAGATATCCGGGGATGGGTTGTAAGGCGATGTTTAAGTGGTCGGTTTTGTTTAAAATATCCGCCCCCACATTTTTTCTTGTTTCTTCCTTAGTTTCCGTTTCTTCCTTAGTTTCCGTTTTTTGTTCTTTTACCGGAGTCTCTTGGTCGACGCATCCGGAAAAAACAGTTAAAATCATTGTCGCCGTTAAAACGACAGTAATCAGTTTTCTTTTCATAATCTTTTCTCTCCGAGTCCCAAAAATAATATGATATATTGTATCATAATAAATACAAGAAATGTAAAAAAGAGAAACGGCTCAAATCAGTCGTTTCTCTTTTTGTAAGTATGAAAAGTATATATAAGGAAGAATTTATTCAGCAAATAAAGCAGTTGAATAATAGCGATCACCGCTGTCCGGAAGAAGTGCAACGATGGTCTTTCCTTCGTTTTCCGGTCTCTTTGCAAGTTCGATGGCACCAAAGAGCGCTGCTCCTGAGGAGATACCTACAGAGATACCTTCCTTCTTTGCAAGAAGTTTTGCGGTAGCAAACGCATCATCGTTCTTTGCTCTAAAGATTTCATCATAAACATCTGTGTTTAATACATCCGGAACGAATCCTGCACCGATTCCCTGAATCTTATGGCTGCCCGGTCTGCCCTCGGAAAGTACCGGAGAGTCATCCGGCTCTAAAGCAACAACCTTAACATTTGGATTCTGAGATTTTAAGTATTCACCGGTTCCTGTCACAGTTCCGCCGGTACCTACACCTGCGATAAAGATATCTACCTTTCCGTCCGTATCTTTCCAGATTTCCGGGCCGGTGGTTGCTCTATGAATTGCAGGGTTTGCCGGGTTTACAAACTGCCCCGGAATGAAGCTGTTTGGTGTTTCAGCTGCAAGTTCTTCTGCCTTTGCAATAGCACCTTTCATTCCCTTTGCGCCTTCGGTAAGAACAAGTTCTGCACCGTATGATTTTAAAATATTTCTTCTTTCCACGCTCATGGTTTCCGGCATAGTAAGAATAATGCGGTATCCCTTTGCGGCAGCGATGGCTGCAAGTCCGATACCCGTATTTCCTGATGTAGGCTCAATAATGACGGAACCTTCCTTTAATAAACCTTTGCTTTCAGCGTCTTCAATCATTGCCTTTGCAATACGATCCTTTACGCTTCCCGCAGGATTAAAGTACTCCAGCTTTACTAAAACCGTAGCTTTTAAATCCAATTCCTTTTCAATGTTTGTTACCTCCACTAAAGGTGTGTTTCCAATTAAGCCTACGGCTCCTTTGTAAATGTTTGACATAATATTTTTTATTCCTTTCCTATATTACTCTTTTTAAATATTTTACTGCGCTAAATCCGTTTTCCAGATCCGCAATAATATCATCAATATGTTCTGTTCCGATGGAAAGACGAATGGTATTTTGATAAATACCCTGGTCTTTCAGTTCCTCTTCGGATAACTGTGAATGCGTGGTGGATGCCGGATGAATCACAAGAGATTTTACATCCGCTACATTTGCCAAAAGCGAAAAGATTTTTAAGTTATCAATAAACTCCCACGCTTCTTTTTGTCCGCCTTTGATTTCAAAAGTAAAGATGGATGCTCCTCCATTTGGGAAATATCGTGCATACAATTCATGGTCCGGATGGTCCGCTAAAGACGGATGATTTACCTTTTCTACCTTTGGATGATTCTGTAAAAATTCAACAACCTTTTTGGTATTTTCTGCATGTCGCTCCAGGCGAAGGGATAAGGACTCAACCCCCTGCAATAACAAGAATGCATTAAAGGGTGAAATGGTAGCTCCCGTATCGCGAAGCAAAATTGCACGAATATAGGTTACAAATGCTGCCGGTCCAACTGCATCATAGAAGGATACTCCATGATAGCTTGGATTCGGATCTGCAATGTTTGGATACTTTCCACTTGCCTTCCAGTCAAACTTTCCGGACTCAACGATAATTCCACCAAGGGTGGTTCCGTGCCCACCGATAAACTTTGTTGCGGAGTGAACTACGATATCCGCACCATGTTCAATTGGTCGAATAAAATAAGGTGTACCGAAAGTATTATCTACCACCACAGGAAGACCATGCTTATGTGCAAGTTCTGCAATGGCATCAATATCCGGAATATCGCTGTTTGGATTTCCAAGGGTTTCTAAATAGATTGCTCTGGTGTTTTCTTTAATTGCTGCCTCTACTTCCTTTAAGTTGTGAGCATCCACAAACGTAGCTTCCACACCATACTGCGGAAGGGTATGTGCCAAAAGGTTATAACTTCCACCGTAGATGGTCTTTTGTGCTACTATATGTCCGCCGTTTGCCGCTAAAGCCTGAATGGTATAGGTAATGGCTGCTGCTCCGGAGGCAACTGCAAGTGCTGCGCTTCCTCCCTCCAAGGCGGCGAGTCTTTTTTCCAAAACATCCTGTGTAGAATTTGTAAGACGTCCATAGATGTTTCCCGCATCTGCCAGGCCAAATCGATCTGCTGCATGTTTGCTGTTATGGAATACATAAGAGGTGGTCTGATAAATCGGAACCGCTCTTGCGTCTGTAGCCGGATCTGCCTCTTCCTGTCCTACATGTAACTGTAATGTTTCAAATCTGTAATCGCTCATAAATATTTCCTCCTAACATACTTGATATCTCTTTGGATTTCTTTGATGGTTATATCCTACCACCGTGCTAGGTATTTGAAAAATTCTTATAATTTATGAGTCGTTATAAATTTTGCCTATATCAAATGAATGATATTCAGTTTTTGCTATAATTTGTTCTTATAGCAAATCTGCTAGTGTTTTGGAATCCATATACTCGTTTACCACTTCGTTCATGCCGGTCCAAAACGCGATGGTCTTACATTCTTTTTTGCGTTCACACTTTGGTGCATCCTTTGCAAGACAACTCACCGGTGCCAAGTCTTTTTCCGTACATCGAAGGATTTCTCCCACGGTATACTCTTTTGGCTCACGGGTAAGACGATAGCCGCCGCCTTTTCCCTGAATACCTTTTACCAGGTTATTCTTGGTAAGGTGCGGAAGAATCTGCTCCAAATACTTTAATGACAATTCCTGTCTTGCCGCCACATCCTTCATGGGCACATAGCCATCTTTTTGATTTGTGGCAATGTCAATCATGACACGAAGTGCATAACGTCCCTTCGTTGAAATCATATGCTATTCTCCCTGCATCTGATAAAATTCTTCTGTCTCGTCGATATCATTTACCGGCGGAGTCAGCCCTTCTATCACTATACCATTTTTCTCTGCATAATCCCATAATGCTGCGTGAATTGCCTGCTCTGCCAAAAGGGAACAGTGTACTTTTACAGGCGGAAGTCCGTCAAGCGCTTCCATAACCGCCTTGTTTGTAACCTTTAATGCTTCTTCTACGCTTTTTCCTTTCACAAGTTCCGTCGCCATAGAGCTTGTTGCAACGGCTGCTCCGCATCCAAAGGTTTTAAACTTTGCTTCACGCACAATATGGTTTTCATCGATATCGAGATACATTCTCATGATATCGCCGCACTTTGCATTTCCTACGGTACCGACACCGGACGCATCTTCAATCTCTCCCACGTTTCTTGGATTGGTGAAATGATCCATCACCTTTTCGCTGTATTCTGTTACCTGACTCATTTATTTATTCTCCTTCTTCACAAAGTCTTCGTATAACGGTGACATACTACGTAATACACCCACAATTTGTTTTAATGATTCAACAGTGTAATCCACGTCCGCTTCTGTGGTCTCTTTTGAAAGTGTAAGGCGGACGGAGCCGTGAGCGATTTCATGAGGAAGTCCGATGGCTAACAGTACATGGGACGGATCAAGGGATCCTGAAGTACAGGCGGACCCCGATGAAGCGCAGATACCTTTTTGATCCAGCATAAT
>JAEEGL010226875.1_pt1 | contig 11714 bp, 7 predicted proteins | sample 9134231 | NCBI WGS metagenome assembly JAEEGL01 (sample SAMN16246548, study PRJNA631951) | gut metagenome | biome: gut microbiome; feature: rumen; material: fiber-attached | host: Bos | place: Iran: Karaj | collected 2018-10
GCTCAAGAACTGGCTGGATGTAATGGATCAAAATAAGCGGGTACGTTTCGTGAACGGCATGTATGCGCTTGTGACACAGATGAAGCTGAAAAAGCTTTCCGATGTGAAAAAGATACCGCTTCCGGAGCGCGTCAGACAGACGCTGGATGCAATGAAGACATTGGATCCCGAGACAAGGGCGGTCATTACCGAGAGTATCAAGCTCATGTTTGCAAGCTACAGAGAGAGTAAAAACAGCTTAGCGCAAAAGAATAAATAGAAAAGAGGAGGTACTAAAATTGGAGGAGAGACTTTTTAACAACAGCCATGTGATCGCATGGTTACAGTATTTTTCGGAGAAGACGGATGTGGATCTTGAGCATGTCAAGATATTGGACATCACCAGAAAAAACAAGAACCTGATCCCCGCAGTGGAGGCACACAGAAGCGTGCTGGTGTTCACAGAGGCGGGACATCCGGACATCTTTTACCGCATGTATGAGGCTGGTCTCGGCGAGTGCAAGGTTATCTACAATATAGGCAGTGAGCCATCCGGTGAGATACTGGAAGATAAGGTTGAGAACATGATCGACAGAGGCATCAATGCTTCTGCCGGAATGCTGATCCTAAATCCCAATGCCCGCAGCACCATAAAGTTCGGTATGGACAACAGTGAGTTTTCTTCCGGTTCGGTTCACTATGTGGGTTCCGAGATCCGTGCTGTGATCCTGTCGAAGATGCAGATCAACGAGGGCAAGAATATCTGCGTTATCAGCGGTGAGTCCATCGTTGTGGAGGCTGCTATCTTAAACGGAGAGGGCACCATAATTGCAGTTGAATACAACAGACATGACAGAGATACATTGGAAGATAATGTCAATCGTTTCGGTCTCAACAACGTTACAATAATAGATCACGTGGATGAAGAGAGCATGAAGGGACTTCCGGTTCCGGATGTTACAATGTTAGTTGCTTCTGCCAGCATGGAGCAGGAGATGGAAACCCTGCTTAAGATCAATCCCGAGATGGAATTCGTTATCTATACACTTGACTTTGTGGTTGCGGCAGAACTTCCGAAGAAGTGCGCTGCTCTTGGCATGAGAGATCCCGAGGTGATCCAGATCGCAGTTTCAAAACTCACGACAAAGAATACCTTCGGAAACCAGCCCGCACCGTGGATCATATCCGCAAGACCTCAGTAAAACTTAAGTAAAACAGAAAGAGAGTATCTGAAAACAGTTTTCAGATACTCTCTTTTTACTCGTGTATCACAAAATAATACAGATCGGAAACCGATCGTTTATAGTTTTTGGTGCCGGAGACGGAGGCTTTTACGCTGTATTCTCCCGCTTCTTCCGGTTTGTCGATCCTGTGACCGCCGGCATTGAAATATTTTATTTCGACGTCGCCTTTTTTATTTGCGCAGATCGCCTTAAAGGAATAATTGCTGCCTTTGGTTATGTATATTTTGTCCGGATTGTATTCCGTAAGAGGTTCTGCATCTGTTGCCGGATCTGCTGCGTTTCCGCTGACTGCCTGTTCATGGTCGTCCGCTCCTTTTACACGCAGAGTGACTTCCGGTGTGGCGCGCCTGATCTTAAACTTCAGTTTCACGGTGGCCGACCGGTAGTTTTTGGTCGCCGGCTGGCTTACCTCCACAAAATAGGTTCCTGCTGATACAGGCTTGTTTTTCATGGGCTTTACGCGTCCCTTTTTATAGAACAGGACGGTCTTTTTTCCCTTGGAAAGAGTCTTTATCGTAAGGTTTCTCTTTGCGGGCTTGCCGTTGTATTCGAAGTCTTTGAGCTTTACTTTAAGACGCGGGTCGGCCTTATAGAAATTGTCAAAGCGCTCGAAGGTGTAGCCTGTGTCGGTTAGGTATTTTATGACAGAGGGCAGCGCGCCCGCATCTGCTTTGGAGACCACATGCATGAGCGGCACCATGCCGTTATGGTGGTGCTTTTTGAACTGGTCTAAGACATAAGATTCGGATGGCTGGTTTTTTACATCCCAGTCTTTCCACGCCATGCTCCAGAAAAGAGTGGTGTATCCCAGATCGTTCAGCACTTTAAGAACCCTTTCACTGTGGGCACCCTCCGGCGGCCGCATTATCTTGTCGAGCTCGTATCCGGTACATTCTTTTACGGCGTTTTCAACGGCTTCCATCTCTTTTTTGATGCCGTCTGCCGAGTATGTGGTCAGGTCTTTGTGATGGCTTGTGTGATTGCCGATGAGATGTCCTTCTTCCTTCATGCGTTTTACCAGATCGGGATTCGTCCTGACAAAGTGCTCGGTCAAAAAGAAGACTGCCTGAATGTTGTTCTTTTTCAATGTATTCAGGATCGTCGGTGTGTTGCCGTATTCATAGCCGCAGTCGAAGGTAAGGTAGCAGACCTTTTTCGATGTGTCTCCCACATAATATGCACCGTTTTTTTTCAGGGTTTCGGCGGAAAAGCTGCCGCCGGGTGTGGAGTGGTCGCTCTTTGAGTACAGTCCCCAGCCCTTTTTCGTGTTGGAATAATTGCTGTAGTCGGTGGCATGAACGCAGTTTACGGGTATAAGTGTAAAGACCAGAACATATATTAAAAATACAGTCAGTAGTCTGATGTTTTTTTTCATAATAGTTTAAATACGGTGGCATAAACCATATTGGTTTGCCACCGTTCTTTTGTTGAATGATCTTAAAGTGTTATATCCTGTGCGAGGCACTTCCTGCCGGTGAGTTTCTCACTTCTCGCATCCGGCTGCTGGCCGCCTGCGTATACGTGGTAGGTACCGGGAAGCTGAACTCTTCTGCCGTCGGCAAGAACGGTATCGAATGCTGCGTTGGATACGGATATCACAACATCTTTGGTCTCGCCTTTTTTCAGGGTTACGGCTTTGAAGCCACAGAGTGAAAATGCCGGCTGATCACCTGTGTTCTCGGAAGAGTTTTTAACTGCTTCGGCATTTGAAACATAGATCTGGATTGGCTCGGTGCCGTCCATATCGCCGTTGTTTCTGACAGTAAGCTTTATGTCGTAGCAGTTGTCTTTCTGAGTGATGATCATGTTTTCATATGAGAAAGAAGTATATCCGAGGCCGTATCCGAAGGGATATAACGGCTCGTCTTTTGCATAGCGATAGGTGCGGTTCTTCATGCTGTAGTCTGTGAACTCAGGTAAAGAGCCGTCGTAGCTTACGGTTACGGGCATTCTGCCTGAAGGAGAGAACTTACCGAAGAGCAGGTCGCCGAGAGCCTCGCCGCCGCACTCACCGCTGTACCAGCACTGAAGGATAGCGGAGCATCTGTCTTCCTCTTTTGAAACATCCATAGCGCTGCCTGTATTGATCACAAGAACGATAGGAGTGTCTGTAGCGCGGAGTGCCTCGAAAAGTCTGCGCTGTGACTCGGGCAGGCAAAGTCCGACTTTGTCGCCGGCTGCAAATGCGTTACCTGCGTCGCCTTCCTCACCCTCGATTGAAGAATCAAGGCCTAAGCACAGAACAACAACGTCGCTGTTTTCTGCAACCGTGAGAGCCTCGCTGATGCGGTCATCATGGCGGGCCAGAGGCTGAACCTCATCCTTGAACAGGTGGCAGCCTTCAGAGTACATGATCCTGATGTTATCGCCTGCGGCGTTTCTGATGCCGTCAAGGTTTGTGGTGTATTTAGATGCGGTACCGTTGTAATTACCGTTGAGTATCTCGATGGATGCTGCGGTAGGTCCGATGATACCGATGGTTTTGATCTTGCTCTTGTCTAAGGGCAGGAGACCGTCGTTTTTCAGCATTACGATACTGCGGCATGATGCTTCGTAAGACAGTGCTCTGTTTTCAGCGGTGTCAACATCTGTCTGGCCTAACTTATCGTACTCGCAGTCGTCGGCAAACATACCGAGTCTGAATCTTGTGGTGAACACTCTGACAGCGGCATCTCTGATGTCCTGCTCAGTGATCTTTCCGTCCTCGTATGCCTGATAAAGACAATCATATACATGACCGGCATTTAAGTTGCAGCCGGCTTTCAGTGCCCATGCAGCCGAATCTTCCGGTGTTTCCGTAACATGGTGATTCTCGTGGAAATCGAGGATAGCGCCGTAGTCCGAAACAACATGTCCGTCGAATTTCCACTCGCCGCGAAGTTTTTTCTGAAGCAGGAAATCGCTGCCGCAGCAGGGCTCGCCGTTTGTGCGGTTGTATGCGCCCATAACGCTTTCTACATCTGCCTCTGTAACGGCTGCCTTGAAAGCGGGAAGATAAGTCTCTTCCATATCTTTTGCATCTGCAATTGCATCAAATGAATGGCGAAGTGCCTCGGGTCCGGAATGCACGGCAAAATGTTTTGCACATGCAGCGGTCTTTAAGTATTTCTTGTCGCCCTGGAGTCCGTTGATAAATGCGACGCCCAGTCTAGAAGTGAGGAACGGATCCTCGCCGTAGGTCTCCTGGCCGCGTCCCCAGCGCTGGTCGCGGAAAAGATTGATGTTGGGTGACCAGAGGGTTATGCCCTTATATATTCCGCGGTCTTCGTGCTTTCTGGCCTCGTTGTATTTTGCTCTTGTCTCTGTGGATATTACATCCGCGATCTTTTGAAGAAGCTCATCATCAAACATTGCAGCAAGCGCTATAGCCTGCGGAAAAACTGTGGCCGTTCCCGTGCGGGCTACGCCGTGGAGTCCTTCGTTCCAGTAGTTGTACGCCGGAATACCGAGTCTTTCCAATGCCGGTGCATCGTAAACAAGCTGTTCGCAAGCTTCCTTAACGGTCATCTGCGCTACAAGCGCTTTTGCTTCTTCTTTGAAATCCCTTTTCATCTTTTACCTCCTCTGAATCAGTGTAAAAACTCAAAACTCTTTATGCTGCCACCGCCGCCTCCGCGGTAGGTAAGATACAGATCATGTTCGCCGTCCGGCAGGGTAAACGCTGTCTCGTAAGCTGTCCAGATGTTGTCGCCGACTACATCTATCTTACCGAGAACGTCGCCGTCCCATTTATCTCTGATCTCGAAGGCTCCTCCGAGATATCCTCTTGTTTTGATGCGAAGGCCTTTCACGCCCTTGCAGTCAAAGGTTCTGAAACCGATGGTCGCACCGTCGGAAATCCGGCCGACGTAAGCGGTTCCGCCTGTGCCGTCTGCCGCATCCTGCTGTACGCGCGGTGCCCCCGGGTCTCCTACATACATGTCGTGCTTGTCGTTAAAGATATGACATGCAAAATAGGTCGGGTACTCACCCTTATCCGAAAGCGGTCCGCCGTTAAGGCCGCATGAACTTAAGCGGACCTGTGGAATGGCACCGTTTTCGTCGAATGTGATGGGTTCCGCGCAACCCTGTCTTGAGTACCAGGTGCCGTTTGTGTGTCTGTGGTAGAAGATGTACCACTGACCGTTGATCTCTTCAATGCCGCCGTGGTTGTTGGCGCCGTAGGCCATCGAAGTTCCGGCGGGCTTGTATGAGTCTATGCCGATATCCGTGTTGCTGATGATAACGCCGCCGTAGGTGTACGGCCCTGTGGGAGCGTCGGATACTGCGTAGCAGAGTTCGTGCATAACCTCTGATGAATATATGAAGTAATATTTTCCGTTACGTTTTCTGATGGAAGATGCTTCGAAGAAAGCGTGTCCCTCAAAGCCGGTTCCTTCGCTGTAGCATTTTCCGGGAGCAATGATCTCCGGTGATTTTTTGATGGTCAGCATGTCGCTGTCCAATACCGTGAGCATCGCACCGTGGCGGGATTTGTCGCCATGTCCGCAGAAGCCTGTGAAAAGATAGGTTTCTCCGTTTTCAGTGAGAACACCCGGGTCAAACTGCGGTTCGTCGCCCTCTTTGTTTCCGAGGAGCGTTCCGTCCGGATAATGTACATTGCCAAGATATTCGTACTTTCCGGCAGGTGTATCGCACACTGCAACGGAAACGATGTTTACCTTGTCCAGTACATAGTAAAGGTAGTATCTTCCGTCGGGACCTTTTGTCACATCGGGAGCGTACAGCACCATGTGACCGTCCGAATTCACCGGATCCTGTGTCTTTCTGTAGATAACGCCATCATACTGCCAGTTTTTAAGGTCATCGACGGGAGCGGAGTAGCAAACATAATCGCCGGAACAGAACACAACGTCGTCATAGATGTCGTGTGATCCGTATACATAAACCCTTCCGTCAAAAACATGGGGTTCTCCGTCGGGGATGTATTCCCATGAGGGAAGGTAAGGATTGTATACCTGAGCGGGTCTGTCCGTTTCCATGCCTGCAACAGGACCTTCGCTTAAGAAGTTCATCTCAAAGCGGTTGTCCAAAGTATATCTTTCCCATGGTGTCTGAGTGCTGCCGTCCGCATCGAGGCAGTTGGGATCTCCGGTCTTTACAAATGCGGCAACGTAGTTGGTCATCTTGCGGGCAAGATCCATGTGTCTGCCCTCGTACGGACGCCTGCACTTGAGTATTGTCTCAAAGAAGAACCAGAGGTCGCATGAGTGGAAGCATCCCGGATGATCGTCGCCGGGGATGTCCGGTCCGAAGCGGTAGTAGTAGAGTTTACGGTTCGGATTCTTTTCCAGTGATTCACTTAATACCGATTTGACGGATCTTTCCACCATATTGACTCCGCCAAAGACGAATTCGTTGTTAGTATTGCCGGTTAAAACAGGAACATCGGGACACTCACCGTCGATAAATCTCTGCACGGGATCGCCCACGCAGAAATGACCATCCTGTATGCCAACCATGAAAGATTTTTCTTCGCGGTATTTTGCGTATTTTTCACGTATAAAGAAGGGATCGAGTTTTCTGGCTTCTTCAAGAGTGGAAACACCCAGGTATTCAAAAAGCTCAACACCTTTTTTCTCTGCTTTATCAAGGGACACAGGGAAGAACAGGTCGGCTTCCATAGGGGTGCTTGCCATACGGATGATGCCGCTGTATATGATGGCGCCCTTGATGATGTCACGGTTTGCCTTGTTGGTAAACTGGTTCATGACGCTGGCACCGCCTGCCGACTGGCCTGCGATGGTTATCTTTTCGGGGTCGCCGCCGAAGGCCGCGATATTTCTGTAAACCCAGTGAAGACCTGCCTGCTGGTCCAGCAGTCCGAAGTTACCCGGAGCGTCGGGAGACTCTGCGGTTATCTCGGGATGTGACATAAATCCCAAAGCGCCGAGGCGGTATGCGATAGAAACAACGATAATGCCTCTTGAAGCTAAGCGCTCGCCGTCAAATTCCATCTCTGCGGTGTAGCCCCACTGGAATGCGCCGCCGTAATACCAGACGAGAACCGGAAGTTTTTCGTCGGTCTTTTTTGCGGGAGTCCAGATGTTGAGATACAGACAGTCCTCGCTGATGGGAATGTCCGGATCCACATGCCACTCTCTGCAGTAGATATCATCGCCCACACCCGGAGTGTCCTGAACCGGTATCGGGCCGAATTCGAATGCCTCTTTTACACCTTCCCAGGGTCTCACCGGCTGAGGCGCTTTCCATCTGAGATCGCCTACCGGCGGAGCCGCGAAGGGTACGCCTTTAAAAACCGTTATGCGTGGATCGTTTCCGGGAAGTCCGCGCAGCTTCCCGCTTTCGCATTCTGTTGTCCTAAGCATAAAAACCTCCCATGTTTTAGCTGTAGTTTACCCCAAAGTTTATCGTTTAACCCTTGCTCCCGCACCTCCAATCAGTGCTTCGACTTCCGCACAGGTGGCCATGGTGGTGTCTCCCGGTGTGGTCATGGCAAGTGCGCCGTGTGCCGTTCCGTATTCAACCGCCTTAGAGGCGTCGCCTGTGGTCATCAGTCCGTAGACAAGTCCGGATGCAAAGGAATCTCCTCCGCCTACACGATCCAGGATCTCAAGACCGTTGTAATCTTTTGCTTTGTATATGTTGCCGTCTGCCCAGCAAATGGCAGACCAGTCATTTACGGTAGCTGTCTTAACGGTGCGAAGGGTGGTAGCCACAACCTTGAAGTTGGGATAAACCTTTGCGGCCGTATCGATCATCTTTTTGTAGCCCTCAAGATTTAATTCTTTTAAGTTGGCGTCGTTGCCCTCGATCTCGAAGCCGAGGCAGGCTGTGAAATCTTCCTCGTTGCCGATCATGACGTCAACGTATTTTGCGATCTCTTTGTTGACTTCCTGGGCTTTTGCCTGTCCGCCTATGGCTGACCACATAGATGCACGGTAGTTTAAGTCATAGGAAACGCAGGTGCCGTATTTTTTTGCGGTCTTAATAGCTTCTATAACGGTGGCTGCCGACTGCTCGGAAAGAGCTGCGTAGATACCGCCGGTGTGAAGCCATCTGACGCCCAGTTCACCGAAGATATAGTCAAAATCAAAGTCTGCAGCAGTTGCCTGAGAGATAGCTGTGTTGGCTCTGTCCCAGCAGCTTAAGGCGCCGCGGATGCCGAAGCCTCTCTCTACGAAATTCAGGCCGTTTCTGCAGATGCGGCCGATACCGTCTGTTTTTTTCCAGCAGATAAGGTCGGTGTCGACTCCGCCCTGTAATATGAAGTCCTCAACCAGATGGCCGACTTCGTTGTCGGCGAAGGCTGTGATAACGGCAGTCTTCATGCCGAAGCATCTCCTGAGACCGCGGATAACGTTATACTCGCCGCCGCCTTCCCAAACTTTGAATTCTCTTGCTGTGCGGATGCGGCCCTCGCCCGGATCGAAGCGCAGCATGATCTCGCCCAAAGATACGGCGTCGTATTTACATTCTTCTTTTGACTTAAGATTCAGTTCCATTTTTACCACCTCTATATTTTGTAATGTTGGTTAAAGACGAAAAAAATTTATTGCGTTTTCACCGCAGATGTTTCGAACCATATCACGAAGATAAGGCATGTCTGCGGGATATTCTCCGTTCTCGACCCAGGTGCCGATCTTGCCGCAGAGAATGCGGCGATAGTACTCGTGCCTCGGGAAAGATAAAAAGCTTCGCGAGTCGGTCAGCATGCCGATGGAAGTTGCGATAAGTCCCATATCGGAAAAGCATTCGATCTGCTCTTCGATGCCGTTTTTGTGATCGCAGAACCACCAGGCTGCACCTGTCTGAACCTTGCTCTTTATGCCGTCCTCATTGCCGCAGAAATTTCCGGCGGTTGCGGTGAGCATGCGGATGTCCTTCGGGTTGAGGCAGTAGAGGATGGTGCGCGGAAGTTCATCCGTCTTATCCATCTCGTCAAGCAGTGCACAAAGTTCCGGCGCATAGTTGAAATCATTAAGCGAATCAAAGCCCGTATCCGCACCCAGTTTATTAAAGCATCTGGTGGAATTGTTGCGTATGGCGCCGATGTGAAGCTGCATCACAATGTCGTGTTTGTGATAGAACTTACCCAATTCGGTCAGCACAAATCCTTTATATTTTGCGATGTCTTCAACAGAGAGTTCATCGCCCGATAAACGTTTTTTGAACAGAGTATCCGCTTCCGCTGCGTTTGCCCTGCGGAAGAATGATCCTTCAAGACTGTGGTCGGAAACTCTGCATCCGCATTCCGTGAAAAAGACAAGGCGTTTTTCGAGTGCGGCCAGGAGGTCGGTTACGGAGCTTATGCTCATGCCGGCTGCCGCAGACAGTTTTTCGATATATCCGGCGAAACCTTCTTTTTCTATACCCAGTGCTTTTTCCGGACGGAAGCTGGGTAACACCGAAATCTCGAAGCCGTCATCTTTTATCTTGCGGTGCCACTCCAGAGAGTCGGCGGGATCGTCGGTGGTGCAGAGAACCTTTACGTTTTGCATGCGAAGAAGGTTTCTGACAGAGTAGTCTTTTGTCTGCAGCAGAGCGTTGCATTTGTCCCAGATCTCTTTTGCGGTGCTCCTGTTAAGCGGCGTATCGATGTGGAAATATCTCTGCAGTTCCAGATGTGTCCAGTGATACAGAGGGTTTCCTATAAGATTCTGAACCGTGTCTGCCCAGGCTGTGAATTTTTCGTAAGCGTCGCCGTTGCCGGTTATCAGATCCTCACTTATGCCGTTTGCGCGCATGGCTCTCCACTTGTAGTGATCGCCGCCGAGCCAGACTTCGGTCATGTTTGAAAAAGATGCATCCCTGTAGATTTCTTCGGGATTTAAGTGGTTGTGGTAATCGATTATGGGTACGTCTTTTGCATTGTTGAAAAGATCGATCGCCGTATCATTGTGCAAAAGAAAGTTTTCGTCCATAAATGGTTTCATGTGATCAACCTCTCGTTTCTTTTACAATGTCTGCTGCTTCACGTGTCAGTTCTTTTATCTTTTCGAAATCGCCTGCTTTGATAAGATCGCCCTTTACCATCCAGGTGCCGCCGCAAGCGACGATCTTGCTGAATTCAAGGTAGGCTTTTACGTTGTCTTTGTTGATGCCGCCGGTGGGCATGAAAGTAAGTCCCGTGTACGGTGCGGCGCAGGCCTTTATCATGGAAAGACCTCCTGCGTTTTCCGCGGGGAAGAACTTTACGAAGTCAAGTCCCAATTCCATGGCGCGTTCCATCTCGCTGGGTGTCTGAACTCCCGGCGCAACGGGGTAGCCTTTCTTAAGACAATGCTCTACGACTGTGGGATTGAAGCCCGGAGCAACGATGAATTTTGCGCCCGCAGCAACGGCTCTGTCGGCCTGATCGCATGTCAGTACCGTGCCGGCGCCCACTAACATATCCGGGAATTCCTTTGACATTATTGCGATGGATTCCTCTGCGGCAGCCGTGCGGAATGTGATCTCCGCTGCAGGGAGACCGCCTTCTGTCAGGGCTTTTCCCAAGGGGATCGCATCCTTTACATCTTCCAAAACAACTACCGGTATGATACCGATCTTCTGTAACTGAGTTTTTAAATCTTCAAACATTTTGCGCCCCTTTCGCATACTGTATTTTTGTCAAAATGCAAATCTGCATTGTATTATCGCATGTATACATACGTTTGTAAAGGTCGTGTGGTCGCACTTTTTGCACAGTACTGGTCAAAAATTGCTAATGTCCTCCGATGCAAAGACAGGCCTGTGAATGCATGTTAAGTGACTGCGAACAGTAACGGCTGGAAAAATTGGTTGTAAATTATCCGAAGCGTGTTTATAATAAAAGGGTGCATTGCGACAATTGGTCGGGAACGATCGTGCTATCAGATCGATGGCGTATGTTGAGCAACAAATTGGAGGGAGGAACGATCATGACAAAGTCATGATTTGTAATCGTTCCGACCGATATGGCACGATTGCAAATCAATCGTGCCGATACATATTATAGGAGGAGATTATCATGTCAGAATCAAGGGGACCCGTAGCACCAAAAGATCCAACGGTGAAAAGACCGTTTTATTATGTAATGAGAGACAAGGATGTTTGCGCATCGCCGAGTCCGGCGGGAGGCGGAGTACAGTATATATATGAAAGCGACGGCAGACTCAAAGCCAGCGCAAAGCTGGTGGGTTCTCTGGAAGATGAGACGATGATAGCGGAGCTTGATACTGTGGAAGGCCTGAGAAAACAGGTGCACAGTATAGGCGTATCCGTTCAGAAGAGCGGAGAACCGGTGAAGGTAAGATTTGCATTCCAGATGTATGGCAAGAAAGATCCGTATAATTCGGGAACAACCCTCACCATGGATCTCGATTCGGATGGAATGGAGATGGTGATGGATCTTTCTCTTTTCGACTGGTCAGATGATGACAACGTTCCGGGACAGATCCGATTTGAGTTTCCGGAGGCCGGCACCACGGCAAAGGTGTCTGTATGTTTTTATCTGAATGACGGCTATACGGCGCCTGAGCAGAAAGACGATCAGGAAGTCGATACAAC
>JAEEGL010396958.1_pt1 | contig 11714 bp, 7 predicted proteins | sample 9134231 | NCBI WGS metagenome assembly JAEEGL01 (sample SAMN16246548, study PRJNA631951) | gut metagenome | biome: gut microbiome; feature: rumen; material: fiber-attached | host: Bos | place: Iran: Karaj | collected 2018-10
AAAAGGGCGTGCGATTTGCGTCCGTTCAAAAGGCTTGGAGGCGGATATGAAAGTTTTGAAGATTGCGGCAGGGGTTTTGGCTGCGGCATCCATTTTTGCTGGCTGCTCAAAAAATCAGGCTGCGAATGTTCCATCTGGTGAAGTGGCTGCAGGTCCGGTTGAATACACCGAGGCAGACCTTGTTTGGTTCGACGATTTTAATGGAAGCAAGCTGGACACAAAAAGCTGGAACTATGAATTCCATGAGCCGGGCTGGGTCAACAACGAGCTTCAGTCCTACGACGATTCTGCGGAAAACACTTATGTCAAGGACGGGTACCTTGTGATTCAGCCAATCAAGAAGGTTTCTGACGACGGGACTGTTTCTTATACATCCGGCCGCGTGAACACACAGGGAAAACATGCTTTCACCTACGGACGTTTTGAGGCACGCCTTAAGGTTCCAAGCGGACAGGGCTATCTTCCCGCATTCTGGATGATGCCGGACGACGAGAGTTTTTACGGACAGTGGCCAAAGTGCGGCGAAATCGACATTATGGAAGTTCTTGGACACCAGACGGACACACTCTACGGTACGCTCCATTTTGGTGAGCCACATTCCCAGGACCAGGGAACATACACTCTTTCAAGCGGAAATTTTTCCGACGAGTTCCATGTGTTTGCGCTTGAATGGGATCCGGGAGAAATCCGCCTTTACTGTGACGGAATCAAATACAAGACAATAAACGACTGGTACACAAAGAGACCTGGATTTGGCGAGGTGACTTATCCGGCTCCGTTCGACCAGCCGTTCTACATGATTTTCAATGTGGCTGTCGGTGGAAACTGGCCGGGCTATCCTGATGCGACCACACCTTTTGACGAAAGGGCGCAGATGGTTGTGGACTATGTTAAGGTCTACCAGAAAAAATATTACAACGACGATGTCAAGAAACCTGCAAAGGCTGCCGTCCTTGATTCAGCCGCGGGAAACATGATTGTCGAGGACAAGGACAAGTGGATTTTCCTGAACGCCCAGGGTGGAGACGGAAAACTTGAGGTCAACAACGGAAACCTTGACATCTATTCAGTGTCCGACGGTCCTGTTGAATATGCGGTGCAGGTTGTCCAGGGGCCTGTCCCGATGATTAAGGGAAACATCTACCGCTATTCCTTTGACGCAAGTGCCGACGAGGAGAGAACGATAATTTCAACCGTGAGTGCGCCGGAGAGGGGATGGATTCGCTATTTCCCGGACACAAAGGTTACGGTCACTCCAACAACCCAGCATTTTTCATGGGACTTCACAATGACCGACGATTCAGATGCCGAGGCGCGTCTTGAATACAACCTTGGTTCACAGGGAAGCCTTGCCACGGTCCACATCTCGAACATCTGTCTTGAAAAAATTGGTGTGGCGGATTTGGACAAGGGCGGTCTTGGTCTTCTTCCCGACGGAAACTTTGTGCACAACGGTCAGTTCCAGGAGGGCGAGGGCCGTCTTGAAAACTGGGATATTGAAAACAATGCGGGCGCGGAGATTTCCGTTACAAACACAAAGGGCGTGCGTGAGCTTAAGGTTTCAACTCCAAAGTCGGATGTCGAAAACGATGCCGTGACCGTCTCCCAGAAAAATCTGTCCCTTCCGGGCGGAAAGGAGCTTGTGCTTGCGTTCGATGCACATGCGTCAAAGACCTGCTACATCGGAGTTGCGCTTGCTGATTTTGAAAAGACAGTGAAGCTTGGAAAAAAGACCACGCATTATGAGTTTACGTACAGCGCGGAGCTTCCAATCAAGGCGACTCTTTTGTTCAAGGCGGCGGCATCCGGTGCGGATGTCTACATCGACAATGTTGTCGTGAAAGAAAATTCAATTCTGCTCAACGGTGGATTTGACAGCGGACTTGCGGGATGGGAACTCTACAGCCACGAGAATGCTGACAGCGAGGCACAGGCGGCGAATAATGCGGCTATTGTCTCAATCAACAAAACCGGAAACATGGACTGGATGGTTCAGCTGAAGCAGAGCAACATCCTTCTTGAAAAAGGAAAGAAGTACTGCGTCAAGGTCGGAGCAAAATCTGACATCGACAGAAAAATCATGTGGGCACTGCAGCGCGACGGTTCCGGCGACGACAACTGGATTCCGTATTCCGGGACACTTGTTCTGGATGTCTCAAGCTCGTCCCAGGTTTTTGAGCACACTTTCACAATGGACTACGCCACCGACCCGAACGTAATCTTCACAATCTCCATGGGCGCGGTTGACGGAAAACAGATTGACAGCCCGCACAGGGTAATAATCGAGTCCGTGAGCCTTGAGGAAATAAAGTAGTAAAGTCTTTGAACTTTTCATAATAAGTCTGTCTGGAAATTTCAGTTTTCCGGACAGATACAATCTCTCTCCTTGTCCCGGTGCTTTTCGGTGCCGGGACTTTTTTGTCGTCAGGGGAAGGAGATTTTTAAAAATTCCCGTAATCTTTAGAAGCTACCAAGTATAGGTGCCACGATTTTCGTAACCTTCGCTGCAGAAAAGGATATAAGAGTAATCGTCATCAACAAGAGCCGGGTACTGTTCAATAAGCCTGATGGTATCGATATATTTTTTTGGTGAGTAGAAACTATATAAATCAACCTTGATTTCTGAGGGCTCTGACGAATAGTTTCCAAAACTTACGTGTGGGTAATAAATATCGTTCAAAGCGTGGTATAATTCGTTATTGTTTTCTATCAGCGTTTTATAATCTTCAGGATTGATTTTCTGTTTTATTTTTGATTTTATGATTGTAAAATAGCTGTTGGGATTTTTGTTATATCTCAATGTCATATATGCATTTCCATTTTTTGCCTTGATTTTTTTTCCGTTTTTATAAAAAACAGGATATATACGTTCAGAGTGTGCATTACAATCTATATCCACCGTGTAGGTTCCTGGAATAAAGATTGAAGTTACATGAGCTATCTTTTCGCTGACTTGGCTTTTAGAAAAATCATCATAATCCATATTTAAAATCTCATCATTTTCTTCGACAGGCTGAATATTTTTGATAGAGCATTTCTGGAACACAGATTTTTTGTCGTGGGAAACAAATTCAACATCCAATACCTCGCCCGTCATATTGAATACATAAAAATCAGACGTATGCTCAGTATCATCCGTTACATGCGTACATGAACAAAGCAAAGCCAAAAAACAGACAATGAAACTTCCTAAAATATAACTTTTTTTCATATCGATATCTCCTTTTAATGCGTTGTTTTTGCAGGACAAAGCCCATAAAAGCCGTTCTGCCTTATGCTGAATATTATTTATCTCTTTTTCGGATTTTGCAAGGTCAAAAAGGGCGGATATTACACATATCATACGCAGATATTACACATGTCATACTAAAAAGCCATAAATGTGACCTAGGTCATATTGGTAATGCACCGTTTCTTCAATCTACGTGGTTAAAATTCTAAATCCGTGGTAAAATGGTCACGGAGGAAATCTGATGGGCATAAAGGAAGATTTGACCAGAACCGAATTTTACAACCGGGAAAACACGCGGAACCACCTGCCTTATGACAGGGAAATTGCGTTCTACCAGAGCATCAAAAACGGCGACATGGAGGAGATGAAGAGACTCTTTCAGCCGCTTGGAGCTGCGGGCTACGGTCGTCTTAGCGGAAACTCCCTAAGAAATCACAAGTACCATCTGGTCATAACGGTCGCATTCATTACAAGATACTGCATCGAGGGCGGACTGGAGATGGAGACGGCGTACAATCTGAGCGACCTCTACATCCGAAAAATCGACACATGCACCTCGCTGGAGGAACTGGACGAGCTTCACGTTGCGCTGACCGAGGACTATGTTAAAAGAATGCGGACATGCAAAAACAGCCGCCACTATTCAAGACCGATTTCCCGCTGCATCGACTACATCTACGACAATCTTCACTGCAAAATCCAGACGGACGACCTTGCGCGGGAGGCGGAACTCAGCAAAACCTATCTCTCAAAACTTTTCCACAAGGAGACCGGAAAAACAATTGTGCAGTATATAATGGAAAAAAAACTTGATGCCGCAAAAAATCTTCTGATGTTCACGGAACATTCGACCACCGAGATTGCAAACTACCTGAACTTCAGCTCCGAAAGCCACTTTATAAGCGCATTCAAAAAATCCACCGGACTCACGCCAAAAAAATTCAAGCAGTACAATTTCCGCCAGATGCCGAGAAGTTTATAAAAAATTTAACGCGGAGAGTGAAATACAGCTTAAATCCTGCCGAAAAGTGTAGTATAATTGTGTTTAAATGAGGGCATTTTTTTAGGAGGACAACCCATGGCAGATGCAAAAAAGAATAGCCGCCTGACAGTGCGTATAATTTTGATTACGGCCATCGTCGTTACTGTGCTGAACGTTGTGCAGACCGTCGTCGTGAATTTGATTTCAAAATCCACAGTGACAAGGACATACGAAGATGAGTGCCGGTTCATAACGGAGTCTTATTCGGAACTTATTTCCAGCAAAATCAACGAGTATTTCAATCTGCTTGAGGTATATGCCAACGCGGATGTTGTCGCAACTTCCGATCCTGCGCAGATTGTTTCCTGGCTCCAGTCCCACGCGAACATCCGCAGCTCCGATTTTGACTATGTGGCTTTTGTGGATTTGGACGGAAACTTCAATTCGGACATTATGACCAACACGACAGTCACCGACCGTTCGTACTATATCGACATTGTGAAAAACGGCATGGACATGACCATGGACAATCCTGTTGCCTCAAAGGTTTCCGGAAAGTTTGTCATCCATATCTGCAAGGCGGCAAAGGCCGATGGACGGACCGTAGGATTTTTTACAGGAATTGTTTCGCTGGATTCAATCAACGAGATTGTGAAGAGGGCGAAGGTCGGAAACACCGGAACCATAAAGCTGTTTTCCGGCGAGAACGGCTTGATTGCCACATCTGGCGTGGAGGAGGAAAAAGCCCAGCAGCAGGTGAACCAGGGACGGCAGAATCCGGAGATGCAGAAGCGTATCGAACAGGCTGTGTCCACCGGCAAGATAGATTCAATCTGGTCTGGAAAAGGCTCGTCAAGGGCTCTTCTTACATTCAAGGCAGTGCCGGGAACTCCCCAGTGGTTTGTGCTTACGGGGCTTGAGGAGAAGGAGATAAACCTTTCTTCAAACACGGTGACAAAGTTCCTTATAATAGGGTCCACAGTGTTCACAATTATCCTGGTGATTTTGATTTCCACACTTCTGATTGCCGCCCTGAAACCGCTCGGGGTTGTCCAGAACACAATCAACGAGATTGCCGAGGGCAACGCCGATTTGACCAAGAGGATTGAGCTTAGGCACATAAAGAACGACGAGATTGGAAAGGTGGTCGGCGGATTCAACAAGTTTGCTGCCAAGCTCCAGGAGATTGTCAAGAACATAAAGGTGTCCAAGGAGGAACTGATACGGACCGGCGAAAACCTCAACGTCAGCACCGAAAACACCGAAAGCTCCATTTCCCAGATTATTGCGAACATCAGAAACATGGGCGAGGAGATTGAGGCGCAGACTTCTTCCGTTGACCAGACTGCCGGGGCGGTTAACCAGATTGCCTCCAACATTGATTCGCTGAACCACATGATTTCAAACCAGACTTCTTCGGTGGAGCAGGCATCCAGCGCAATCGAGGAGATGATAGGGAACATCAATTCCGTGAACGCCTCGGTAACAAAGATGTCGGACGCTTTCGAGGATTTGGAAAAGAAGGCCGTCGCGGGAATCCAGAAGCAGGAGGATGTTGACCACCTTATAAAGACCGTCGAGCAGGAGTCCCAGACTTTGCAGGAGGCCAACGCGGTTATCTCCAGCATAGCGGAGCAGACCAACCTTCTTGCCATGAACGCGGCTATCGAGGCTGCACATGCGGGTGAGGCCGGAAAGGGATTCTCCGTCGTTGCGGATGAAATCAGAAAACTTTCGGAAACTTCTTCGCAGCAGTCAAAGACAATCGGAGACCAGCTCAAAAAGATTTCGGAGACAATCACGAGCATTGTCCAGGCATCCAGCGCGGCGGGTACTTCGTTCAGCAATGTCACCGCGGGAATCAACAACACCACATCCCTGGTCAAGGAAATCAAGAACGCAATGGTGGAGCAGAGCGCAGGGTCCAGACAGATTTCTATCGCTCTCAACAACATGAACGACAGCACATCGGAGGTCCGCACCGCTTCGCTTGAGATGTCCGAGGGCAACAAGTCCATCCTCCAGGAGATAAAGCTCCTGCAGAACGCTACGCTCAGCATAAAGGACGGCATGGCGCAGATGTCCACAGGCGCGGCCCGCATCAACGAGACTGGAGCCGTTCTTTCCGACCTTACTCGGCAGATGGAGAACTCAATCAACAAGATTGGAATCCAGATTGACGAGTTCCATGTCTAAGTTTCCTGTACGCTTGAAAAAAAATCCGCTACCTTATACAATGTCAAACCATGATTAAGGCAAGCGGATCTCAGATTATTGTTAAACTTTTGGAACTCCACGGAATAACGACCGTAGCAGGAATACCAGGTGGCTCCATTCTGCCACTCTATGACGAGCTGAACAGAAGCTCCATCAGGCACATTCTTGTAAGGCAGGAGCAGGCTGCTGGATTTATCGCCCAGGGAATGGCAAGGACATCCGGAAAACCGGCGGTCTGTATGGCAACCTCAGGTCCCGGCGCAATGAATCTTTTGACTGCCGTTGCCGATGCCAGGTGCGACTCCATTCCTATAATCGCAATCACGGGACAGGTCAACTCCTCTCTGATTGGTACGGACGCATTCCAGGAGGCCGACACTTTTGGCCTTTCATTCCCAATCACCAAGCACTCCATAATGGTCAAGAATCCGCTGGAGCTTCTGGATGCAATCCCAAGTGCGTTCGCAATTGCTGTTGGCGGTCGTCCGGGTCCAGTCCTGATTGATGTTCCGCGCGATGTCCAGACAAAGGTTGTCGAATTTGAAAAGTGGCCCGAAATAAAATCAGTTGACGACTCAAAACATTCTGTCCTTGCAAAACGCTTTGCCACAGCCGATGACGAGGTTCCAAAAATCATAGACCGCATGGCGGACTCTCTTCTTTCCGCAAAAAAGGCTGTCCTCTATCTTGGCGGAGGATGCAATAATCCTGAAACGGAAAAAGCGTTGTCTGGTTTCCTTGAAAAATACAATGCCGCGGTGGTCTCCTCTCTCATGGGGATTGGCGCGGTCTCACGCCTGAACGAAAACAATTTTGGCATGGTCGGAATGCACGGCTCCTATGCGGCGAATCTGGCCATGCACGATGCTGACCTTGTTTTGGCGGCCGGTGTCCGTTTTGATGACAGGGCGACGGGCGTAATCAAGGAGTTCTGTCCGAACGCAAGCATACTCCACATCGATGTTGACGCGGCTGAAATCAACAAGATTCTTCCTGCATCAATTTCCCTTGTCGGGGAGACCGAGACAATGTTCCCGCTTTTGACCGGGGCTGTGTCCAAAAAATCTTCGGACCCAAAATCCACGGACGAGGGAAAGGCCCGTGAAAAGTGGCTCTCTGATTTGAGAAAAACATTCTCGGAGACGGAGAGCGTGGAGCTTGGAAGAAATCCATCCGTTCCAGCGTCATCCACAAATCCACGGCTATTCATAAAGAACATTCCCGACATGGCGGAAAAGGCTGGACTCAATGCGGACGACATAATTGTGACGACCGACGTTGGCCAGCACCAGATGTGGACTGCCCAGTATTATCCGGTCACAAAATCAAGACAGCTTTTGACCAGCGGCTCCCTTGGTACCATGGGCTTCGGACTTCCCACGGCAATTGGTGCGGCAATCCAGAATCCAAAAAAACGTGTGGTATGTGTGAGCGGCGACGGAAGCATTTTGATGAACGTGCAGGAGTTTGCTACACTCGCGGAAGAAAATCTTGATGTGACTGTTTTTGTTCTCCAGAACGGAAGCCTTGGAATGGTCAGACAGCAGCAGCAATATCTCTTCAACAAAAACTACAGCGCGTCCGAATTCAAAAAATCCCCGGACCTTTTGAACATTGCGGGGGGATTCGGAATCGATGCCATTGATGCGACTGTGGACCCCGACTGGAACAAAAAGGCTTTCACCCCGGGACCGCATTTTGTTCTGCTGAAGATTGACAGGGAGGAAAACGTTCTTCCGTTTGTTGCCGCAGGACACGCGAACATTGATTCAATCCGCAACTGAAAGTGAATGTCGTTTTCTACAGCACAAGCTCAAATGTTTTTTCTGGCGGGGATGTTGAAATAAAATACTGGCCCCCCAGAAGCCTGTGCCTTGACAGACTTGCAAAAAAATTCCCCGGACACCATTTTTCGGTGGTGGCAAATCTTCCGGGGCATTTTCTTTTTGATTTGAAATCGGGCGAAATAAATCCACAGGCGAATCTTGTGACATGCAGGGCGACGGACAAAGTTTCCGCTGAGGATTTTGCTGCTGAAGTTTTAAAGGAAAATCCCGACATCGCGATTTCGGCAACATCATGGTCCCCGCCTTTTGACTGGATGGGCCTGAAGGATTCCATTGTGGCGGAGATTCTTGAAAAAAACGGTGTCGGGACCGTCTGTCCGTCAAAGTCCACCCAGCTGATTTGCTTTGACAAAAAAAACACTGCCGATTTTTTGCGGCTGAACAATTTTCCATGTCCCCCCTCTGTCTACGTCCACCACGAATATTTTTGGGCCGAGCGTGGGAACCGTGAGATTGCGGTGAACAACTACAAGGACTTTGTTCTTTCTGAAATCCAGAAAATGCGTTATCCTGTGGTCATCAAGGACTGCGTGGGTCTTAGTTCCTATGGCATGGAGGTTGCCGTCTCTTTTGCGCAGGCCGTGCACTATCTGAAAAACGGACGCAATGTTTCGGACAGGCTTGTTGAGGAGTACATCGACGGTCTGCATTTCGGGACTGAAATCTACGGGCGCAACGGAAAGTACAGGGTCATGCCGCCGCTTCTTTTTTCGGTCAACCGCTATGGAATCACAAGTCCAAAGCTGAGTGTGAAGATGGGTCCGGTCGTTTCCGATGATTTCAAAATTGCCGCGCTAAAAAAAATGCTTGTGGAGCTTGCGACGAAAATTGATTTGAACGGATTTGCCCAGGTGGATTTGATTTTCAGCGGCGGCCAGTGGTTTGTTGTCGAAATCAACCCGCGTCTTTCGGGAATGACGGAGACCTACGCCGCATCGATGGGAATGAGCGTTTTTGATTTAATCTCGGAAACCGCTTTCGATTCTGCCCCTGATTTTCCGGAGCCAAAGTTTGTCTGCAATTTTAAGCTGCCACTTCTTGATGATGGCCTTTTTGAAAAAATCTCCAGTCTGCTGTGGATTGGCTATCTCCACCAGCACAAAAATCTTGCCGCAAAACAGGAACGGGAAAAAGGGTACTGCGAGGCGGTCGCCGGTGGATTCGACACAGCCATGGAATTGGTTCAGGCTCTGGATGGGACAAAAAAAATGTTTCCCGAAATTTTTGATGGACCTGTCTGGGAACACATTCTCTGGGCGAAGAAAATCCTGAATTTTGGAGACTAAGGGGTATTGACTTTGTTATTATAGTTAGTGTATGCTAACTATAAGATTGGTTAAACATTAACCTTGTTTGCTTTTTAATATAACGGGGGTGCGGCTGGTATTCTCCTTATCACAGCCAAAAAAAAATGCCGCATCCCTGTTTTTTTTTCAAAAATGTTTTATAATGTCCGACATGGAAAACACATTGACAATTTATACAGACGGAGGATGCTCCGGGAATCCTGGTCCCGGTGGATGGGGATGCGTCGTTATTGACGGCGGAAACGTGACAAAGGTCAGCGGCGGAGAGAGGCGCACAACCAACAACAGGATGGAGCTTACCGCCGCAATTGAAGCTCTGGCTGCCGCCGCCAAAAACACTGAGTGGCGTGAAAGAAAAATTGAGGTCTACTCCGACAGCCAGTACGTGAAAAACGGAATCACCTCATGGATAAACAAATGGAAAAACAATGGATGGCGGACCGCGGCGAAAAAGCCTGTTCTGAACCAGGACCTGTGGTTTAGGCTGGACGACCTTTACAGCCGCCTGGACGTTGACTGGAAATGGGTCAAGGGACATGCGGGTGTCGAGTACAACGAAATCTGTGACCAGCTTTGCAAAATGGAGATGGAAAAGTTCCGTTAATCCGTTTTGTCTTCCGGTGTTATCATCCACATGAGTCCGGGGCATAATACTTTTTGCGCGGAAAAAACTGTCCCGGGCGCAATTAAAAAATCTTTCGGCGCGTCAACGATTTCCATCTTACATTCGACGGTCTGTGAATCGGAGACTGTGCTTCCCTCTTCGATAGTGACGGACATTTTTCCGGTCTCCGTCAAACTTGCGTCCCGGGAGCCCTTTGGTCTTTCAAATTCGTAAAGCGTTGCGGAAAGATTCTGTCCATTGTCAAACAGCACGCCGCCAAATTTTCGTTCGCCCGCGTCCGTTTCTGCGAGTATAAAAATCACGTTGTCCTTTACGGAAATGCTTCCCTCAAAATTGGTCGAAGTGAATGTAAGTTTTGATGAAAAATCTTTTGTCGCCTCAACAAGAACGCCGTTTCCCTCGCGCACAATTTCAAAGGTCTTGATTTCAAAAAGAACGCTGTCAACATATCTGTAAACGCGGTCAAAAAGTATGTCCCTCAGAAGACCTTCCCCCTTGAGTGAAACGGAGTCCATCTCCACAAGGATTTTTTCTTTTATTGCTTCCGTCATCCTGTCGCAGATGGCAAGTGAGCTGGAGATTTCCTCGCATCCATCAAGCAGTGACTTTCGTTTTATGTAAAGCTCACATTTTTCACTGTCCACCGAATATTCCGCGGCCCATTTTAGGTTGAGGACAAAATATCCGTCGAATGAAAAGGATTCCCCAAGCAGCAAATGTTTTTCATCCAAAAAATCAAGCGACAGGGAATAGCTGTCCTCCGCTATGCAAAAAAAGTTTTGCGGCAAAGTGTTTTCCCCGACCGTCTCAGGAAGAATCGCGGAATCAATTTTTTCCGTCCATCTCTCTTCCACGGTGGCCGTCCCTTCCCCGGATGTCCTGATTTTCAAAAAAGTGAAGCCCACAATCGAAAGCGTGGCAACCACCGTCCAAACTATAATAGAAAAAATCTGTCTGTTCATAAATCCCAATCCTTTGTTGCCGTCCTACCACCGGAAGATTGCAACCCTGCTGTCCTTTTCGTTTTTTCTTCGGCAGATTCTTCTGGATTTCCACCCAAAATTCTGCATCAGGTCGCTGAAAAGATATTCGCTTTCAAGTTCAAGTTTTTCGTTCATCTTCAAAATCTCGTCGCAGGATTTTATGCCCTGTCCCCATCGCACATCCCTTATCGCATATTTTTTTTCAAGACGAGACATGGCAAAGGGGGACCAAAAACCAAATATGGCATGGCCCGTTGAAAATGAGTCCGTCAAAATCTGGAGCATGGCCGAAATCTTTTTTGCGGAAAAATGGAGCGAAAGTCCCTGGGCAACAATCAACGGCTCCCTGTCCTTTGCGACAAAGACCGTCCATCCAGACTCAAGCGCGCTTCCTTCCAGCTCCATAAAACGTTCCCCGCTGGAAAAAATGTTTTTGCGTTTCTCCATCATCTCCGGCAAATCGACATCGTACCAGAAGATTTTTCCATTGTCCACCTTGCCAACAAGATTTTCGTAGCCGC
>JAEEGL010511849.1_pt1 | contig 11714 bp, 7 predicted proteins | sample 9134231 | NCBI WGS metagenome assembly JAEEGL01 (sample SAMN16246548, study PRJNA631951) | gut metagenome | biome: gut microbiome; feature: rumen; material: fiber-attached | host: Bos | place: Iran: Karaj | collected 2018-10
AAGAAGTTCCTCAAGAACAAACAAAAAAAGGAAAAAAAAATTCTATTATGAATATTAGAAATAGTAAAATTATTTTTAAAGATTCTGAAGAAAATTCAAGTATAATTAAAAAAAAAACTTTCAGTGATTTATTAAGAAAAGCAAAAACAAATAAAAGCCATGATAAAGAAGAAAAAACTGAAGAACTTAAAAAAATTAATAGTTATCGTCATGAAAGTCCAAATAAAAATTTACATGAAAGTGATATAAAAAAAGTTAATTTTAGTAATAATGATAATAATAATGATAATAATAGTAATAATAAAAATAATAGTAATAGTAATAATAATAATAAAAATAATAATAATAGTAATAATAATAGTAATAATATTAATAATAATCAAAATCAAAATAATAATAATAATAAAAATGATTTATTTTTAAATTTACCTTTATCAATCTCACCAAATTCAAACAATTCAAGTGCTATTATGAATCAATTAAATAATAGTAACAATTTATTAAATAAAAGTAGTAACGAAGTAATTAATCAATTAAAAAAAGGTCCAAATAAAACATTTACAAAAAAGAAAAGTTTACATAACAAAAAATCAAAAAAAGACGAAGATGAAAAAGAAGAAGAAGAAAATTTATTAGAAGGTCATAAATTACTAAAAAAAACATTTAAATATTTTTCATTAAAATTTATTTTTCCTTTAGTTTTAATTTTATATACATGTATGAATATTTTAGAAATAAAATTAACAAAACGAAACAACATAATTTCAAAAGATATTTTATTAAATGAAAATTATTTATTTTCAACAATATATTTTCTTCAAGAAGCATTACAAATACATATTTTAAGTATTTTAAGAAATGAAGATGTAAAATATGTTTACGATAAAAATGGTTATTATCAATATTGTGGAAATAAAATTGATTTTGGCGAAAGAATAGTTTTTAATGATGTTTTAATATGTTTTGAATATTATAAAGGAAAATTTTCTGAACTTTTGAATGGAGAAATGAATTCACAATTTTCATATCAAAAAAATTATTTATATAAATTAAAAGAAAATGATTTTTGTAATACATTTGCAAAAGAAATGATTATTAATCAAAAAGATGAAAAATTTTTTTTAAATGCTTTAAATGGAACAACTGAAGAAGAATATTTTAATAATTGTTCAAATATTGGAAATTTTACTACAAAAGGATTAATAACAACTATTGAAAGTTTTTTTACTGAATTAGAAAATCTTCATAGAGATTTTATTTCAAGAACAAATAAAAATGATGAAGAATTTAATTTAAAATTATTAAATAATGAAAATTTAATTTTAATGATTAAAACTTCTTTTCAATTATTTGATAAAATTCCAATTAGTTTTTCTTTTTCTTTTTTACAAGATTATAATAATTATGAAAATCAAATTAAAAGAATTTTAGTTATTTTTTGTGGAATTCAAATTATTATGATTATTTTAATTACTACTTATTTTTATTATCAAGCATTTAATTATATTAAAGAAGAAAATTCAATTTTTTTCTTTGCTGAAAAAATGAGTAATGTTATTTTATATTGAAAAATTATATAAATTTTTTATAAATTAAAAATAATAAATAATATCATTTATAAATAAATTTAATTTAAATTAAATATTAAATATGTTGTAATATAATATATTTTTTAATATTATAATATTAATTTTTTAATTTAAATGGGTTGTGTTCAATCAAATAGACAAAAAATAATAATATCTCAAAATTATAATTTAAAGAATGAAATAAAAAAAACGAAAATTAAAAAAAATAAAAAATTAAAAAATAAAAATAATGATTACGTCCATAAAATAACATATAAAAATTGGGTAAAAATTATTGATTTTTTAAATTTTATTGATATTAAAGAAACTGGAAAAGTAAATTTATTTTTTAATAAAATTGTTAAAGATAATAATATTTTATTAAAATTTTTTCAAAATCGAGGAGATTATGAAAATAAATTTATTCCAGTTGAAATAGATTCAAAAAATAATAATAATATTTTAGATGTTTTTTCAACAAAAATTTCATATAAAAATGTCAATAATTTTCATAAAATTCATTCATTTTCTTCAATAAAAAATGATGATGATAATAATGATGATTTATTATATAAAAATAATAATTCTACATTATTATTAAATATATAAATATAAACGATTTTATAAAAAAAAATTTTTAATTATTATTGAAATTAATCTTATTCATTTGTAACAAGTAATTGGGTATTTTGTATACTTTTAATTCTTATTTAATTTGTAACATTTGAGTTTACAAAAATAATAAATGTAAATATTTTAAATAATATAAGAATAAAAATAATAATATAAAATAATAATATAAAATTAATAGCTTAAAACATATGAAAAAAATTTCATTTAATAATAATATATTTTTTTATTTTATATATTATTAAATATTTATTTATTATTATTCATATTAAATTATTTATATTTTGATTATTTTATTCTAATTTTTGTTATATTTTTTTATCAATAATAATATTATTTATTATAATATATTATTTTCTAAAATAAATATTTAACATAATTTTATTTAATCATTAATATAATTTTTAAAATAAATTTTACTTAATATATAACAAAAAATGAAAAAACAATCTAATAATAACCCAAATGAGGAAAAAAATTTTGAATTAGAACATATGGATAATTCAGAAAAAGAATATTATTTATCTAAATTATTACGTCATAATGAAAAACTTATGCAAATTTTATTATTAAATTTTTTATTAATTTTATTAGATTTATGTGTTTGTTATTTATATAAATATTTATTTCAAAACAAATTAAATTATTTAAACATTATTTCTCTTTTTTTATGGACAATGTTTTGTTGTTGTGCATTTAGAAAACCTTACGATAATTTAGAAATAATAAATATTAAAATGTATAAAAATTTAAAATTAACTTATAGAATTTCATTTTTTATATATTTAATAAATGCATTAAATATATGTTACATAATTTTATATAAAATTATAATTAAAAAAAATATATGGCAAAAATATTTTAGAGATATTGCAACAATAAATGAAATTGTTTTAACAGTGATTGGAATATTTATATATTTATTTTTAAATATAATTATTCCTTCATTAATTATGATTAGATTTTCAAAAATAAAAAAATTATTAAAAATAGTTGGAGGACTTCAAGGAATTGAATATTCAGTAACATATACTATAGATAATAATATAAATAATAATCAATTAGGTTTGGAAGATAATAATATAAAAAATAATAAAGTAGAAATTAAATAATTTTTTTGCATTATATTATTTAATATTATTATTATTTATATATTTTAATTTAGTTTGTTTTATTTAAATTATAAAAATGCCTTGATTTATTAATTTTTTTATTTAATTTATATTTTTTTTAACTTTATTTTTATAGGGCGTTTATACATTGGTATAAAAAATATGGAGTGAATGATGATGATTATTTAGATTTTTTTTATAAAATGGAACAAATACAACAAGCTTATGAGGAAATATAAAAATTATAATTCATATTTAAATAAATAAATAAATAAATTATGTCTTAATAAATTTAATTATTTTTTTATATATTTTTATTAAACAACAATCATAATCAATTTTTTGTTCATTAATTCCTTTGTATTCTTTTTCAATAAATTCTTCATTTTTACGTAAAAATTTACAAAAAACTTGACCATCATAATAGTCATCATTGAATTTAAAAAAATTAAATATTACTCCTGAATATTGCCATTCATTTGTATGAAAAAATTTTAATGCACTTATATTATGTTCAATAATATGTGTAAAAACTGCAATTATATTATTTTTATTTAATTCATTTATCATTTTATTTATTAATTCTTTTCCAATTTTTTTCCTTCTAAATTCATTAATTATACCAAAATCATTAATATAAGCAAAATATTCATTTTGATTATAAAAAAAATTTAAAAAATTTTGTTTACAATTTTTTTTTCTTAATAAATTTGGAACATTTTTTTTAAAAAATTTTTCATTACATAATTCAAATAAAATAAATCCTATTAAATATTCTTTATTATTTAAATTAATAAAAGCACCAAAAGCAAATTTATTATTATTTTTAAAAAAACTTTGATAAAAATTATTTTTATATTTAATTGGAGAAAATTCTTGATGAAGAATAATTATATCTTCTAAAAAAGAAAAGGGAATTTTTTTATATAAAACTTTAATTTTATCAACATCAATTTTTTCTTTTTTTAAAATTATATGAATTTTACTAATAAACATAGTATAATTATTATTAGTTAAAAATGGAGGATAACCATCAATAAAAAAATCACTAGTAATTAAAATATTATTTTTTGGAAAATTCTTTAAAAATTTATTTAAATTAATATTTTTTAATTCTATTTGATTTTCATCTTTTTTATTAATTAATTCTATTTCGTTTTTATTATTATTATTGTTAATTGAAATAGGAATTGAATCTTCATCAAAAAATTCAGAATCATTCATAAAAAATTATTTATTTTAACTTAAAATTTATTTTTTTTTCATAATAAAAATATAAATTAATAAACATTCATTTAAATTTAAATGAATAATAATAATAATGAATATATTAAAAATTATAATCAAACACAACTGAAATTTCCTTCAATAATTTTAGAAAATAATGTTTTTGAAAAAATTCATAATAAAAAAAAAAGTATTACAAAAATAAATAAATTAAAAAAACCAAAATTTTTAATTGAAGATGATGAAGATTTAATTGAAGAAAATACTGAAAATTTAAGTTCAAAATTTAGTTTAAATAGTTCAGATAATATTTATTATATTATAAAATTTGAAATAATTTCTGAAAAGGAAATTAATATTTATTATGAAAATAAAACAAACATTAAAAATATTGATATTATTAATGTTTTTAATAATTCTGGCGCAAAATATTTAGAAAATTCAAATTATTATTCAATTCCTTTTAATAATTATTCACAATTATTAAAAAATTTAAATAGTTTAAATCTAAACTCATTATTAATAGAAAAAATTCCCACAAATATTTTAAATTTACTAAAAGATAAAAATTTTACTAAAATAATTTTAGATGAAGATGAAGAACAAATTTCTTTATTAGATTATTCAAATGATTTAATAAATAAAAAAAAATTAGAAGATCTACCAAAACAAATATTAAATAATTTATATGAATTTCAAAAAGAAGGAATTCAATTTGGAATAGATCATCATTGTAGAATATTATTAGGAGATGAAATGGGTGTAGGAAAAACAATTCAAGCATTAGCTCTTTCATATTTATTTAAAAAAGATTGGCCAGTTTTAATTGTTTGTCCAGCAAGTATGAAATATTCTTGGAAAGCAGAAATTGAAAAATGGTTAAATATAAATAAAGAATATATTCAATTACTTAATAAAGGTAAAAGTTCTTTATTTGAAAATAAATTTTTTTATATTACAAGCTATGATTTAATTAAATCAATTTCATATAAATTAAAATCTTTTTCTTTTAAATTTGTTATTTTAGATGAGTGCCATTTAATTAAAAATTATTATTCAATTCGTGCTAAAAAACTCATTCCAATTATTACTCAATCAAAAAGACTTTTAATGTTAAGTGGAACTCCTTTATTAAATAATCCAATCGAAACATTTATTGTATTCAAAGCAATTCGACCTGATTTATTTGTTAATATTAACCCCTTTATAAAAAGATATTGTAATTCAAATGGGAAAAAAAATTCTAAATACGGAAGTTCAAATACAAAAGAATTACATTTAATTATCCAATGTTTAATGATTAGAAGATTAAAAAAAGACATTTTAAATCAATTGCCTCCAAAACGAAGACAAAAAATTGAAATAGATGTTGAATTTGAAGTATTTCTTGAAGATAGTAAAGAAAAAATCTCAGTAATGGATAATTATTTAAAAACAGGATTAAGTAAAATAAAAGGAATAATTTCATATTTAAAAGATATATTATTAAATAAAGAAAAATTATTACTTTTTGCACATCATAAGTTAGTATTAGATGCAATAGAAAAAATGGCAAATAAAAATAAAATAGATTACATAAGAATAGATGGTAGTACCCCTCAAGAAAAAAGATTTGAATATATAAATAAATTTCAAAATAATAAAGAAACATTAATTGCAATTTTAAGTTTAACTGCAGCTTCAACAGGAATAACATTAACTGCAGCTAAATTAGTAGTTTTCGCTGAATTAGCTTGGACTCCTGCTTTATTAGTTCAAGCTGAAGATAGAGCTCATAGAATAGGTCAAAATGCTAATTTTGTTGATATTAAATATTTATATGGGAGAGGAACATTAGATGATGAAATATTTAAAAGATTGGAAGAAAAAAATTTGTTAATTAATAGCACTTTAGATAATAATAATAAAGAAGAATTTATTGGAGATAAAAATGAAAATATTTTATTTAATAATAATAAAATAAAAAATGATAATGTTTTGAATAAAAATAATTATAAAGATAATATTATTGTAGAAAAAAAAAATATGAAGAAAAATGAATTTTTGAAAATGTTTTTTAATAAAGAAAATAAAGAAAACAAAGAAAATAATAATAATATTTTAAATGAAAAAAATGATAATTATTTAAATAAAGATAAAAATGTTTTTGAAAATTATAAAATTCATAGTAAATTAATTGAAAAAGATGAAATGAAAAGTGCTTCAACATGTTTATCAATAAACAAAAATGAAAATAATAATTCAAAAAATAAAATTAATAATTTATATAATAAAAATGAAGAAAATTTATCATTATCAAAAAAAGAAATTATAAATTTACATAATGATAATAATAAAAGAAAAAAAGAAGACAAATTCTTTTTTTTGAATAATTATCATAAAAATATAAAATATAATTAATTTTTATTTAAATATATAAATTTAATTAACATTTTCTTTTTTATTTATTAAAAATATTATTATTCAATTTTTGTAATTAGTTAATTATTAATAAAGATGAGTGATGAAATTGTAGATTTAGGATTTGAATATGAAAATAACCATAAAATTAATGTTGTTTTAAAAAAAAATAAAAATAATTTTAATTATGAAAAATTAATTTTTAATACACTATATAACATTTATAATTTTGAAAATAATTTTAAATTAAATCATGAATTCAAAAGTGAAAAAAAAACTTCTGATTCAAAATTAAATATTTTTATAATAGGAAAAAAAAATTCAGGAAAAAATTTTTTTGTTCTTTTAATTAAAAATTATTATAATAATAAAAATATATCATTAAATTTTAAATTTAATGATGATAAATTAAATGAATTTAATGAATTTCATGATGCATCTTTAATATTTTATATCACTAATTATTTTAATTATAAAGATTATTTGAAAATTTCAAAAATAAAACAATATTTAAATAATAATAATATTTTAGCTCAATTAATAATAATTCATAATTTATATCAAAGTTTTGACCAAATTTTTTTATTAAAATATATAAATCAATTTAAATATATTTTTAAAAAATATGATTTTGATATTGAATCATTATATAAAGAATGTTATATATATTTAGATAAGGATTTAAATTTTCATTTAATTTTTAATAATTTTAATGACGAATTATTATTCAAAAATAATTTTAAATGTTTAACTTTTTTATTAGAATCTATTCAAGAAAATAATTTTATTAAACCTTTAAACAATAATAATAATAATAAAAATAAAAAAATTAAAAAAGATTCTTCTTTTATTAAATATTTTTTAAATTTTGATGAAAATTATTTTTCTATAAATTTATTATTACATTATTCTAAAAATTTTTTTGAGAATAATAAAATAAATATTGAAACTAAATTAAATAAAGAAACAAATATTATTTATTTTTATATTTCAGGAAAATTTGAAAATAAAAAAAACTATTTTTCAAAAATAATTTTTGAAAGTAAAAAAGAAAAAGATTTTGAATTAAAAATTTCAAAAAATTATAATTCAATTAGAATAATAAATTTTACTCCACAAATAAATTATGAAAATGGAATTGTTTCAATAAAATATGAGATATTTAAAAATAATTTAATAACTTTCAAATAGAGTTTATTAAAATTTTTTATTTAAAATATCATTTTTTAATTTTTATATATTTATTAAAAATAATAAATAATAAATAAATATATTATATTATTAATATTATAATTTTTATTTGAAAATTTTAATAATTAAATATAAAATACATTTTTTCTTTATTAATTTTAATATCTTAATTATAAAAATATAAATATAAATAAATATATTTTTAAAAATTAAATAAATAATTTTATAATATAGAAATAAAAATACATAATATTTATAATAAAAAATTATTTTCTAATAATAATTTCTAAATTTACATAACTATGAGGAGTTAAAATCATAGCTAATATTAGTGTATTAATTTTCATAGAATCTTCTAATTTAATTACTCCATTTTTATCTAATTTTCTAATTAATTTTATAAGAAATTCAATTTTTTTTTCAATCTTAAATTTAAATAATTTAATATTTATCGTTGGTAATAATTCTTCATTTTTCTCTTTATATTTTTGTAAATAATAAAATACTTGATAAGTAACAATAACATTCGAATTTAATTTTTCATAATCAAACATTGATTTTATATTTTTATTTGTATTTTCAAAATTAAAATTTAAATCATCATTAAATAAATACGATTTTACTTCTAAATTTTTATTTGTTTCAGCTGAATTGGCTAAACCATTTACAATAACACAAATAACTTTAATATATTCATCTTCAATAAAACTATTTTTAAAATTAAATTTTAAATTAGTAACAGATTCAATCATACAATCTTTAAAAAATTCAAATATTCCATCTAAATCAATAATAATATCATAATTATATTTTAATCTTAATAATCTTAATTTATTTATTATTTTTTTATTTAAAATTAAAGAATTTCTTAAAGCTTTAAAATCTTCATTACTCATTCTACTTAAATTTAATAAAATTAAATCATTAAAAGGTAAAAAATTAAAATCTATTATTTTTGAAATATTTCTTATTTTCACAATAAAATTTTGTATTTTTGCTAAAACTAAAGGAACTTTTTCATAATTTAAAATTTCTTGGGGAAATTCAACATTACTTTCTATTTTAAAATAATTCATAATAATATGATTTGATTTTTTATAAATTAATAATATTAAATTATAAAAGAAAAAAGATAAAGAATAAACATAAGATTTTTTCGATAATAAAAATTGAGGTAAATTACATTTTATATTAATATGTGTACATTGATAATTTTTTTCTAAAATAATTATTAAATATAATAAATTTTCATTAAAATCTTCAGATAACCATTCTAAAATAAATTTTTCATCAATTGGCCCAATTATAATATTTTCTTTTTTTCTTAAAAGTATATTATCCATAATATTATTCCATTTAAATGTTTTATGATAATCCCAATCAAAAAAATTTTCTTTATATTCTTTTTTATAATAATCTTCTTTAATTGAATGATAATAAATATTATTTAATAAAATCTTTCTAAAATTTAAATTTCTTGTTTCTTCAGGAAATAAATCAATTTCTATTCTTTGAACTATTTTTCCATTAAAAAAATTAAGGAAAAAAATGAATAAATAATTTTTAAATAATAAATTATCTAAAGAATTTATTTTTAAACTAAAATCCCATAAATTAGCTAATTTATAAAAATGATTATAAAATATCATATTTATATCTTGAGGTGATGTATTTTTATTTAAATTACATTCAGTTTTAAATAAATTATCTATTTCTAAAATATAATCATCTATTTGTTCTATTGAAATTATTAATTGATTTCTTTCACAAATTGATTCAGCAATTTTTTGACAAATTAAATAATTAGCAATAAAAATATTTTTATATTTAGAATGAATTGTAATTATTTTATCTTTATTCATTAAATATATAAGATTTTTTTCTTCTTCTTTGTTATATAATTTATTTAATGAATCTATATTTAAATTAAAATGAATTTTAAATGCCTCTAAAAATAAAAAAGGATAAAAAATTATAAAAATTAAAATTCTTAATAAGAAAAAGGAATCTTCAATTAATTGATTTGAAATATTTCCTAAATCAAATGTTATTTGTTTAATACTTGTTAAATTTTCAATATAAGATAAAATATATTTTATTTGAAGTTCTAACATTTTATCATTTGTTTTAAAAAATAATAAAGTTTGAATAATTGAAAATTTTCTATTAAGAATATTAACAATTAAATTTTTATGGGTTTTACTATTTTCAAAAATAATTTGTAAAAATTTTAATATTATATTACTTATTTCAATAATTAATGAATATGTTATTTCAATTTTATCAAAATTTTTATAATCATTTGTTTCTTCTTTTTTAATAATATTGTAGAAATTATTTTCATTATTTATATAAAATTTTTGTTCTAACACATTTAAATTTTTTATATCATCTTTAAATTTTTCATATATTTCTTTAATAATTGAATACATATTTTTATTAGGATTATTTATTTGTTTTAAAAAATTTCCTATAGATTTAAACATTAAAAAATTATTTTCTTTATTATTATTTTTAAATTCTTCATATTTTTTATTTAAAATATTTAAATTTTCTAAAAAACTTCCTTGTAAATAAGAATCAATAAAAATAGGAGTAGAACAACTATTTGCATATGAAATATATTTAATATCTAATAAAGGTTGTTGAGGATTAAATTTATTTTGATGAATATTATTATTATTTTTCATTATTAAATATTTTGAAATAATTTTTTTATAATTTAAAAATAATTAAAATATTAAATGAATAATAGAATAGAAAGTAAAAAAAATCGTTTCTTAAAACTAACACCAGAAAATGGAGATTATAATCAATATTGGTTTAGTGAAAAAACAATTGAATTTTTTCTTGAACAAGTAAAAAAATATGGAAAAAATAGAATTGGTTTTATAGCGACACCTTCAATATTTTTTTCTTTAAGTAAAAAAGATCAAGAAAAATCTTATTTATTTGATATTGATGAAAAATTAACCAAAAAACATAAAAATGGAAAAAAATATGATTTTAATGATAATAATTATCAAGAATTATTTCCTGAATTAAAAGAAAGTTTTGATTTTCTTGTAATAGATCCTCCTTTTATTACAGAAGAAGCTTGGACAAAATTTTCAAATTTTGCACAATATTTAAAAAATAAAGAATGTAAAATAATTGCATGTAGTATAGCAGAAAATAAAGAAAATTTAAATAAATTATTAGGTTTAAATATTAAAACTTTTCAACCTTCAATTCCTCATTTAGTTTATCAATATAATATTTTTGCTAATTATGATGATGAAGAATTAGATAAAAAAAATCCTGAAATTATTGAATAAAATAATATTAAATTTATTCTAATTTTATTAAATTAAAATTTAAATTCAATAAAGAAGAATTAAATATAATAAAAATATATTAATATTGTTTATATAATTTATCTTATAAAATAAAATTAATATTTTAAATGAAATTAAAATTAATATAATTTTTTCATAAATAAATTAAAAAACATAATTTTAATACAAAAAATGTAATATTAGTTAATAAACTTAAATTAAATTTAAAATTATTAAAATAGGTATATTTTTTGATTTTTTATTAATAT
>JAEEGL011802154.1_pt1 | contig 11714 bp, 8 predicted proteins | sample 9134231 | NCBI WGS metagenome assembly JAEEGL01 (sample SAMN16246548, study PRJNA631951) | gut metagenome | biome: gut microbiome; feature: rumen; material: fiber-attached | host: Bos | place: Iran: Karaj | collected 2018-10
ACTCATTAAGGATATTGAGAAGGCAATCATGATGTCTGATCTTGGTATCACACCAAGTAATGACGGTACTGTAATCAGACTTGTATTCCCAGAACTTACTGAGGAACGCAGAAAGCAGCTTGCCAAGGATATCCGTAAGAAGGGTGAGGATGCTAAGGTTGCAGTTAGAAACGTAAGACGTGACGGCAACGATGCACTCAAGAAGCTTAAGGGATCAGATGTTTCTGAGGATGAGATCAATGATCTTAATGATGAGCTTCAGAAGATCACTGACAAGTTCATCAAGGATATTGATACAGTTATCGAAGACAAGAATAAAGAGATCATGACGGTATAAGCTATGGAAGAAGTTATGAATGTACCTGAGCATGTAGCCATAATCTTAGATGGAAATGGAAGGTGGGCCAAGGAAAAGGGCATGCCTAGAAATTATGGACACATGCAGGGAGCTAAAGCTGTTGAGGATATCTTGGTAGATGCCAGAGACATCGGTATCAAGTACCTTACAGTTTATGCATTTTCAACAGAGAACTGGACTCGTCCTGAGGCAGAGGTTTCTGCCCTCATGACGATCTTACGTAATTACTTAAAGACCAGTATCAAGAAATCTATGAAAAACAATGTGCGTTGCCGAGTTATCGGTGAGCGCAGTGCTCTTTCTGAGGACATCCAAAAAGCTATCAGTGAGCTTGAAGAGGCAACTGCTGGCAATACAGGTCTTACATTTACTATTGCCATCAACTATGGCAGTAGAGACGAGATTACACGTTCAGTTAGAAAGATTGCAGAGAAGGTCAAGGCAGGAGAGGTTCTGCCAGAAGATATATCTGAGAAGATGATTGCTGAGAACCTTGATACAAGCTTCCTTCCTGATCCAGATCTTCTTATCAGAACATGTAATGAGCAGAGAATTTCCAATTATCTGCTATGGCAGTGTGCTTATACGGAGTTTTACTTTACTCCTGTAGCATGGCCAGATTTTAATAAGGCTGAGCTGCTCAAAGCTGTAGAAGCTTACAGTAAGAGAAATCGCAAATTTGGCGGTCTCAAGACAGATCAGATCTAAAAAAATAAGGCTAGGACTAAATATTGAAGACAAGAGTTATTAGTGGAATCGTTATTGCCCTGGTACTTGCCGGAGTGCTTATTCCTGGTGGATATCTTTTGGCGGCGGTTCTAACAATAGTTTCATTTATCAGCTACTATGAACTCGTAAGAGCACTTGGGGTTCATAAGGAAGGACAAAAAGTCAATGCATTGGAACTGTGTGGTTATGCATCTATCATCGTTCATTATGTTCAGATGATCCTGGTCAAGAGCCACAAGTATTTTGTATTTTCTATTTTGTTCGCATTCTTTTTGATAATGGTGTGCTATGTACTTAGCTTTCCTAAGTACAAGTCAATGCAGGCTGTAGCAGCGTTTTTTAGCTTTGTGTATGCACCGGTCAGCATGTCATTTGTTTATCTTCTTAGAATGCGTCCCTATGGACAATATTTTGCTTGGATTCCTTTTATTGCCTGGGTATGTGATACTTGCGCATATTTTGCAGGCAGAGCATTTGGTAAACACAAGCTTGCACCGATTCTTTCCCCAAAGAAGACTATTGAAGGCTCTATTGGAGGAATTCTAGGATCAGTACTAGTTGGAGTTATATTTGGCTACGTACTGTACGTAAAAGAGACCCATGATGTAGGCGTGATAATTGTTCTTGTAGTTATAACTTTTGTGGGCAGTATAATCGCTCAGCTTGGCGATCTCCTTGCCTCAGGTATCAAACGTGATCACGATATCAAGGACTATGGAAATGTAATTCCTGGACACGGCGGGATAATGGATAGATTTGATAGTGTTATCTTTGTTATCCCTTGTATATACTTCCTGGCAGCGGTATTGTTTCCGCTTATGACTTGAAAAGGGCTTAGCAATGGAACAATCAAAGGTAAAACATATTATATTTATAATAGCGACTATCATTTTTATAGTATCCCTTTTATTTTGGGTCAATATTATTAGAGGACTTGTTGATGCGTATATAAATGGAACCAATAGAAATTTTATAGAATCACTTGGCTCCCATGAGATGTACTATGGATGGGAGGCGGTAGAGCATCTTTGGGAAATATATTTACTTGAAATAATTTTGATATATTTTCCGATTCCTTTGTATCAGATCATATATATCATTACTATGATAATAAGATTTCTAATAAAATTGTTTACTCACTAAAATGTAAAAAAGAAGTAATCAGAGTTTCCTGATTACTTCTTTTTTTGTGTCAGTATTTATGTTCGGATTCTTGGTTCTTAGGCTGCTGGCTCATTACTACTGATCTGATTGAGTTTATTGATTTCATCAAGACCTCGAGTGATCATGATGATAAGCACTATCCAGGATGCAGCAATAAGAACGATGTACTTTAAGTAGAATGGAAGCTGGAAAGGCATATCCCAGATACCATGCATGAGAATGCAGATACCGGACAATGAAAGGAAGGTCTTATTTAAAAGAACGCTTGATCTAAATTCCTTATGATCCAATGCAATCATCATTGCAGCCCCTTCGATCGCTGCCCAAAGAACATGTCCACCTGGTGCTAATACAGCACGAAGAAGGATAGTATGTGTAGCGTTATCAATACTTAACCCCTGACCGATAAACAAACTTGTAAATGCATATCCTGAAGATTCGAAAGCAGCAAATCCTGCACCGATAGCAGCGCCAATGAGAAGACCATTAAGGATGTAAGTACATTTCTTGGTTCTCTTTACATAAAAAGCTGTTACCAGAAAGTTACCGGTTTCTTCAACTACACCAATAAGTATAGCGCCCAGATATGAAATTTCTCCTGCTCCGGTGAATCTAAAGAGAATAAGCGTTACTAATAAAGATAGACATCCTCCAACAAAGAAATATTTCAAAACTTCATAAAAACTTATATTTCTTGGTGCGTTTACTTCAAAAATGAAAACCAGAACTGAAAATGGAACCAGGAAAGATCCCATGGTCATGTACCCTGGAACGCAATTTACATTTCCGAAATAAACTATAAGTGAATAAAGAACAATAGTTGCAACAAATAGAGCCAGGAAGATTCTGGCAAAGAGCCAAGGCTTTGGCCATTCTGTAGAGATTCTATCCTGAGTAGGGGTTGTCTTGCTTGTTCCACAGATGAATAGATCTTCGGCATCCTCCTTAGAGTGCTTTGCAAATACACCAGAAAAAAGATCACGGAATTTAAGCTCTACAACGCCTTCGCCACCGGCAAGTTCGTTAACCTTTTTGTTAAAAGACTTAACTGGATGAGCTGCGATTTCCTTAAGGTTGGGATCAGCAAACTTGTTACCGATACTTTGTGTGATATTTGATACTGTAGCGCCGGCATTTGCTACAGCACTCTGTGCTGTCTCCTGTGCGCTTTTCTGTTCAGGCTCATTAGCTGTCTCCTGAACTGGTGCAGAAGCAGGTGCTTCTACCTTAACTTCTTTTGGCGCAGCAGTGTTTTCTACTGGTGCTCCGCAAGCCTGGCAGAATGCAGATCCGTCTTCAATCTTTGTTCCGCATTTACTACAAAACATTACTCTTTCCTCCAACAATTTTTTATATTAATTTTTTTAAATTAAATTAATAGCAGAATGTAAAATCATAAACCTCTTCAGGCTGGAAAGCCTCATTATCAGACCCTGTTACATAAAATGATGCCCCAAGAACAAAGTAGCTGACTGATCCAGAGATTGTACCGTCTTCACTAGTAAAAGCAAGAGAGTAATCATCTGCATCAGGGTTAATTGTAGCGTATCCTCTTAATTCATCTTTTCCTTCAACATGAATAAGTATGCTGTAGGAACCACTTTCCATTCCCTCATTGATAATGAGATAGTCTTCACCATCATAGTTGCCATAATATCCATCAGCTTCATGGTCAGGTAAGGAGAATGTAACCTCTCCCTTTAGTTCAGCAAGAGTGCTTGCAAGTGAATATGCATCATTCTTGTATCTCATAGCTTTGTTGTACATGATGATCATTGGCTGAATAGAACCACCTTCATATTCATAGGCCATTCTTTCGCTCATGGTGTCAACATAGCTTTCCCATTTCTGATGTTCAGGTAGGAGATTACTTTCATAATTTGATGGATCAGCTTCCTTTAAACGAGAAAGGAGGCTGTTAACTTCTGCCTGCCATACCTGTAAGCCATATACACTTTTCTCATTCATTTCTGTCTGAGTAGAAGCATTCATACGATAACTATCGTATTTATCATAGATCTCACCGATCTTTACAAGCTCATCAGATAGACTATCACATGAAGAAACTGCTTCATTTACTTCATTCTCTATCTGAATAGATAACTCGTCTGAGCTTTCATTTGTTGCACTAGCTTCTGCACTTGTTTCTATTGCACTAATATCTGCACTCTCAAAAAGAGAACTACTTTCTTCAGCAGATTCATTATTAGCGGATGTACATCCACCAAGCACTACCGCTGAGAAAAGTGCAAAAAATATTATTTTTTTGTTCATATTTAATCCTCCATGTTACTAAATGTGCATATGCACACAGGACAAAATTATAGCATATAACCATCAAATATTACAATGATTGAAACAAATCTTCCTTTTAGGTAACAGAAAAAACTGCGGATGGTAAGGGGAGTTCTTTGTATAGGAAAAAAAGCTCGTAAGTGGTATAGTAAGAGGTAGTTTATTTATTAAAAGGATAGGTTTTGTATGAAGAGAAAAATAGTACTTCTGGGCTCTACAGGTTCAATTGGAACCCAGACGTTAGATGTAGTGAGAAATAATAGTAGTGAACTTGAAGTAGTAGGACTTGCTGCTAATAGAAGCGTAGATGCAGTTGAGAAGCAGGTCAGAGAATTTAAACCAAAGTATGTCTGCATGTTTGATGAAAATGCAGCAAAGGACATGAAGGATAGACTAGGGGACCTTGATGTTAAGGTTTACGGCGGAATGGAAGGCCTTTTAGAGATCGTATCTGTTCCAGAAGCTGATACAGTACTTACAGCTGTTGTAGGTATGATCGGCATCCAGCCTACTATCAGAGCTATTGAGAGCGGCAAAGATATCGCTCTTGCCAATAAAGAGACACTAGTGTGCGCAGGTCACATCATCATGCCACTTGCTGCCAAGATGGGAGTCAAGATTCTTCCTGTTGATAGTGAGCATAGCGCAATCTTCCAGTCCATGAATGGTGAACCAAAAGATAAGGTAGAGAAGATTCTTTTAACAGCCAGCGGCGGACCATTTAGAGGCAAAAAGAGAAGTGAACTTGAGAACATGACAGCTGCGGATGCGCTCAAGCACCCTAACTGGGACATGGGACCAAAGGTTACTATCGATTCTTCATCTCTTGTAAATAAGGGACTTGAAGTAATGGAGGCTAGATGGCTCTTTGACGTATCACTTGATAACATTCAGGTTCTGATACATCCTCAGAGCATTATTCATAGTGCAGTTCAGTACTGCGATGGAGCTGTTATGGCGCAGCTTGGTGTGCCTGATATGAAGCTTCCTATTCAGTACGCACTCTTTTACCCAGACAGAAGACCTATGGCTGAAAAGAGGCTTGATCTCTTTGAACTTGGAAGCCTTACTTTTGAAAAGCCTGACACTGACACCTTTAGAGGACTTAAGCTTGCTTTTGACGCTGCTTACGCTGGCGGTAGTATGCCTACAGTATTTAATGCAGCAAATGAGATGGCAGTACGCAGATTCCTTAAGGGTGACATCAGATATCTTCAGATCTATGACATGATCGAGGAAGCTATGAGACATCACAAGAGAATTGATAACCCTGATGTAGCAGCTATCCTTGCTGCAGAAAAAGAGACTTACGACTTCTTGGAGGCATAAATCTTATATGGCAATTAGCGTGATTATATTTTTTGTAATATTTGGAATACTAGTTACATCCCATGAATTTGGACACTTTATCATCGCTAAATCAGGCGGTATCAGAGTTAACGAATTTTTTGTAGGAATGGGACCAACTCTTTGGAAGAAAAAGAAGGGTGATACCTTATACAGCATCAAGCTCCTTCCTATTGGTGGTGCTTGTGTATTTGATGGAATGGACCCAGTAGAAGAGGAAAAAGAAAGCTATGATGAGCACTCATTTTTGAATGCCTCAGTGTGGCGCAGGATTGCAACGCTTTTTGCAGGGCCATTTGCAAACTTCATCATTGCTTACATTCTTGCTGTAGTATTAGTTAGCTTTTCTGCTTGGAATTTCCCTGTTATCAACGAGCTTACAGAGGATTCTGCAGCTCAGGAAGCTGGAATGCAGCCTGGTGACAAAATCATCAGTGTTGACGGTGAAAAGGTTTACATGGCTGGCGAGGTTACACTTATCTCCCAGTTTGCTGAAGGCTCTCCAATGGATATTATCTACGAAAGAGACGGCAAGACTTACGAGACAACACTTACTCCAAAGTACAGTGAAGAAGCAGGAAGATACTACATGGGTGTTTACCTTGGAGAGTTTGGTGAGATCAAAGGACCACAGGCTCTTAAGTATGCCTGGTATGAAGTAAGATATTATTTCAAGACCACATACAGAAGCCTTGCTCTTTTATTTAAGGGTAAGCTTTCAAAGGATGATGTTTCTGGACCTGTAGGAATGGTCAAGATCGTAGATGATGCTTATCAGGAGACCAAGCCTTATGGTATATCTTCAGTGATACTTACCATGCTTTCTCTTACAGTTCTTTTATCAGTTAACCTTGGAGTAATGAACCTTCTGCCACTTCCAGCGCTTGATGGAGGAAGACTGGTGTTCCAGTTCATTGAGGTTATATTTGGTAAAAAAGTACCACCAGAGAAGGAAGGATTCGTGCACATGATTGGTATGATCGCACTTCTCGGCCTGATGGTATTTGTACTGTTTAATGATATTACAAAGTTTACAAGATGAGGTTTTTACTATGGCATATAGAGATAATACAAAGGTTATAAAGATTGGTGACAGAGTGATCGGTGGAGGAAACCCCATTCTTATACAGTCTATGACTAATACAAGAACTGAAGACGTGAAGGCTACAGTTGCTCAGATAAAGAGACTTGAAGAGGCTGGATGTGAGATCATCAGATGCACAGTTCCTAATGAGGAGGCGGCTCTTGCTCTTAAGGAGATCAAGAAGGAGATTCATATTCCGCTTGTAGCTGATATCCACTTTGATTACATGATGGCTATTGCAGCTATGGAAAATGGTGCTGACAAGATCAGGATCAATCCTGGTAATATTGGCTCAAAGGATAGAATTGCTGCAGTTGTAAGCTGTGCCAAGGAGAGAAATATTCCGATCAGAGTAGGCGTTAACAGCGGCTCTTTGGAAAAGAATCTAGTTGAGAAGTACGGCGGAGTGACAGCTGAAGGCCTTGTAGAGAGTGCGCTTGATAAGATTGGTATTATTGAGGATCTTGGCTACGACAACATGGTTGTTAGTATCAAGTCTTCAAATGTTATGCTCTGCGTCAAGGCTCACGAGCTACTTGCTCAGAAGTGCCAGTATCCACTTCACGTAGGAATCACAGAGGCTGGAACAGTTTATGGCGGAAATATCAAGTCATCAGTTGGTCTTGGAATTATCTTGAATGAAGGCATTGGCGATACTATCAGAGTATCTTTATCAGGTGATCCTGTAGAAGAGATCAAGACAGCCAAGACAATCCTTAGAACCCTCGATATCAGAAAGGGCGGAATCGAAGTTGTATCCTGTCCAACTTGCGGCAGAACCAAGATCGATCTTATCGGACTTGCAAATCAGGTTGAGACCATGGTTCAAAGCTATGACCTTAATATTAAGGTTGCTGTTATGGGATGTGCTGTAAATGGCCCTGGAGAAGCCAAAGAGGCTGATCTAGGAATTGCCGGAGGCATCGGGGAAGGACTTCTTATCAAGAACGGAGAAGCTGTGAAAAAAGTGCCTGAGGATCAGCTCCTTGCAGTACTTAAGGATGAACTTGATCACTGGAAGTGATCGCTTAACGAGATTTTTGTTAGGGGAAGAGAAACGTGTCAAAATCTTTTTTTGAGGTATTTCCTGCTCTTAAGCTAGATGCCCATACCAAAGAGATCATGGAACAGACCATGGTTGAAAAGGTGTCTACCACAAGAAAACAGGATTTTATCAGAGTATATATATCAAGTAATAAGTTAATAGAAAAAGAAGATATCTATAAGACTGAGACAGGTATCAAAAAGCAGCTTTTCGGCAATCAAGATCTTACGGTCAAGATCTACGAGAAGTTTTCCCTTTCTGCTCAGTACACTCCAGAGAATCTTATTGATATTTATAAAGACAGCATCGAGATGGAACTTAAAGACTATGACCATATGGAATATAGTCTTTTTCGTTCTGCTTCTTTTGTATACCCAAATGACAAAAGCGTTGTCATAAAGCTTGAAGACAGCGTAGTAGGCAAAAAGAAGGCACCAGATCTTGTACGAGTACTTGATAAGATCATCAATGAAAGATGCGGCCTTTCTGTTGATATTACCCCTGAATTTGTTGAGGTAGAAAAAGAGACTAAGGAACCCGATTATTCTTCAGAGTCAGCCAAGATGGCTAAAAAGCTTGAGGCTGCTGAGGCAGAGTCAGAGGAAAAGAAAAAGCAAAAGGAAGAAAAAGAAGCTAAGGAAGCCGCAGCAAAGGCAGAAGCTGAGAAAAAGCCAGAGCCTCAAAAGAGCTCAAACGGCGCTGCAACTCCTTCCTTTACCAAGGGCAAATGGGCAGGCAAAAAAGGCGACTTCGGCGGAAGCTACAAGAAGTCAGATAACCCTGACGTTGTATTTGGACGTGACTTTGACGATGAGACCATGAAGCTTTCTGACCTTATTGGAGAGCTTGGCGAAGTTACTATTCATGGTCAGGTCATAGCCTTTGATAAAAGAGATATCAGAAACGAGAAGAGTATTCTTATCTTCGATATTACTGACTTTACATACTCCATCACAGTCAAGATGTTCGTTAAGACTGAAGATGTACCTGATATCACCAAGGATATCAAGCCTGGTGCATTTCTTAAGCTTAAAGGTATAGCAGCTGTGGATAAGTTTGACCATGAGCTGTCTATCCAGTCTGTTGTAGGAGTCAAGAAGATTCCTGACTTTACATCTAAGAGAGTAGATAGAGCTGATGTTAAGCGTGTCGAGCTTCACTGCCACACCAAGATGAGTGATATGGATGGTGTTTCTGAGGTAAAAGACATAGTTAAACAGGCCTACAAATGGGGCATGCCAGGTATCGCTATCACTGACCACGGCGTTGTTCAGTCTCTTACTATTGCTAACCACGTATGGGAAGATCTTTTTAGTGATGAAAAGAAACGTAGAAAAGAAGCTGGAGAACCTCCTATCGAGAGACAGGATTTCTTTAAGCTTGTTCTTGGTGTGGAAGCGTATCTTGTAGATGACCTCAAAGAGATTGTAGTAAATGACAAGGGACAGCCCCTTGATGACACTACTTTTGTAGTATTTGATATTGAGACCACAGGTTTTTCACCTATTAAGAATAAGATCATTGAGATTGGTGCTGTTAAGATCAGAAACGGGGAGATCATAGATAGATTCTCAGAGTTTATTAATCCACAGGTGCCAATTCCTTATAGAATCGAGAAGCTTACAAGTATTACAGATGAGATGGTAATGGATGCCCCTACAAGAGAGGTCATCATTCCTCAGTTTGTGGAGTTCTGTAAAGATGCAGTACTTGTAGGACATAACGTAGGCTTTGATATCAGCTTTATCAATCAGAACTGTAAAGAACTTGGAATTGATGTGGACTACACAACAGTAGATACCCTTTGGCTTTCAAGGTATTTCTTCCCACTTCAGGCCAAGCATACTCTTGATGCAGTTGCCAAGACTCTTAACGTAGTTCTTGATCACCATCACAGAGCTGTTGATGATGCTGAGTGTACAGCCCTTATCTTTAACAAGTTTATTCCTATGTTAAAAGAGCAGAAGGCTCAGAATCTTACTGATGTAAATATTTTAGGTAAGCCAACCAAGGAGATGATCAGGCACCTTCGTCCAAACCACTGCATCATCCTTGCCAAGAACACTCTTGGAAGAGTTAATCTTTATACTCTTGTCAGTGAATCACACATTGACTACTTTAGAAGATTTCCTCTTATTCCTAAGAGTGAGCTGATAAAGCATAGAGAAGGACTCATTGTTGGTAGTGCCTGCTGTGCTGGTGAACTATACGGCGCTGTAGTAGAAGGAAGACCACCAGAAGAGATTGCAAGACTTGTGGACTTCTATGACTATCTTGAGATTCAGCCTGTTGGTAATAACCACTTCATGGTTGATTCCGAGAGATACGAAGACATTAACAGTGATGACGATATCAGAGACATCAACAAAGAGATCGTAAGACTTGGTGAGCAGTTCAATAAGCCTGTTGTGGCTACCTGCGATGCCCATTTCTTAAATCCAGAAGATGAGATATACAGGACTATCATCATGGCCGGCAAAGGTATGAATGATGAGGAGCCGGCACCTCTTTTCCTAAGAACTACAGAGGAGATGATGGAGGAGTTCGATTATCTTGGTGGCGACAAGGCAAAAGAGATAGTAATAGACAATACCAGAAAGATCCTTGATATGTGCGATAGCATTTCGCCAGTTCGTCCTGATAAGTGCGCCCCTGTCATTGAAAATTCTGATGAGATCCTGACCAAGATCTGTTATGACAAGGCTCATGAGATCTACGGTGAAAATCTTCCTGAGATAGTTCAGGAACGACTTGAAAGAGAGCTTAACTCTATTATCAAGAACGGCTTCGCGGTTATGTATATCATCGCTCAGAAGCTGGTTTGGAAGTCCAATGAGGACGGATATCTGGTAGGTTCCAGAGGTTCTGTAGGATCTTCCTTCGTTGCGTTTACGTCTGGTATTACGGAGGTTAACTCCCTTAGTCCGCACTATGTGTGCCCTAAGTGTAAATACTCTGATTTTGATTCAGAAGATGTACTCAAATACGGCGGTAATTCAGGTTGTGATATGCCGGATAAGAGATGTCCTAAGTGCGGCGCCATGATGAACAAGGATGGCTTTGATATCCCATTCGAGACCTTCCTTGGAGTCAAGGGTGATAAAGAGCCTGATATCGACCTTAACTTCTCTGGAGAGTATCAGTCCAAGGCCCACAAGTATACGGAAGTTATCTTTGGCTATGGACAGACCTTCAGAGCTGGAACAATTTCGGCTCTTGCGGACAAGACTGCTTATGGATTCGTCAAAAAATACTACGACGGAATCGGGGCAAGCAAGAGAAAATGTGAGATCAACAGAATAGTTCAGGGCTGTACTGGTATCAGACGTGGTACAGGTCAGCACCCTGGTGGAATCATAGTACTTCCTGTTGGAGAGGATATTAACTCATTTTGTCCTGTTCAGCATCCTGCCAACGATATGACAACGGCTACTATTACAACACACTACGATTACCACTCGATCGACCACAACCTGTTAAAGCTCGATATTCTCGGACACGATGATCCTACCATGATCAGATTCCTTCAGGATTGTACAGGCCTTGATCCTAAGACTGTACCTCTTGATGACAAGAATGTAATGAGTTTGTTTATGAATACAACTGCTCTTGGAGTAACTCCTGAGCAGCTTGGCGGCACCAAGCTTGGATGTCTTGGACTTCCTGAGTTTGGTACTGACTTCGCTATGCAG
>JAEEGL012175221.1_pt1 | contig 11714 bp, 5 predicted proteins | sample 9134231 | NCBI WGS metagenome assembly JAEEGL01 (sample SAMN16246548, study PRJNA631951) | gut metagenome | biome: gut microbiome; feature: rumen; material: fiber-attached | host: Bos | place: Iran: Karaj | collected 2018-10
AGTCACCGGGAAAATAGTTCTTCTTTACCCACACAAAACAGCGAGGAGCCTTGGATACTAATACATATTTAATCACACAAAAATCTTATCTATGAATACTTTTACATCCACCACCAGCAAGGATACAGCTTCCAGACATTATTTCTCCCAAATCAGACATGAGAAAACATACTATTCTTGCTATCTCTTCGGGACGAATCAATCTTCTGATAGAATTGTCTTTCCACTCTTTGCCTGGTCTAACTCCATCCGTATAATCAATCAGACCTTTCATCATATCGGTATTTGTAGTGCCAGGTTCAACGCAATTAAGCACAACTCCACGTTCACATAAATACTTTCCATAAGCGTGAACAATACCTGATATTGCATTTTTTGATATCTGATAAACAGACAAAAGATCTCTATGAGCACTAATCGAAGAAATAATACAGATATTACCTTTCTTTTGACTTGCATACAGATAATTGGCAAAGGTACGCATCAGAAAGAAAACCCCTTTAAGGTTGGTATTCATAACTTTATCATAATCAGCCTCAGAAATGTTGAAACCTCGCCAATTTGCAGCGCTAAAATTCACACCACTCGAAATGACCAAACCATCTACAAATCCATGAATTTTATTATTACAATCTGAAATAAATTTTTCATGTTCAGAACAGAACGTAATATCAAATGTATTTATATATACTTTCTGTTCTGCAGAATATATAAGTTCCTTTCGACCTTTTTCAAGCTTAGCAATATTTTTTGAAGCTAACATAATATTCTGCACACCATTATTGAGCAGCTCCTGAGCAGTAGCCAATCCTATGCCGCTTCCCCCCCCTACAACAATTATATTCTTTGGTCGTATATTCAAGTAGAGATCTCCTTATCAATTACTCGCAAAATACTTCAAAGAAAAGAGGTGCATCCGAATTTCTATCAATAAAATATGGCAATTTTTCGTCGAATTCTTCCTTCGTCCGAGCAGATATATATTTAAACCCAACCGATTCGACCCACCCTTTTGCCGATGTATTGTGAATAGATGTTATTCCTTTCAAGTTATGTCCTCTGAGCAATCCTGTCCCGTTGTTATTTACCATTAGAATTCTTATATTACTATTTAATTGCTTATTCCAAAGACTATTCATATCGTAGAAAAATGAAAGATCTCCTACAAGCAAGAAACATAACCTATTACTTATAACAGCGCACTGTCCCATAAAGGTCGATGTACATCCATCGATACCATTTGTCCCCATATTGCAGAATACTTCAATATTTTTAGCCAATAAAAACCGTCGGCATGTATAAAAACTCTCTCCGACTCCCAAATGCAATATAGATCCTTCCGGAATAGAAGGTAAAAACTTACTTTGGACATACTGTGAACTGAATTTTGTAATTACTGGTGAAGGATAAGCATCTGTCAGAGATTTCCACTGTTCATAAAATATACCATCATTGAGAATATCTCCCGAATGAGTTGAAAACCATTCAAAGAAATGATCCTGTGTCATTTCCAAGACAGATGTAAGCCTAAAATAAAAATCTTTGATTCTTCCATCGGGAGTCACACTCCAATGCCGAATTGTCCCTGCTCCATGACGAATTTTCTCCGTAAGAGGATCATTCATCAAGCGTTTACCACCAACAGTGATTAAGATATCAGGAGTAAGCTTTTCATTAAACTCCTGACTAGAGATCGATTGAAGCATATTATACGGTTGCAATGTATAGGCAGCATCCAAATTAGATATAGGATCTGTAATAATAACACAATTAAACTTCTTTGCAAAAACTTCAATATTAGCTTTTTGTTTAGCAGTTTGAGGAGGATTCTGGCCATAAACTACCAGAATACGATTCGATTTCTTCAAAGAGGTTACCCACCGCATTACTTCAGATTCTGTATCATGAACTCCAATACGCAAAATATGCTGACTTATTCTTGGTAACAGTTTCCATCCTTCTCGTCCAACCTTTGAGCCGAGAGTAACGTTATCAATGGCAATATTGATATGAACCGGTCCATACCCATTATGGGTCGTTTCCAAAATACAATCGGATATATCTCGTCTGGTTTGATATTCGGCTCTCTGCCCGGAATCTTCGGGAAGCGTAATCGATTTTCTGATGACACTATCGTAAATATGTCTCTGGGGAATAGTTTGATCTTCCCCATGATCATGATAAACTTCTTTCCGATCTGCTGTAATAATAATTAAAGGAATTCCAGTAAAATATGCCTCTGTTACAGCCGGCAAATAGTTACTCGCTGCAGTACCACTTGTACACACACAAGCTACTGGCTGACGAAGCTGTGAAGCTATACCCATCCCAAAGTAAGCAGCACTTCTTTCATCGGTAATTCTATGCAAAATAAACTGATCGTCGTTATATTCAAATATCCGAACAAGTGGGACATCTCTCCCACCAGGAGATAGAACAATATGTTTAACACCATAATCTCTAAGTAAAGTAGCCAAAATCCTAATCTTTATAAATACAGAATTCTTATAAAGAGAATCCCAACCAATTACATTTTGCTTAAATAATTCTGCAGGTGTTCTTTTAACATCCAAACGGAGTTTTTCTTTTAACCAGTTTAAACCATGCTCACGTTCTGGATGGATTCGCTTTTCAACCTCTAAATAATCAATTTTATAGTCTCCTTTGTTGGCAACGTATTTCTCTCCAATTGCCTGAGGTGATTCAACCATACAATCTTTTAAATTCATTGTATTTAAAAGAGAAGCAAATCGTCCTCCACCTCGTCTATTATTCTTCAAAACAATAAATGGACGTTCAAAAATAATGGAAAAGCAAGCGCCATGAAATGAATCTGTGAGCACATAATCAGCATTTTTATAACACGCAAGCCACATATTCAAAGTAGGGTCTTGGAGTACAATCAATCTTTTATCATAAAGGCCCAAACGATCCTGCATTTCTTTTTTATTCGAGCTTTCATCAAAGATAACTACAATATTTTTTCCAGAGGCCTCAATTACTTTTAAAAGACTCTTACCAATATCAATATTTGGATCAAGGATATATGCAAAAATATAATTATCATACGGCAAAGGTTCTGATTCACGAATTAGCTCTTCATAAGAACTTTTGGGGCATAGGAATACCGGATCTAATACCTGCTCCCCAGTCAATCCCATCTCTTCCCGAAGAATACGTAATGAAAAGTCATCACGTACTGATATCCCAGTGAATCGAGCGAGATTTTTTTGTATAAGTATTTTTTCAGATGCTGGACCATTATATGGAAACTTTCCAAATGACGTCGCATAAGCAACTTTCACCCTATCATCAGCAGCAAAGTCAAGAAAATAAGATTGCTTATATGCTTTGCTAAGTCCATAATTCCACATCTGATCTGAGCCAAGAAGAAATCCTCTACATATATCATTTAACTTGTCCATCTCATGCAGGCGAAATCTAGGAGTAATTGTATAATGATCACGGGCAAAACGCCGTGGATGAGATAAAGGCAGAGTATCAACATTAAGAGAATCACTATTGAGTGGATTTTCTACCATTGCAGTCGTATATCCAAGCCCTTCAACTACAGTCTTTAAGGCAAAATATGTACTGATACTTCCATAATTACGTCCATACCAGAGACCGTAAATACCAATATCAAATTTTTTATTATTAATATCGTCGCTCATAAAATAATCCTCTCAATAAAAATCTCTACGCTTTAAACTGTTTCTTCCAGAATATTTGTGTACGCTGTATTTTCTGCTCTTTTCCATAAAGAGCGCGCAAAGAACCATATCTGGCAAACAGTTTCAGCATAAGCGCAAAGAAACTAAAGGAATTTTTAAAATAATATTTAACATTCCTCTTAAGGAGCGTTTTCTTTTGGGCAATCTCGTCAACCATAAAGATCTGCTCACGCCTATAAACCCGATCCTTATTCGGCATTTGCCATTTGTAAATCATATCTTGCGGCGTTTTTTTGATCATAAAACTGGGCAACAAATGCCCGTAGCAACTTAACTTCTTTAGAAATACAGGGAAAAGACGCGTCTTGATATCTTTTTCAGCGTAAACCAGCGAATTTCTGAATTCCTTCGTCAAAGGCAATGATGTTTCACACGCGCTCAAATTTTTAATTTGTTTCAAAACTTCCGTAGGAACAATGTTGTCTTCCCAGAATTTCGGTCCCTGAAGAACATGCTTGATGGCCAAATTGACACACGCCGCGGAACCATAGAGATTGGAATTGTTATACATCTCAAAATGACCCCAGAGTATCTCCCAAATGGTTCGGAATGAACATTTAAGTCGGGGAATCGTCAGATGATGCACAACATGACTGCGCAAGAAAAGATAGACCGTCATGGGGCTTTCCTTGGTCTTGAAATCTTCCTGCCAGCAGGAGACGCCGTTCAACGACTCAATCAAGAAATCATTTGAATAGGAAAAATCAATATCATCACCGCGTACGAAAAACGGAAGGGAGTACTGTTTCACTTCGGCAATGGGGAAAAAGAAAAACCACCATGCCCCATAAATACGCTCTGAAATTTCGCTCTCATTGAAAAGCAGATTCTTCGGGTCCCTCAAATCAAGATTGTGTTTCAACGTATGACAGCCGCCATCGAACCATGCTCCATTCTCCCATTGGAGAAACTGTATATTTTCATTTAGCATAGCCCCACTTAAGGCCAGTTTCGGATCCAGCGCATGCCGGATGAAAGACATGCTCCGGAAAAGCGTCCCCGCTTCGCAGGTCGCGTCATCGTCCATAAACAAACAATGGGTATATCCGCCCTTGTCCTGATAATGAATGAGACTGCGCATAAAACCGCCCGTTCCGCCAAGATTCCTGTTCGGAATCAGATTCGCGGCCGGCACATCCTCGGAAGCAAGCGTCTGCCCATTGTCCACAACCGTCATATCAATGGCATCATGATAAAGAGGATGTTCGGCAATGGCTTTGCCGAGACGTGCTACTGCGGCTTTGACCGCATCTTCCCTGCGGTAGGTGGTGATGCCTATTCCCAAATGCACTGTTTGCGTTGCCGGGACATCTGTTAGATACCCTCCGCCATACAGCACACTTTCACGTATCGCATGAATGCGCAGGCCCCAAATACCTGCCTCAGGATATTTGCCAAGCGGCAATTCCAATGTGGTGCGACTATCCGCTTGCAGTTTCCAAGTTGCAAAGGTACTCTCCCCACCTTCCCCGAGATAAACGGCTTCAGCTTTTGCTTTACCTTCAAAATCAAGGTATACTGATACTCGGTCAACATTGGTATACTTCTTCCATTTTACCGCACTAAATGCATTGAAATACGTCATCAGATCTACAGAAGAGTCTTTTCCCATATGAACACTTTGATCTTCATAGGAATAGTAGATGTGCTCTCCTGAAAATCTGTAATATAAAGGTTCCTCGCAACACAGTTCATACGTAGGAGACAAGAACTCATATAGTATACATTGAGGATCTTTTTTCTTTTCAAGGGCAAGCGGATCATCGGCAAAGACAACACTTTCCTCCAAGGCATATAGAGTAATCTCCAAAGTCCCTATTTGCACTTTGCTCAAATCTATTTCGCATGTGCCCTTACCGGCGACAGAAGATTCAAGCGTTTTCTCCCCGCACCAGACGAAAGATTTTCCGTCAGCGATGACACCAGCCTTGACTACAATCTTTCCAATAAAATGGAGCGTCAGCAAAAGTCGATCGCCATGAACCTTCTTCAGCAAAGAAACATCCACGGGCGCAGATTGGATACGATCCAGCCGGAACCATTTTCCCTCTTCAAGATACAACTCGTCTCGCTCATCTCCAGTCAGACATGGATCTGAAGAAAGTCTGTTCACAAATTGAAATATATCCATACAAAACGCCTTTCACTCATATGACGTGCAGTATTTATGGTTATACTTAATAAATACTTACAAGTCATTCAACACGCGTACAATAATATCCGCCAAGATGTGTATCAAAGTTAACAGTATCAACTACTCTATTTTGGGATTTATCAAAAATAACAAAGTTTAGTCCTCTTCTATTAAGAGAAAAATCATCTCCATTAATAATAATTTTTGATATATTTCCGGACTTGAAAGGAGCACTATCTACAAATATATGAAGTCCTTCAACATATCCAGAATAATGAACAGACGAATTTTCTTTTATCTCTTCAAAAATGTTATTTCCGCTATCTATAACTGAGACAAAACCATACCAATGCTTTCCACAGAGATTATTCTTAACGCCTATACTATTTAATTTTGAAGCTATATCGCCATTTAGTGCAAGTCCAGGAGTATCCCTAACGGATATAAAAATAATATATCTATATATATTATTTCTTAAATATACGAGATAATCAATCAGCGAGGTGTATTTAACGAGCGCATCTTCATTACTATTAAGTATAACATAATCACTATTTTTGAATATATGATTATATGCACAATTTGATATATTTAAATCAAATTTCGCCTCGTTGATAATTTCTTTTCGAGAGAAAAGTGCATTATTCAACCATGATTTTGTTCGATCTATCTGAAATTTTAAAACATTATTAGCATATGTATAATCTATATTATCAAATATTTCTTTATTTTTCATTACATCTTTTGGATCAAAAACAAGCCTATTTTCAAGTCCTGTTAATCCTAAAATAGTCTTAAATCGAGTAATCCCTCTTTTTTTATTCGCGAAAGTTATAAAATTCTTATTCAAGAGAACAGAAAAACATGTACCATGGTAAGAATCTGTCACGATAAACTGTGAATTGCAAAAATAGTAAAGCCAATCCTGAACTTCCAAATTAGAAACAGCATCAAGACCAAGCAATTCCAGATTTTTCTTAAATTTCCATGTTGCTCCATCCAACATATTAACAAGTTTACAGTTCAATTTTTGAGAAATATAAAGCAATGCTTCCCTAATTTCTGCACTTGGATCAAGAATATAACTGGCTATAAATGGCTCTTTTTCACAGATCCGAGATTCCTCGGACAAATTTTTATAAAAATCGACATCATTGAGAAAAATGGCGTCCATCACAGTTTCCGCATTGTTCACACCATAGTTACGACGCAGAATCTGGACACCTGTTTCTTCCCGTAAACCGATATGATCAAAACGGCGCAGCAAACGGCCAATTTCAGGACGATTTTCCGGAGGATTTGGATCCTGTTCATGCCCGAATGAAGAAGAAAAAGCTATTTTCTTCTTCATATCATCAACAAAATTCATCAAAAAAGAATTTTTTGAAAAGACAAGGCAATTTTTGTGCAAAACCTGATCGGAACCGAGAAGAAAAGTATCAACAAATTTATTCAGTTCAAACATTCTTTCAGGAAGACGAGGACGACTCATCCGGTCACCGTAATGACGAATGCAAAATTTACGCGAATGGAACTGAGGCCGCATCTCTGGATCATTTTTCACAGAAGGTGGTTTATCTACCATGATAACAAGCAGACCAAGTTTCCTTAAATAGCTGTACAGCGAATAGTAGGTAAGCAGGCTTCCGTAATTGCACCCATACCAGACCCCGAGAAGAGCTACATCAAACTTGCCTCTCGTTGTATACGAGGCTGCTCTTTCAAAAGTATTGGAACGCAGAAGTTCAAAAAATCTTTTGTGGTGAAATGTGGTCGCCCTGAAAGGCTTGTTCATTGGCTGGCCATGAGTACATACCCACTCCAGTGGAATGGACTCGCAAAGCTTCATCTCATCTTTCAGCTCGTCAAAGATCCTTTTTGCTCTGGCATTGTTCACACTTATAAGGGAAGTGCCGTGACCATCATCAAACGCCTGGGAAATTTGCCGAATCAACCATGCATCGGCAAGTGTGAAATCTCCCTGCCGGGGAAGGCTCGCAGCCTTGCACACACCACAACTTTTTCTAACAGAAATACAGGAACGGAACATTTTGAAATAAGTACTTGCGCCCTTAATCCTGCGGATTTCCCGACCATCCTTTGTATAGGCATTTTCCGAATGTCCCCACCCATGCAGAGTTTTTTCACGGAAACGATAGTCCACAATGTTCTCATGAGGAAACGTTTCCGCAATGTACTGCTTGAAGGCCCCGGGAGAAGAACCACCATGACACATCAAATCAGCAGTGAGTAATTTTTCATATTCCTTGTTCAAAAACTTGTTGAGACCAGCCACCTGGCAGGGAGTTCCACAAAAAAGCACCCATTCGCCACTTTCCAGAAGCCTTTGGATGTCTGAAAAACTTTTTCCTATATTGCTTTGCAGATATTTGCTCCCCATGAGAGGAGCAAGGCTTTCGCCCGGAGAAACAATAACATGATTTAAGTTCAAACCTTCCGTGAAGGCCGCACCACACACATATCCGCCTTGACGACGGACAAAACCGGCAAGCAATCCAAACATGCCTCCCGAGCTGCTTTTTTTTCTCAGATCTTCATCCTTGGCCATAACCGCAAAACATGCGGGTTCTTCATCGTTTCTTTTTAATACTTCTTCCGCAGGGCAAACCTTTTTACAAAAACCGCAATTTATACATTGGCCCTTAACAACAGGATGCCAGAATCCTTCGTCATCCCATTCCAGAGAAATGGCATTTTGAGGACATTTATTATAACACGCTGCGCATCCAGTACAGAGTGAGGAAGAAACAGTTTCAATAGAATTCTTTCTCATGATAGTCCTTATGAATCTCTATAGGCTAATATCCAGCGCACTATTTTCTATGCATGAAATGCATCTTTCCAGAAATTATCATGATGAAATGTTTTTAGAAATTCGCGATATTTCTTTTTCAATTTATTATAATTCCGAATAAATTCTATAGAAGTCTTTATCATTATCAATATATTGCTAAAAAAATATTGTGGATTTCGTTGAAGAATCCACTCTGTTTCATTTATTTCGTTGCAAACAAGTATCTTGTCTCGCAAAAACACCCTATTTATAAAAGGAACTTCATACTTGTTAAGACGTTCCAACCTCTTGCGAACCATAAAGGAAGGAGCAAAGTGACCATTGAGAGATAGACGACGAAACAGTACAGTAAAAAATGGGAAACGAATGTTTCTTTCCGCTACTGGAACAGATTTATAATCTTTTCTCAAAGGTCTATTTACTTCTATGGCATATTTCTTTTTAATCTTTTCTCTGATTTTACCAGTATCTATATTCCTAATCCAATATTCGGGCCCTTCAAGCATGTCCGAAAACGACATGGCAATGGCGTTTGCGGTATCATAGTGATAGGCCCAGTTAAATCGTTTGAAAAATCGCCATGCCATTTTTAAGATGGTCCATGGACCATAGTTGATACGCTCCAAAACAAGATGATGCAAAATATGGGAACGCATATCAAGATACAGGGTCATGGGAGATTCCTTGATTTTGAAATCCTCCTGCCATACTGCGATCCCGTTCATTCGAACAATCTTGAATTTGTTGGTATAGGAAAATTCGATATCATCTCCCCTCACAAAAAACGGGAAAGAAAACATTTTCACTTTGTTTATGGGAAACAGGAAATACCACCATGCCCCATATACCGGTTCCGGCTCATCCTCCCTTTCATTTTTCAGCAGTATTCCAGGATCTCTCAAATCATAGTTGCAGTGCAGAGGATGGCAGCATTTGTCGAACCATGCGCCGCTTTCCCACTGGATAAACTGTATGTTTTCCGAAAGCATCGCTCCGCTGATGGCCACATCCTCATCTTTTGCATGCCGAATAAAAGATACGCTTCGAAAAAGCGAGCCGGTTTCGCACGCCGCATCATCGTCCATAAACAGGCAGTGCGTACAATGCCCCTCATCCCGATAGTGAATGAGGTTGCGCATGAAACCACCCGTTCCGCCAAGATTCCGGTTGGGAATCAGATTTGCTGCGGGCACATCTTCAGGAGAAAGCGTCTGCCCATTGTCAACCACCGTAATATCGATGGCGTCGTGATAGAGAGGATGCCCAGCAATGGCTTTACCAAGGCGCGCCACAGCGGCCTTGACCGCCGCCTCCCGGCGATAACTCGTAATGCCAATACCCAGGCGCACGGCTTGCATTTCCGGCGCATCCGTCAGATAGCCACCGCCGTACAGTACACTTTCACGCCAGGCATAAACTCGCAAGCCCAAAATACCCGCATCGGGATATTCGCCCAGCGGCAACTCCAGTGTGGCACGACGATCGGCTTCCAGTCTCCATGAAGCGACAACTCTTGCTTCTTCGCCTTCCATGATATGAATGATTTCGGCTTTTGCTGCTCCTTCAAAATCAAGGTATATGGACAGCCGATCAACATTGGTATATTTTTTCCATTTGACAGCGCTGAAGGCATTGAAATAGGTCAACAGATCAACAAAAGAATCTTTTCCCAGATGAACCTTGTGATCCTCATGAGAATAATAGCTGGGCTCTCCGAAAAACTTGTAGTACAGAGGCTCTTCACAGCATAATTCATATGATGGTGACAAAAAATCATACAAAATGCGTTGAGGCTGTATTTCCTTTTCAACGGCAGCTGGCAGGGAACCATACAGGGCATCCCGGGGCTGTGCATTCTTTTTGACGGAATTATCAGCAAAAACCGCACTTTCTTCCAACCCACACAGGATAATCTCCAGAACTCCCTGCTGCACACTACTCAAATCTATTTCACATGTGCCTTCACTCACAACAGAAGATTCAAGAATTTTCTCCCCACACCAGACAAAAGATTTTCCTTCCGCGCTGACACCAACCTTTATCAGAATCTTCCCGACAAAATACATTGTCAGAAAAGTATGATCACCATAAACTTTCTTTAATGCGGCTACATGTACGGGAACTCGCTGAATATACCTCCAATGAAACCATCTTCCCTCAACAAGATAAAATCTGTCTCCTGTCAAAGATGGCTCCAATGAGTTTCTCTTTACAAACCGAAATATATTCATACTCTTTATCATTTCGTCTATTATATAAACAGACTCAGTTTCTATGTTAAGATATATCTGATTTTTTGTCCGAACGTAGGGATACTGCCTCCAAGATATCTTTCGCCATTTCTTAAATCTTTAAAGGCCTGATCAAGTTTTTCTCTATTCTCACATGAAACCTTCTTTGCAATATTCTCCATTTGGATAAATACTCTGTATAAAAAGAAATCCCGACTTGTAAATCCGTTTTTCGCAATCCATTCCGCTTCTTTTTTCCAAGCATCAATAATGAAATCAATCTTATCTTCTACGAACTTTGTCGATTGCATGCTATGTATCACATATGTATATTTTATATCATTGACAACATATATTGATGGATCCGAATAAAAAAGCGAAACCATAAACATGGCGTCCTGGAAAGAAGCCCCTGGAGTTTCACAAAAAAAGACGGATTTCTGAAGCAGGAAATTTCTTCGATATATGCCGTTGAAAACTGAAGGATGGGAACGCCAGAAATTTGTTAATGTATATTTGTCAAGAATTTTTCCAGTAAACTTGGGCTTCCACCGGTATAAAGCTTTGAACTGATTTTCTTCTTCACGATAGAGCCCGCTGTAGCGGATAACATCAACTTGTTTGTAATCTTCGGCAATTCTTCGTAGAGTGGAGTAAAAATCAGAAGTTATACGATCATCAGGCTCATAGATAGCCACAAAATCACCTGTGGCTTTCTGGAGCCCCAGATTACAGGCATATCCATATCCATGGTTTTCTATAGTGGAAATATGGAATCTTTTATCATCCTCACAGAGCTG
>JAEEGL012310796.1_pt1 | contig 11714 bp, 17 predicted proteins | sample 9134231 | NCBI WGS metagenome assembly JAEEGL01 (sample SAMN16246548, study PRJNA631951) | gut metagenome | biome: gut microbiome; feature: rumen; material: fiber-attached | host: Bos | place: Iran: Karaj | collected 2018-10
CTGATGCGTCCTTGCCTACGGACAAGGGGCTATACACAGCGGCCTTTTTCTATTATGGACAACTTTGAAAGGGCAACGCAATTCTGTGAGCTTTACAAGGCGGCATACCAATGCTTTCGCAATGTAAGATGGAAGGAGTCCGTGCAGGACTACCAGCGCAACGTGCTTCCGCGCACATACGCACTGCGGCAGGATTTGATTACCGGCAGGTACAAGATACAGCAATATTATGAATTCTACATCTACACGCCAAAGAAAAGGAAGATAGTAAGCACAAGGCTGCGCGACAGGATATGGCAGCGGAGCATGTGCAACAACGGGCTGTATGATGAATTCACACGTGGCTTCATCCAAGACAACTGTGCATGCCTGGTGGGGCGCGGGCCGTTTTACGCGATGGATCGGCTGGAAAAGCACATGCGGCGGCTGTGGCGAAAGGTTGGCAACACAGGATGGGTGCTTAAACTGGACATAAGGAAATATTTTCCTAGCATACCGCATGGCATTGCAAAGGCGGCTGTAGCAAAGCGGATAAGGGACAAGCGTTTCCTCCAGCACGTTTTCGACATAATAGACAGCTTCAAGGATAAAAGGCCGGAAGACGAAATAGCGGCGGATCCGTTTGGCGCAAGGGGCATTGCGCTTGGAAGTCAGATTAGCCAGCTGATTGCGCTGGCGGTGCTGGATGACCTAGACCACTATATAAAGGAGCGGCTGCGCATACGCCACTATGTGCGTTATATGGATGACTTTGTTTTGCTGCATGGTGACAAGGCCGTGCTGCAATCCGCAATGTTGACAATACGGGCATGCTTGGGCAGGCTTGGGTTGCAGCTTAATCCAAAGAGCTGCATATACCCTGCGAAGCAAGGTGTGGTGTTTCTTAAGCTGCGTTTCCTGTACACGCCAGGCGGCGGGATTGTCCGCCGGGTAGTTCACGAGAGCATAAGCAAGGAACGCCGCAAGCTACAGGCTTTGAAAAGGCTTTACGAAGAAGGCCGTATAGAACGGCTGGAAATCAACAGGCATTTCAGAACATGGGTGGCAAACAAGGAGCATGCGGACACCAGGGGACTGGTGCGGGCGATGCGGAGATTCGGCAGAAATCTATTCGAAGGGGTTGCAGGCAATGGAATACAAGACACGGGAGCAGGTAAAGCAGGAGCAAATGGCGCAGCAACTGCGGGCGATGCAGACACCACGGCAGACAGACCAGACGGACATGCTGGCGGCGATGGCGGTGTTCCGCGATGTGTGCAGGCAGATTGAGGAATTCAGCGGACTTGAAGGGTTCAAGGGCGGATTTGACGAGGCAATGGCTTTCCTTGCATCTCCCGCATTCGCAGCGGACAAGACGCAGGGCACATACCTGTTTTCATTGTGGCAGGGCGCTGACAAGGCGGCAACATACGAGGCTGGCAAATGCGGCATTGGACAGCCGGAATGGTGGTATCAATGCTGGGGGGAGGCGTGACATGTGCAATGTTGAAAAGGCTATGGAAATGCACTTTGCTGCGCAGCGGCAGGGACTTGTCGGAGCGGAGCTGCTAGCTAACCATGAACTGTGCGCCAAAGTCTGCAACGGCATTGGCGCTGCATGGTTCCCTAAATGGCTGCGGGGGGCGATTTCAAAAATCTGCTATACGCTGGTTCCAACATCATGGATCCATGACAGGGAATATGAAATCGGCGGCGGCATTTGGGAACGATGGGTTGCCGACTGGCATTTCCTGTGCAACGGATGGCGTGCGGCGTTCCATGATTACAAGTGGCACCGCCTTGGATGCTATGCGGTTGGCTTAAGGGGGACATGGTGCTGGATTTTGTTGCGCATTGGCGGCCAGGCCGCTTTCAAGTGGAGGCGCAGAAATGGAGACGATTAAGCCGTCTGACGTGCAATTGCTGGTGCAGGGCGCAACGCCAATACAGATTATCACCATGATATTTGTTGGCATAATCGCCCTTGGGATTATCATTTCCGTTGTCAAATGGGTGGTTGACACGAAGGTGCAAAGCCTGCCGGGTGACATTAAGGAAATCAAGAACAGCCTGCAAAACACGCAGATGCAGCTTACAGAGGTAAAGGGAAAGCTGTGGAGCCATGACGATGTTGCGCGGGAAATCGCAAGCGCGATTAAGGATCATGCGCTGGACTGTCCGGCGCGAACACAAGGAAAATGAAACTAGAAGAAGGAGCAAGACATGTGCAAGAAATTATTGATTGCCGCCCTTTTGGGCGTGATGGCGTTCACCGGCTGCATGCCCGAACGGGAATACATGCTGCGTAACAATGACCTTAAGGCGAAAAAGGCATGGCCTGCCACGTACCAGCCGCTGTGCATTAAGGGGCCGTTGACGGTGCCCGCAGGCGGCGAACTGGTTATCACCGTGCCGAACATGCCATACAAGCAGACGGACATCCCGGACAGCCAGGCATACCAGCTTAAGGCGCTTAATGCGGCGATGATAACCGGCGGTGCAATCACTGGCGGATATTTCATTAAGTCCGCAAGTGGTGGCGGCAACACAACGAACAACACGACAAACAACTATGCAGGGGGGGCTGAATAATGAAAAACGACATTTTCAATGGAATACTTATTGTGCTGCTGTTCCTGTTGATGGCGGTTACAAGCGGGTGCGTTGCGACAGCGCCGGTCTCCGTGGCCTGGCGCAGCAACGCGCACCAGCAGTATGCCACCACCGAGGGCAAGAACGACACCAAGGCTGGCGGTGACAGGGTGAACGCCGACAAGACAACCGAGACGCAGGCAGCCGTCACGACCAGCAGCGGGAACGCGCAGACGAGCGGCGCGACACAAAACGCGAATGACGGCGGCAAAAATGACGGTGCCGACTTGAAAGACGGAGATTAGAGGCTACTTTATTAACAGGTGTGCAAGCTCCTTGTGGTCTTGCTTTCCACGCCCGCTGGTTTGTGGTTATTCCAGCGGGCATTTTTTATGCCTGGAAGACTTGTGGGCCAATTGTGGGCTAAACAAAGCCCAAAAAGCGAAAAACATCATTATAAAACGATAAACAAAGGATAAAGGCAAAACTTAAAACATAGGTGAAAACGGCGGTTTTCAGGGCAATGATGAAAAGTGCGATAGTGATTTTAAGTCTGTTGTGCCAGGCGTAAAATCTTTGATTTGTGGTTCATTTGTGGGCTAAAGTCTGTTTTTCTTGCCTTTTTGGACTATATTATTAAAAAACATTTAAGATAATATAAGCCAAAAACGAAAAAGGAAAACCATGGCGGAGAAAAAAACAGCACGTGGGCTTGGGCGATTGTACAAACGGGACGCGCAGGGCAAGGAATGCCCCGCCAACAGCCATAAGAAAGGGACGTTCTGGCTTGCATGGCGGGAGGACGGGCAGCGCAGGCGTATGCGCCTTGAGATTGACGGCGTGCCGGTCACGGACTTGGAGACGGCCAAACGGGAACAGCTGCGGATCCGTGCGCCATACCTGACAGGCAACCGGCTGGAGGTGCTTAAGAACATTGAGGCCGACATTAGGCGGCTTGAAGGGATACGGCAGCAGGAACAGGACTTGGCAACGCCGCCGATGGCGCTTTCGGCTGCATGGGAGGCATACGTTGGCGCTGCGAACAGGCCGGACAACGGGGAGGACACCCGCAAGCACTACAAGACCATTTGGAGCCGTTTCGTCAAGTGGCTTGGCGATAGGCACCCGGATGTTGTCGCTATGCGCGATGTGACGGACACCATTGCCGGCGAGTACATGGGGGAGCTTAAGGGACTTGGATGGACTGGCAACACATACAACAAGCACCTTATGTTTCTGCGGCTGATATACCGTGTGCTGTCAAAGCAGGCGCGGACGGGGCAGAATCCATTTGGCGAGATTGTGCGGCGCAAGCAGCTGATGCAGTCAAAGCGGGAGCTAACGCCTGACGAACTGTACACCGTGCTTACACGTGCGAAAGGTGATTTCCACCTTCTGTTTTTGATAGGCGCAGTAACCGGATTTCGGCTTGGTGACTGCGCAACGCTGCTATGGGCGGAAGTTGACCTTGCGGCTGGCGTTATACGGCGCAAGCCCGGCAAGACGCTGCGCAGCAGTGGAAAGGAAGTGACGATTGGCATTCCGTCCGTGCTGTACAAGGAACTGATTGGCAGGCCGGAGCCGCATGAAGGCTATGTCATGCCGGAGTATGCGGCATATTTCACGTGCAGGCCGAAGCGGGAATCAATATTGAGCAGGGCAATCCAAAGGCACTTTGAGGCTTGCGGCATAAAGACGCACAAGGAAGGCACTGGCTACAAATACCACTACGATGGCAAGAAGAAAGTATATGAAAAGACGCAGCGTGCAGTTGTGGTTGTCGGTTTCCACAGCCTGCGGCATACATACGCCAGCATACATGCGCGGGAGGGCACGCCGCAGGCGCTAATCCAGGACAACATGGGACACAACAACCCGGCGATGACAGAACACTACATGCACGTTTCTGACGAGACGGCACGGAGGATTGCAAGGGCCGTGGATCTGACGTTGCTGCTTGGCAAGGATGCCCAATGTGACGAGGGCACGGATTTCATGCGCCAGCAGCTTTTGCGCGTGGTTGAACACGCTAGCGGCGCACTGTTGCAAAAGCTGCTGGCGGTTGTCAGTGACTACGGTGTGTAGGTAATCACTTCATACATTATGACGGGGCACAGCATTGTCACAATTGTGCTTGCCTGCGCAAGCCGTCCCGTGACACCGCCGATGTTGAACATGCTGTTGTCTGCGGTGTAAAGGCCGACATGGATTTTCCCGCCGTTGTCTATGGCCAGCGCCATGCAGCCGTTTTTGGGCTTGGCTTCGCTGCTGATGAATAGCCTTGCGCCGGACGGCATGCCTGCGCAGGGCTGCGGCAGTTCATAGCAGAACATTCCGCCGCAGCCAGCTATGCGCGGACGGTATTCAGTGCGTTGCAGGTTGTGAAGGCGGGCATACTGTTCCACGCTTTGCACAAGCGGGAGATAGGCCAGCAGGTCAGATTCCGTGAATATCGGCACAAGCTGCGGTATGAATTTGGGTTCATAGTACGGGTTGCCGGATTTGCATGTTTCGTTAAGGCTGCTGTAGTGCTCCTCCCCGTTCTGTGCTATGAAAATGCGTTCCTGCGGCAGATACTTCTTGATCTTTGGATAAAGGGCCTGCCACATGCGGCCCGTTATGCCGTTGCCTGGCCGCCGCCATTTAACGAGCGCCGCTTCGCTGATGCCGAGTTCCTTGGCAAACGCAGCTGCGGTGATGTGCCTGTCCAGCAGCAGGCGGTCTATTGCGTTTGAAATGTTGATGTCTATTCTCATGGTTTGCTCCTTGTTGCGGGTTGTGGTTTTTTCCTTGCGCCGCACATATAATTTAAGGGGCGAACCCCTGTTGTAAATTAGGAATAGTTGATTTTCTTAAAAAAAAGAACAAAAAATTGCTTTTGTTGGGTTGCATTTACTAAATTAACTATTATATTTCCTGTGTTTTTGGAAATTAAGCTATTTTTACTAACGGCATTAACCAGCAAATACAGGAGGCCAACAGCGATGATGGTACGAATCACCAATGCGGAGTGCGTAAGGCACCTGCGCGAGAACCCGGCAACGAACACCGAGATTGTGGAGACGGCGATATGCAAGGCATACGGCATTATTGCAAGGCCGTACATGCGCAAGCGCCGTGGCCGCCCGAAGGCAATCGGTGATGCCGTCTCCGTTAAAATCTCAGACAAGCGCCTGCTTGACATGCTGCGGCAGTCAAAGCGCTGCTACGGCGTAAGCCATCATTTTGCGGTGGAGAATGCGCTGCTTAACATAATCCCAAAGGACGAGCGGGAGGCGGCAAATGCGAAATGAGACGATAGCAAGCATTAGGATGCTGGCCACGGCAGACCCGGAGGCAACGCCGGAGATTGTGGATGCAATCGTAAAGGCGTGCACACCGGCAAAGCGCGAGCGGCGGGAACTGATTGACGGCAACACGGTGCGGGCCATGATTGGCATAAGCAAGGTGACGCTATCCAAGTGGGTTAAGTTGGGGCGCATTAACCCGATACGGGTTAGCAGGCGCATATACAAGTATGACAAGCAGCAGATTGAATTGCTGGCATACGGCCAGCAGTAAACAGGGGCAACCCATAACCAGCAAGGAGTAAAACCACAATGACAGAGAAAAACACACAGGCGCAGGCGGCGCAGGCCGCACAGGCACAGGAAATGGCAACGGCAACAGCGGTTGTGAAGACACCAGGCGGCTGCGACTTGCAGCTTGCGGTGCCGGAACAGACAATCGCGGCGCTGGATGACCTGGCGAAACAGGGCATTGTTGCGGGGACGGTGACAAGCCAGTTCCGCAGAATCTTCATTACCGGTGCGGTGATGTACAACATGCAGCAGATCTTGACACCGCAGGTTATGTCAAACATCATGTGGCTGCAAAACAGCCCTATGGGATTCCTGACAGACAGGCCGAATGGCTATGGAGTTGACGAGGTGCGGGCATGCGTGATTGAGGCGGCAGTCAGGGGGCTGGACGTTCTTGGCAACGAGTTCAACATCCTTGCGGGGCGCTTTTACGCCACGAAGAACGGGCTTAAGCACATGCTGCGCAACGTGCCTGGCCTTTACAAGAACGTCACGCCTGGCATACCGAAGATGTGCGGCGAGAATGGGGCGATCATTACGATGCACCTGGATTGGACGTACAACGGGAAGCACCAGGAAAAGGACATTGAGTTTGCAATCCGTGTCAACCGTGGCATGGGGGCTGACGCGATTATCGGAAAGGCAACGCGCAAGGCATACGCATGGCTATATGAGGAAGTCACGGGCAACAGCGCCGCAGATGGCGAGGTTGGGGACATGGTGCCGCTGATGCCGGACACGGCGGCCAGCAGCCCGCTGGAGGTTGCGCCAGCGCCAGCCAAAACCGAAAACGGCGGCGAACTGCCGATGTAATAGGAATGGCGGGGTTGCGCAAGCGGTGCGCAACCCTATTACAACAATAGCAAATAACCACATTAGACAAGGAGACCACAATGGAAAGCACACAGACCACACCGAACGCGCAGCACCACGATTTCAGCCCGTCAAAGCTCCCAATGCTCATGGCATGCCCCGGCGCATACAAGATGCAGCAGGGCATTGCCGATGTCCAAAGCCCGGAGGCGCAGGAGGGCAGCATGCTGCATGAATGCGTTGCCACCGGCAAGCTGGACGGACTGAACAGCGAACAGGAAACGGCGGTGACTTCCTGCCTTGATTTCCTGGCGAAACTGGCGGGCGAAGGGGCAAAGGTTTACAGGGAGATGCCGATGACGGTAAAGGACGCAGATGGTAGTGTCCTTACATCCGGCACGTGCGACATAGCAATTGAATATCCTGATGGCCGTTTGGCCGTGATTGACTGGAAGTTTGGCCGCAAGGCGGTTGCGGACGTTAACCGCAACATGCAGCTTGCCAGTTATGCGGTGGGTGCCATGCAGGAACTAGGTCACCAAAGCTGTGAATGCCATGTTTACCAGCCGCGCATTTACGCGCACAGCGCATACACGTTTGCAAGGCCGGATGCCATTTTGGCGAACATCCGGAACATCATATCCAAGTGCCAGTGCGAAAACCTGCTGCTGTGCCCCGGCGAACACTGCGCCTATTGCAAGGCAAAGGGCCGGTGCCCTGCGTTTATGGCCAAGTTCAAGGCACTTGCCGAACCGCTGGCGGACTGGCAGGACAGCCCCGAACAGATTGTGGCGCTTTACGAGCAGTCCAAAGTGGTTGAGAAGTTCTGCCGCGAAGTCAAGGCGGCGCTTGAAGCGTACATTTCAGCGCATGGGAAATGCGGCGGGTACATCTACAGGGAAAAGCCAGGCAATCGTGAGATTGGTGACATTTCAAGCGCGTATTCGGCATTGCAGGACTATATAACGCAGCAGGAACTTTTGGGGCAGTGCAAAGTCTCCGTCTCCGGCCTTACAGATGTGCTTGTCGGCAAGATGCAGGCGCAGGCGCAGGCGGCTGGCGGAAAATTGACAAAGGTTGCCGCGAAGGCCAAGATTGAGGAACTGCTTGCGCCATACATCCAGCGTGGCACGCCGACAAAGACAATCGTGATGGAGTAAGTAAGGCGATGGCTGGCGGGTGGATAAAGATACACAGGGCCATAACGGCATGGGAGTGGTACCGTGACGGTAACACCATGCGCCTTTTTGTCCACCTGCTCTTGACTGCTTGCCGGGATTGCGTGCAATGGCATGGCTTGGAATTGCAGCCGGGCGATGTCATTGCAAGCTATCCTGCAATCGTTGAAGACTTGCAGTTGTCTGAAAAGATGGTGCGCGTGGCATTTGGCCACCTGCGCGACACGGGGGAGATAAGCCTTGTTGTCCAAAACAGGAACGGCAGTGTTTGGCGGATAAACAAATGGGCCGATTACCAGTTTGACGATTGTTTACAAAATCAACCAGAGGGGCACCAAAAAGGGCACCAAAAAGGGCAGGAAAAAGGGCAGGAAAATTCAACGTCTAACACCCTAGAAACAAATGACTTGCAAGAACAAGACGAATGCAAAGGGCACCAAGAAGGGCAGGAAAAAGGGCACCAAAAAGGGCACCTCTTCAAGAAATATAAGAATAATAATCTCTCTCTAAACGCGCCCGCGCGCGATAGTTTTAATAATATAACTTCCGCGCACGCGCAAGGGGTTGTCCCGTATCCAACGACAGTGGCGGAGGTGTTGCAGGCCGCCATGATTGCTGGCTTGATGTGGGATGGCCGGATGGCGCAGGACTTTTTGGATCACTACACTGCAACAGGCTGGCAATCGCAGACGGGGCCGCTGCGGGATTGGAGATTCAAGCTCCGTGCATGGGACGAGCGTGCAAAGGATTACCAGGCAGGCCGTGCCGGTGGCGATGGAAAGGCAAAGGACAGAACGGCAAAGGGGTTGTAATCATGCTGATTGAGATAGACAAGGAAGGTGTTGCGCATTGCAGATGCAAATGCGGTGCGTTGTTTGATTATGGGCAGATTGACGTTGACAGCAGCCTTGGCGGCATATACCGTTCAATCGCTGACAGCGCCGTTTGCGACAAGTGCATAATGGAGCAGCGGCAGCAGGAGCAGGAAAAGAAGCTGGCGGAGCAAAGGCAACGGCTTGCCGCCACGATTGATGACCGGATGGCGGCTGCGGGGTTCCCGCCAAGGTTCGCGCAGATGCAGGCCCCGTTTGTGCGGCATGCGGCGGAATGGCTGTGGCACAATCAGCGGCGGTCACTGGTGATGGCCGGAGTCACTGGCACCGGGAAAACCAGCAGCGCCGCATTTGTCGCACGGCTGATACTGCGGGAGCGCTTCGAACGTGTCAGGTATTGCAGCAGACAGGGCCTGATTGCGGATTATGTGCGTGCAAAGACAAGCGATGATGACAGCGAGGCGGCGTTTTACAGGCGTATTGCGGCGCTGGACATACTTATCATTGATGAAATGGTTGGCAAAAAGGGTTCCGGCAAATTGAGCGACAGCAGCCAGGAGCTGTTTTTCAGCCTGATTGACGGTGTGTATAGCATGGAGCGCAGCACACGTGTTTGGTTGCTTGGCAACTTCTATGCGGGGGCCATTGATGACATGTTCGATGATCCAGCACCAGTGAAAAGACGATTGGCCGACAGCTTTGCGCTTGGCTGGGTATCGGAAACAGGTGTGGAAAACATAGCGCTGGCATAGGCCGAAAGGGAAAACACAATGAAAAAACAGCAGGATTGGCACGAGATTGACGATGTGCAGTTGTGCAAGGCGCTTACCCTGATGGTGCGCCCCGAATGGCTGCGGGAAAGGAAGGTGGCTATTGCCATGCTTGAAGCCCTTGACTACAAGCCGGATGACGTGCGGGAGGTGCTTGCTGGCGGGCAGCCGCTGCATGATGGCAGGCAACTTGACTTCGGCAATCTGTAGCATGTCTGCGGTGCAAACGGCAAAAGTGCATTTTTTATTTACAAAATTAACTTTTGTCGTTTTCATTTACTAAATGAACCGCTATATTTTCCAGTGGCTGGCACGATGTGCAGAAAATGGCAGTCAGGGCAAACCTGCCGAAACTGCGTTGCAACAGCAGTTTTGTGCTGGTGATTGGATGCGAGGCATGGAACGGCAGCGGGATGGTTGCCATTGTTGAAACGCATGAATTGCAGCCGAACTGTTCAACGCCGCTGGTCATTGGCGAGGATTTCAATGACATCCTGCTTTCGATGGGCGAAGATGTTGGGATGCATTTTTTCAAGGATTGACGATTTACCAGGGGCCGCGAGGCCCCGAAACAAAAACCACAAATGACAAGGAGCACACACCATGGGAAAGATGACTGAAAACGGATGCAGCACATGCAAAGCCGCAGGGACGGAAAAGCACGAGACCTTTGTGCTTCGCGTTGGCGGCGTGACGCGCAGGATGGTGCAGTATGACTACAGGCACACGGACGGCAGCAGGACACGCCCGGCGAACTTGGGATTTATCCGCTGTGGAAAAAGCCTGACGGCATTTCTGACAGCGTGCTGCGAAGGGTGCTTGACGCGCATTGGGCCTTGCCTGATGCGGAGCGCCAGCGGCGATTGCAGGCCGAAATTGAGTATTGGCGGAAGATTGTGGCGCTGGAACGGGCCAAGATTGCAGCCCAGGGGCCATATATCGTATTGCCGAACGATTGAATCAAATAACCACACAAGACCACAATGTACAATCCACTAGAACAGCGCAGATATGCTAAATGGCACATGCGCAACAGCAAGACGCTCCACCATGAGCAGGAAATTTGCCTTGCTGCGTTTGATGCCAGGGAAACGCCCGTTTGCCGGGTGGTGAACATCCGGCGGCGGGAGGATGCGGAACAGGCGGTTCGGCTGGCGGCCACAGCGCCGGAAATGGCCGAGACGCTTCAATTTGCATGCACGTATATAAGGCAGCAGGGCATGTGTCCATGGCCGGAATGCGGAAAATGCAGGATTTTTGCGACACTTGACAAGTTGGAGGCGGACGGGGCAAATGGATAGATGCAATATGGAAAGGGTTGCTAGCATAGAACAGGTTTATGAACTTGCGGAGCAACGGCGAAGCGTGTATTGGTGGCCAGTCAGGGCGCTGCCAGCGGCTGTGGTGTTGAACTGGCAGGCTGGACATTTGGCCAGGATTATCAAACGGGGTGACCTGTATATCTATCCTAGACGGCTGCGCAAGGCACCGGAAAGGATTTCGCTTGTATTGGACAATCTTTGTTTCACCGGCGAATTCATGCAAGCGGCGGAGTTTTGCATTAAGGGCATGATTACAAGCGCCGTGCAGCCGTGGCCGTTCAAGCGGGGTGACAATGTTTGCCTTGTCATGGAACGCGATTTGGAATGTCTTTTGACGGGGGGCAAGGCGAAATGAAGCCAATCTACTTTGCAAGCCATTACCCAATGGCAAAGAAGGATTACACATGTGACGGATGCGGCGAAATCCCGATTGATGCAGGGGAAATCTACATGTACAGCCGGATGCGTGACGAGAACGGCAGATACCACGTGCAGCGCTATTGCATACGTTGCGCATGCGCCTTGCAGTCAAGCATGATGCACCGCAAAAGGGCGTTCAAGGCGGTGTGTCCGGGTGATTTGAAGTTCAGCAAGCTGGCCAACCCGTTCCGGAAGGCGTGGAACAGGATGGTTGGACGTTGGGCGA
>JAEEGL012655158.1_pt1 | contig 11714 bp, 4 predicted proteins | sample 9134231 | NCBI WGS metagenome assembly JAEEGL01 (sample SAMN16246548, study PRJNA631951) | gut metagenome | biome: gut microbiome; feature: rumen; material: fiber-attached | host: Bos | place: Iran: Karaj | collected 2018-10
GCTCCGAAATAGGCATCTTTCAGCCGCTGGGGCAATAGTGTCGCACCATCGTCTATGGTCTGTCTGATGGCGTCGTAAGCCTTTAGGAAACAGGCAGCCTCCGCCCTATTCATCTCCGTCTTGGTGACAGGAGAGAGTCCTCGGTGATAGCGTTTCTTATCCAGTTCCACCTGTGTCCATCCCATAAACTCAGGACGTCGCATGCCGCACAGCTGGTAGAATCTCATCATGGCAGGAGCTATCTTCTCGCCCACCTGCGTGCCAAACTGTCGGCAGAGCCAAGAGCGATAATGGTCCGACACGGTAGCCGGCGTCACGGCATCGATGTTCCATGCCATATCCAGAAAGAGCTCCAGATTGTAGCCTGCCACCTTCAGGTCATGCACATTGACAATCCACATCTTTCGGACATGGTGGTCGTAAGCTTGGCGCATCTCGTAGTATACCAGACCGGGCTGCGTCGTTGTCAGCCACAGATAGTCATGAGGACGTCCCCAGTAGCTCAGATGGTAATAGACACCTGCCCCACCCTTCCGTTGTTGCTCTGCAGTATCGGAGAAGCGAGTCATATAGCCGTAGTTGTCATCACACCACATCAGCGTCACATACTCAGGAACGCGCAGTCCCTGCTCATACAACTGAAGCACCTCCTTGTATGGCACAAACATCTGAGTCAGTCGTGAAGGCTCTCCAATGTGTTTTTTCAGGAGCACCTGCTGGTCGTCTATCACCTGCTGCAGGGCAGCGAACTTCTCTGTCATGGTCGAATAGCCCTCCATCGAACTGTCATGAATGCCTCGCATGCCTATGGTGAAGATATTGTTCTGCGAGCCCTTCACCTGCTGCAGCCGTTCAGTCCAATACTCGTGCACCTGCTGCTTGTTGGTACGATAGTTGAAAGGCCCCCGCTCGGCGACATTCCACTCACCGACATTATTGCGGAGCAGTGGCTCACAATGAGACGTTCCGATGACAATACCACATGAGTCAGCAACAGCCTTGGCTCCCTCCACCTTGAAAAAAGCCGTCGTCCCCGTATGCATGGCAGGCCAGATGGCATTTGCCCGTAGGCGAAGCAGCATCTGGAATACGCGCTTATAGGTCTGGGGGCCAATATACCCTTTAGGGCCTGGCTCGTAGTTGTTGTGACTCCATGGGCGCAGCGACCAGTCCTCGTCGTTGATAAATATTCCACGATAGGCCACGCTGGGCTTTTGAACACTGGTGAAGTCGCATGCTATAGCCAGCCGTGTTTTCTTCTCTGGCACGATATCGCCCCACCATATCCAGGGTGAGACCCCTGCCATGCGCGACAGTTCCAACAGCCCATAGGCTGCACCCCGCCCGTTGTTTCCCTCGATGACAATCTGACCATTCTCCACACGGATGCTAAAGCCATCGTCATCAGGACCCTTCCGCTGGACAATCTTGACGGCTGCCTTCTTGGCAACCTCAGGCGTAAAGCCTGTCACCTGCTTCATGTCGTTCTTCCACATGTCCAAAGCTGTCATCACCACAGGGTCTGCACCTTTCTGCACCTGATAGGTAATGGGTGACTTCCCGTCGAACCATACCAGTTGCTGAGCAGGAAGTTTCTCCAGGAATTCTATCTCTACGATTCGTAGTTCACTCTTCGTCTTGTCACCATTCTTGGCTTTAAAGAGGTCCAGCTCGCCAGCAGCAGGCTCTGCTACCTCCACGATACCTCCAAAAGCATCCTGATCCTTGCCAGCGCCCTTCAGTCGAATGGTGATCTCGTTGGTCTTGACAGCCTTTGTGGGTTTCAGGTGGATATAGCCCAGGCTGCGCTCCGTCTCACCACTCCAGATCAGCTCCTTACCCGCATAGATTTCCAACGGATAGCTGCGCAGGCGCCAACCCGTCAACTTCAGGCAGATGTCGTCAACGACCGTCTTACGATCCAGCTGATAGGTGATCCAACCCGTTGCAAGCCTGCCATCGTTCTTCCATTCGGAGAGTTCATTGTCATCGAAGCTGTTGACAGCATGTTCTGAGTCATAGCCTGCCTGGGCTGAGACGATACGAATACCTCTGGCCTGCTCATTATACGAAGGAGCGAGCGGGGTCTCCCCCCTGCTGAGTTGGCCTTTCAGCGTGAGCTGTGGCAGCCAGGTCTCTACGTCCACCTTCTCCGTTTCGATGGTCGCATAGGCAGGTTTCACGCCCTCTGCATAGGCTGAGAGATTGATGGTGCCTGCATTGACCGTGCTTCTGACCAGCACACGATTGATGCCACACTCCACGGGCAAGTCATACGCTCCCACATAGTTGTCTGAGATATTCTTCGTAGCTGCCGCATCCAGCAGACCTTCCGGACGATTCACGTCAGGCTGCTGCAACGCCTTGTTATTACGCACACCTATACCACCAATCCATTTACCCTCACCCCAGAGTTCGAAGTGTATCGGGCGATCGTCCAACGGACAACGGCGTCCCTGCCTGTCAAGCACCTCCACCTGGATGAGTGCCATATCAGCACCATCAGCTTTCATGCCCTCTGGGTTCTTCATCGTGGTAAGCTTGATCTGATAGGGCTCGCCTGTCGTCTCCAGCTGATAGCGACTACCGTCGGAACCCACAGCCTCCAGGGTGCCAGGCTCGTATTTCACCTGGTCGAAGGTAAACAGATAACGGTATTGCTGACGCCCCTTACCCAGCGACTTACCATTGAGCAGCAGCTCCACCTCATCGGCAGTAGAGACCACATAGACGGGTTTTACCACTCCCTTGTCGTAGTTCCAATGACCTACAATATAGGTGCGAGGCATCTCGTCGTCCACCCATCCGCTCCACATCACCTGATGGGCGTAGAAGGCATCCTTCGGTATTCGCATGGCATCGGTGACGCCACTGGTCCTATAGTTGGACTCACCGCGATGGTGCGTGTTGGTGTCAGAGAATACAATCTTCACCCCACCCGACGACACGCGTGTTCCTGTTCCAGGACGCTCCAGCCAGTAGTCGTACCAGCGACGTACCATCTCGACAGTGAAGTTATCCATGTTGTGGTTATAGTCCGTGGCTGGCTTTCCACGATATAGTGGGCCGTCGCCCTCTTGATGATAAGGATAGCTATAGTCATCCCAATATTTACGCAAGCCCTCGTCGCGACAGTACTCCATAGCCCACATGGGGTGTTTCTTCGACTTGTTGATATACAACATCTCACCACCATATTCTGCCTCGTCGATATCCAGCATCTCACGGCTTCCGATGGCCCGACCGCCATGGGGGTCGTAGGCATCACGAATCTTCTTCATCTCCAGCATGTGTTCACGACTGATGCTCTCGTTACCACATTCGTAAAAAAGGATACTGGGGTTGTTGCGGTTATAAATGATGGCATCGCGCATCAGTTCGGTACGTTGAGCCCAGCGGGGACCTTCCACGTCTTTCTCTGCATCACCAGCAGGCATGGCTTGTGGCAAGCCAACCCGGTCACACGACTCGATGTCCTGTTTCCATGGTGTCACGTGCATCCATCTCACCATGTTGCCGCCAGACTCTACCATCAGCCCATTGCTGTAGTCACTGAGCCATGCCGGTACCGACAGTCCGACGCCAGGCCACTCGTTCGACGTACGCTGGGCGTAGCCATGAACCATCATCACGCGGTCGTTAAGCCATATCTTACCTTCACCGAAGCGGGTCTTGCGGAATCCCGTTCTTATGGTCACCTCGTCTCCATCATCCAGCGAGCTCTTTACGGTATAAAGGTAGCCATAGCCCCATGACCAGAAGTGAAGCCCCTCCACCAGCTGCTGCACCTTGACGATACGTGTCTCGCCAGCCTGCAGCGTGACAGGCTTGCCTCGCAGACGGGCCACCTCACGCCCGTCGGCATCCAGCAGACGTGCCGTCTGCGTAAAGATGCGTGCCTTAATGTCCTCGTTGCGCACCTGTGACTCTACATGCACCACGGCCTTCCGATGGGCTATGTCGAAATCCGTTGCATAGACGTAAGTTCCTGTTGTCTCCAGATTGGAGTATAACGGCAGCGTCTGGTATAAACGTCCTGTGATGTGCAGGAAGACATTCTTGGGAATTCCTCCATAGTTGGCATTGAAGTTGCGGTCGTTCCACTGGTATCGGCTGTTATGCTTTCTCGAGCGGTACTGCCAGTTATTGTCGCAACGGACAGCCAGCACATTGCTGCCTTCTTTCAGATAAGGTGTCAGGTCGAAGCCACAAGCCATCACGCCATTCTCGCTATCGCCTAGATGTTGTCCGTTCAGATAGAAGTCAGCACCTTGGCGCACACCTTCGAACTCCACAAACACCTTCTTGTCTGCCACGTCGCTGACCACAAAATGCTTCCTATACCACACGATGGTGTCCGTCAAGTCGACAATGTCCTTTCTGAACGCCTCGTCGCCATTGAAGGCATAAGGCAGCGTGACGCGCTGCCACTGGCTGTCGTCGTAGTCGGTCGTCCTAGCATCGGGGGCATCACCCACGCACAGCATCCACTGAGCGTTGAAATTCAGTTTCTTACGTTCTACGGCATGAGCCGAACCGCAAAGGAGAATCCCCGCCACTAACCATAATAGATATTTGCTCATCATATCATTTTTAAGTAGTAGTTGTCTTTCAGATGACAAAGATACGAAAATTATTGTAAATACAAGCAAAGCTATTATATTTTTATCAAATAAATTTGGTTTTTTATCTGATTTACACTATCTTTGCGCCATGAAACTACTGATTACTACCTTGACTTTGATGCTGAGCACCATAGCATGGTGTCAGCCGCGTTATGATTTCACCCGTCTCCAGCGTGAACAGCTGAACAGAGGCGTCGTGGCTGTAAAGAATTCTAACGGACAGGTGGTGGTCAGCTGGCGCACCCTGACCAGCGACCGCAAGGGTGAGCCCTTCGATGTCTACCGTAATGGCAAGAAGCTCAACAAACAGCCTCTGACCACTGGTGGCACCTTCTTCATTGATGACAACCCTTTGAAGAAAGAGGCCGTTTACGAAGTGAGAGGTGGTGGCAAGAATGGCAGTTTCATCCTGAAGTCAAACCATCCCGCAGGCTATCTGCCTATCCCCCTGCAGAAACCTCAAGGTGGGACGACCTACAGCGGAGAGACGTACACCTATTCAGCCAACGATGCCTCCGTGGGTGATGTCGATGGCGACGGACAATACGAGATTTTCGTCAAGTGGGACCCTTCTAATGCCCACGACAATGCCCATGTCGGATTCACAGGCTCGTCACTCATCGACTGCTATCGGTTGGATGGTACACACCTGTGGCGCATCAACTTAGGAGCCAATATCCGCAGTGGTGCCCATTACACACCTTTCATCGTCTACGATTTTGATGGCGATGGACGGGCAGAGCTGATGGTCAAGACAGCTGATGGCACTATCGACGGACAAGGCAAGATCATAGGAGACCAGCATGCTGACTGGTGCTATAAAGGTGAAGAGCGCAGAAAGGTGGGGCGCATTATGGACGGTCCAGAATTCATCTCTGTGTTCAACGGGCTGACAGGTGCTGTCATGGACACCAAGGACTATATTCCTGAGCGTGGCGTGATGAGTGCCTGGGGCGACGACTATGCCAACCGTTCCGAGCGTTATCTGGCTGGTGTGGCCTATCTTGATGGCATCCACGCCAGTGCGCTGTTCTGTCGAGGCTATTACACCCGCACCGTCATCGCAGCCTGGGACTGGGATGGCCACCAACTCCGCAACCACTGGACTTTCGACACCAACAAGCCTGAATGGGCTTCCTATGCCGGACAAGGCAACCATAACCTCCGTGTAGCCGATGTCGATGGCGACGGATGCGACGAGATAACGTATGGTTCCATGGCTGTCGACAACGACGGACGTGGACTTTACAATACGGGCATGGGCCATGGCGATGCCATTCACCTGATGGCTTTCGACCCCACAACCGATTGCATGCAAGTATGGGACTGTCATGAGAACAAACGCGATGGCTCCGACTTCCGCGATGCTGCCACAGGGCAGGTCATCTTCCAGATTCCCAGCCCCAGCGACGTCGGACGTGCCATGGCTGCTGACATCGACCCCACCAGCCCCGGTGTCGAGATGTGGTCTACCGATAGCCACGGCATCCGAAACATCAAAGGCGAAGTGCTGAACAAGGCGCAGGATGCTAACGATCCTCAACACGGCAACACCCTCCGACTTGGCGGCAAACGACTGTCCGTCAATTTCGGTATCTGGTGGGATGGCGACTTGCTCCGCGAGCTACTCGATCATGAGACAGTTACCAAGTACGACTGGAAAGAAAAGACCATACAAACCGTCCAGCATTTCGACGACTGTCAGTTCAACAACGGCACCAAGTCGAACCCCAACCTATCAGCAGACATCCTCGGTGACTGGCGTGAAGAGGTACTGACACGCGATCGTGACAGTCGTGAGTTACGCCTATATGTAACGACCATACCCACCGACTATCGCATCAATTGCCTCATGGAAGACATTCCCTATCGCCTGTCCGTAGCCGCCGAGAATGTCGGGTATAACCAACCCCCCGAACCCGGTTTCTACCTAGGTCCCGACAAGACAGACTATCTGAAATAGAAAACACGAAGAAGGCTGAGCTCCTACTCAGCCTTCTATGTTGTTCTAATCGAAAAATCCTGGTTGTTTGTATTCTATTCCCATCTCATGGTCGATAGCAGCCATCAGGCCTTGCACCTGTGCCATGGCGAACATACGTCCCAGCAGGGTGTAGCCAGAGTTATGGCCGTGGCTGGTCTCGTCCATCACACCACCAGGCGCATCGGTGAATGTCATGCCATGGTCGACACGCATGGGTAGACGGCGGCCGCTGTTGCACTTCCCCTGACGCTCAGCCTCTTCAAAGATATGCACCAGCTGCACCAGATCAGCACGTCCACCAAGATGCGAGGCTTCGGTGAAATTGCCGTTGGGGAAGATGTGGCAGGAGCGCAGATGCACGAAGTGGGTGCGGTCAGCAAACTCACGGGCCATGGCCGGCACGTCATTATGCTCACCAGCCGACAGCGAGCCTGCACAGAACGTCAGTCCGTTATGACGGTTGGGCACAGCATCAAGGAACCAACGGATGTCCTCGGCGTTGCCCACGATGCGAGGAAGACCGAAGACAGGATATGGTGGGTCATCGGGGTGTACACACATGTTGATGTCGTATTCCTCGCAAACGGGCATGATGGCCTCCAGCCAGTATTTCATATTGGCCTGCAACTGCTCCTTGCCAATACCCTCGTATAGCTTCAGCAACTCACGGAACTTCTCCACGGGAGCGGCATCGCCCTCTTTGAAGTTGCCACTAACAAAGCCCTGCGTCTTGATGACGATATTTTCTACCAACGCGTGGTCACTCTCAGGAGTGGCATCCTTGGCCATCGCATCAGCCTCGGCCACGAGGTCGCGCTGCCAGTTGGCATGACGTTTGGAGAAGGCTGCCCAGTCATCGCGGGCCTCGGCACGCTTCAGGATATAGATGTCGAAATAGGCAAAGGCACCCCAGTCCATGTAGAGGTTCGTCGAGCCGTTAGGGTTCTCGTGCAACAGGTCGGTACGCGCCCAGTCGAGCACAGGCATGAAGTTATAGCAGATGCAGCGGATGCCCTCCTCACCGAGGTTGCGCAGCGACTGCTTGTAGACCTCAATCTGATGGTCGCGGTCAGGACCACCATACTTGATGGTCTCCACCACGGGCAGCGACTCCACCACGCTCCATCGCATGCCATACGACTCGATATACTCACGCAGGTCGCGAATTTTCTCACGCGTCCATACCTCACCAAGGGGCACGTCGTGCAATGCCGTGACGATACCCTCTACTCCGATTTGTCTCAATTGGGCAAGCGTAATCTTATCCTTCTTGCCAAACCAACGCCATGTTCTTTCCATAGACTACAATATTTGTTTTTTAAATTCTTTGGCTACAAAGATACAGAAAAATTGTGAATAAGACAAAGAATAAGAAAATTTTTCTTATCTTTGCAGTCAGTTTTACTACTGTAACTCATTTACAAAACAAACATGAAACATATTCTTCTGATCACATCCATGCTGACCGTTGCATTACAGATGCAGGCAGACACACGTAAGGTAGAGTCGCTGAACATGGGATGGACGTTCAGCTACGACTCCTTGTTTACGAACGCCCGAGAAGTAGACGTACCACACGATTTCCAGATTGAACAACCTTGGATAGCCCCTGGTGCCGATGAGAAAGCGGACAACTCAGACGCAGCAGCGAACATCAAGAGTAGGCTGTCAGCCAGAGGATTCAAAGAGATGGGTACCGGATGGTACCAGCGAAAGTTTAGAGTGAAAAGTGAAGAGTTAAGAATGAAGCGATATCTGTTGGACTTCGAAGGTATCATGCTGACCGCTGATGTTTATCTGAACGGGAAACGTGTTGGAGGTACCGACTACGGTTATGTGGGATTCCAAATCGATGTCACAGAACAGCTGAAAGAAGGCGACAACGTGCTGGTGGTCAAGGCCGAGACGCAGAACGAGAAGGCTTCACGATGGTATACTGGTGGAGGATTATTCCGTCATGTCAACCTCATCACGACCCATAGAGAACTCTATCTGGAGCGTCACCCGTTGTATATCACTACACGCGACAACCGCTTTGTCACAGTAGGTGTGGAATACACCAACAAAGGGAAGCAGAAGCAGGTAGGCATAGGATTGAAGATCTATGACCCCAGCGGGACATGTGTCTATGAAGGCAAGGAGAACGCCCAGCGCAGAACACCCACCCGCACACAGGAGGTGAAACTGAAAGAGGTGGAGATTCCGAATCCACAACTGTGGGACACGGAGCATCCGAACCTGTATCGCGCAGAGATAACGCTGATGCGTGAAGACGGCACCGTGACAGACCAGTATAGCGAGTGTTTCGGTATACGCACCATTGAGATTGGCCCCCAGTACGGACTGAAGCTGAACGGCAAGAAAGTACTGCTGAAAGGATACGCCAACCACCACACGCTGGGTGCCTTGGGCGCTGCAGCCTATCCGCGAGCCATCGAGAAGCGACTGCTGCTGATGAAGCAGTTCGGCATGAACCATATACGTACGTCGCACAATCCCTATAGTCGACAGTTCGTGGAGCTCTGCGACAAATACGGCTTTTTGATAGTAGACGAGCTGTACGACAAATGGACCCGTCAGCATACAGGCTCACGAGCCCCGTTTATGAACCACTTTGCATCAGACATAGAAGAGTGGGTGAAGCGTGACCGCAACTCGCCTAGCGTAGTGTTGTGGAGTCTGGGCAACGAGCTGCAGCAAGACCCCAACCAGCCTTTCAACGACTTTGGCGTCACCTGCTACAGGATGATGAAACCTGTATTGCAGCGCTATGACTCCACCCGACTGGTCACCGTAGCCATGCATCCGCGCTACCGCAACTGGCAGACGGACTCGCTGCCCTGCGCACTGGCTATGGAGACCGACGTCCAAGCCTATAATTACAGATATATGTACTTCCCTGGCGACGGACGACGATTCCCCTGGATGACTTTCTACCAGAGCGAGGCCTCAACACAGGCCATGGGACAGAACTTTTTCGAGATGAATCTTGACAAGGTGATCGGTCTGGCCTACTGGGGCGCCATCGACTATCTGGGCGAGAGCATGGGATGGCCAGCAAAGGGTTGGTCACAGGGCGTGTTCTACATCTCGCTCGAGCCGAAGCCTAAGGCTTACTATATGCGTTCGTTCTTCAAGCCCGATGAGCCTGTAGTCCATCTGGCAGTGCTGGAAAGCGAGAATGCCGAGATGTGGAATGGCGTAAAGATGGGCAATGACCGCATGACCGAGAACTGGAACAGGAAGGAAGGCACCAAGGCTAACATCTACATCTACACCAATGGCGATGAGGTAGAACTGCTGCTCAATGGCAAGAGCCTAGGACGCAAGGCTAACCCCAAGGAGCCGAAGCTGCGCAACCAGATACGCTGGGGCGAGATAGACTACAAGAAAGGTAAGCTGGAGGCTGTGGCTTACAAGAACGGCAAGGCCATAGCCCGCCATGCGCTGGAGACGACGGGCAAGCCCGTCAAGCTCATCGTAGAGCCGGACAACAGTCAATGGAAAGCTGACGGTATGGACCTGCAACACGTCAGGGTGACTGCCGTAGACTCTAAAGGCCGCAAGGTGCTGACCTGCAATGACGAGATCACCTTCGAAGCCACAGGCGATGCTAAGATAGTAGCTGTCACTAATGGCGACATCACCAGCGACGAGCTGAATGTCACCAACCACCGCCAGTTGTGGCAAGGCTCAGCAATGGTCATCCTAAGGGCAGGGGCAACGCCCTCGAAAGTCACGCTGAAAACGAGCGCTGCCACTCTGAAGACTGTAACAACAAAACTTGAAACACGATAAACAACATGATGAAAAGACTAATCACCCTTTGTCTGGCATGCCTGGCTATCAGCATGGCCCATGCCCAGGAAGATGTGCTCCAGACAGCACAGAAGGCTAACGATTACTTCATGACGAAGTACAGTGACCCCACCCTGCCAACCAATGTCAAGAAAATCCGTCCCAGCAGTCTGTGGACACGCGCTGTCTACTACGAAGGTCTGATGGCACTGCAGGAGATAGACCCGCAGCAGCGGTATGTTGACTACGCCATGCGCTGGGCCGATTTCCATCAGTGGACACCACGCAACGGTATCACCACCTGCGACGCAGACGACCAGTGCTGCGGACAGACATACGTCGACCTTGTGCCATACACCAAGAAGGAATACCGCGAGGTGTTAGGTAACGTCATTGCCAATCTGGACCACCAGATGAAGACTCCCAACGACAAGAAAGCCAATGGCGAGCTCTATGGCTGGTGGACATGGATTGATGCCATCCAAATGGCCATGCCGCTCTACATGCAGATATACAAACTGACAGGTGAGACGAAATACCGCGATCACGCCTTGAAGATGTATCTGTGGAGTCGTAACGAGTGTGGTGGCGGCTGTTTCAACGTGAAGGAAGGCTTGTGGTGGCGTGACGCTGACTATGTGGCTCCTTATAAGGAGAAGGACGGTAAAAACTGCTACTGGAGTCGTGGCAACGGATGGGTATATGCTGCCCTGCTGCGCTCCATGAACCAGCTGTCGCCCAAGGACAAGGCTTACAAGCAGTTCAAGAAGGACTTCATCCTCATGTCGGAAGCCCTGCTCAAATGTCAGCACGAGGATGGTTTCTGGCATGCCAGTCTGGTGAGCGACGTCGACTACCCCACCCCAGAGATGACGGGTACCGCCTTGTTCCTATATGGTATGGCATGGGGCATCCAGCAGGGCATCTTGAAAGAGAAGGTATACCGACCTGCCTGCGACAAAGCATGGAAGGCACTGCAGTCGTGTCTGCACAGCGATGGATTCCTGGGCTGGAATCAAGGCACTGGTAAGGATCCCTCAGCAGGACAACCCGTCACCTTCACGAGTATTCCCGACTTCGAAGACTATGGCACGGGATGCTATCTCTTAGGCTTAACCGAATATTATAAGTTGCTGAAGAAATGAGAAAAGTACTGATAAGCATACTGCTGCTGGCTGGCACTTTGACCCTGCAGGCGCAGGAGTGGCCCACACCAAAGCCAGAAGCGAAGGCTGGCACTCGCTGGTGGTGGCTAGGGTCGGCTGTCGACAAGGATAATCTGCAGTGGAACCTGCAGGAATATGCCA
>JAEEGL013614865.1_pt1 | contig 11714 bp, 10 predicted proteins | sample 9134231 | NCBI WGS metagenome assembly JAEEGL01 (sample SAMN16246548, study PRJNA631951) | gut metagenome | biome: gut microbiome; feature: rumen; material: fiber-attached | host: Bos | place: Iran: Karaj | collected 2018-10
AACCAAGAAAAGCACGGATCTGTTCCATAAGAACCCTCCATTCCCATCAAGAATATGTGTGCCGTCGTGTTCGGAAAACTGTAGTATAAGTCATTCAAACGTTTTCGTCAACCCTCGCAGCACGGCTTTTCACGCTTTCAAGAGTCTTTCGGAGCAGCCTTTCCGCCCTTGCGCACCATGAATGCGCGGGCAACGTTGATGCCGATCTTATAGGGAAGCGGACGGAGCGCTTTGTCGGCTTCTTTCAGTTTTTCACGGATATGGATCCCTTGCGGGCAATGCTTTTCACATTTCCCGCAGCCAATGCACTGCGTGGCAAAAGCCGGTTTCCGGGTCATGCCGACGGTCTGGGCAAACTGATAGCGGCCGGCGGCCTTCCCTTCAAAATACATGGCGTTGTAGCAACGAAAGATGCCCGGGATGTCCACGCCCTGGGGACACGGCATGCAATAACGGCAGGCCGTGCAGCCGACCTTCTCGCCCGCGCGGATCATATTCTTCACTTCGAGAAGAAGCGCAAAGTCCTCCTCCGTGAACTCTCCCGCACGGGCCGAAGAGGCGGTTCCCACATTTTCCCGGACCATTTCCAGCGAGTTCATGCCGGAAAGGACCACCGTGACTTCCGGCTGGTTATAGAGCCAGCGGAAAGCCCAGGCCGCCGGGGACCAGCCCCGTTCGTTCTCGGCGATGAGCTTCTTCGCTTTCTGCGGAAGCAGATTGACCAGCTTCCCGCCGCGCAAAGGTTCCATGATGATCACCGGAATGCCTTTTTTTGCAGCCGCCTTCAGACCGTCCACGCCGGCCTGCGTGGTCTCGTCCAGATAATTGTACTGGATCTGGCAGAAATCCCAGTCGTAGTCTCCGAGGACTTTCAGGAAGTTCTCCGTGTTCCCGTGGAAGGAGAAGCCGATGTTCCGGATGGCGCCCGAAGCTTTCTTCTCCCGGATCCAGTCCAGAATACCGATCTGTTTCAGGCGTTCCCACTGGGCGACGTCCGTGATCATATGCATCAGATAGTAGTCGATATGATCCGTCCTGAGACGTTCCAGCTCTTCCTGAAAGAACTTCTCCGCCCCCTGAAGATTCCGTACCAGATACTGCGGGAGTTTCGTCGCGATCTTCACCTGATCCCGGATGCCGTTCTTCTCGAGGACAGTACCCAGAAGCACTTCGCTTCCCGGATAGATGTAGGCGGTGTCATAGTAATTCACTCCTGAGCGGAATGCTTCCATGATCTCCTGCTCTGCCTTGTCAAGATCGAGGCCTGCGCCTTTTTTCGTGAAGCGCATACAGCCAAAGCCCAGGATCGACAGATCCTGTCCGTATTTGTCCTTCCGATACTGCATCTTATGTTCCTCCGTGCAGTGATTTTGGGACCGGATCCTTTAAAAGAAAACGGCTGACCTTCTCCAAACCCTTGTCAGACATATGCACTCCTTTTAGAAGCAACGCTCTTTCCGTGCCTTCTTGCACTGCTCGATATTGCCGCATCGGTAGCACAGCTCATTGTCCAGAAGGCCGTCATTGTCAAAATACGACTGAATGTTGTTCATCGTCGTTTCGGCAATGTTATGAAGCGCTTCCTGTGTCAGGAAGGCCTGATGCGAGGTCACGATCACGTTGGGCATGGAGATCAGTCTGGACAACAGCTCATCGTTTAGAATATGCCCAGACCGGTCCTCGAAGAAAATGTCCGCCTCTTCCTCATAAACGTCCAGGCAGGCGGCGCCCACTTTCCGTGCCTTGATGCCCAGAAGCAGCGCTTCCGTGTCGATCAGCGCGCCGCGCGAGGTGTTCAGAATCACGACGCCTTTCTTCATTTTGTCGATCGCGTCAGCGTTGATCAGGTGCTTTGTTTCTTCCGTCAACGGGCAGTGGAGGGAAATGATATCGCTCCGTTCAAACAGTTCATCCAGCGTCACATATTCGATCCCGCTGTCTTTCGCGGGAAAACGGTCGTATGCGATCACATGCATGCCGAAGCCCCGGCAGATGTCACTGAAGATCCGTCCGATCTTTCCGGTTCCGATGATGCCGGCGGTCTTGCCGTGCAGGTCAAAGCCGGTGAGCCCGTTCAGAGAGAAGTTAAAGTCTCTGGTACGGTTGTATGCCTTATGAATGCGGCGGATGGAAGTCAGAAGAAGCGCTGCGGCATGTTCCGCAACCGCGTAGGGCGAGTAAGCCGGCACGTGGACGACGTGGATCTTCCCGTAGGCGTGCCGAAGGTCCACGTTGTTGTAGCCCGCGCAGCGGAGCGCAATCATTTTCACCCCGCACTCATACAGCTTATCGATCACGGCGGCATTCACGGTGTCGTTGACAAACACACAGACCGCGTCGCAGCCTCTCGCCAGTTCTGCCGTATGCTCCGAAAGCTTCGTCTCCAGATACTTGACCTCTACGTCTCTTTCCGCGGCAACCTTCTCGAAAGACTCTTTGTCATATTCCTTTGTATCAAAAAAAGCGATCCTGATCATCTAAAACATCCTCCTTCTGCTGAAGCATTTTGATTATAGCATATCATCCTCTGTTTGCGCACCATGAAACGCTCCATTGGTCAGGTACGAAAAACGTATTGACTCCGTAAATCGTATCTATTATATTCAAGTTATGACAAATTTTCGTTCTGTATCTCTTCAAACGGAGTGAAACGATGAAAAACGAATTGATTCAAGAAGCCGAACATACAGCCTGCCCATGCACCGAAGCCTGTCCGCTTGGAAAGGCATTGTCCGTCATCGGCGGAAAATGGAAGCTGCGGATCATCTGCACGCTCTACCTGGACGGCACACAGCGCTACAACGATCTTTTGAAAAAGACCTCGGGGATCACCAATACGATGCTCGCAGCCTCGCTTCGGGAGCTTGAGGCGGACGGGATCGTCATCCGGAACCAATACGCGGAGATCCCGCCGAGGGTAGAGTATTCTCTAACGGAACATGGGAGAGAACTCTGGCCGATTCTCCACAGACTTGCCCATTGGGCCAGCGGAGAGGACTTTGAGGGAGACGGTCCGGTTTCGCAGGATACAGACTGAAAAGAGCTCATTATGCTTGTTTTTGAACCGTTTTCCATCCCGGCGCTGCAAAAAGCGTTGCCCTATATCCGGAAGAACCCGTCGCTTCTCAGCGATCTGTCCGCGGGCTATCTTTTCATGTGGCACGAAGGCGCCGACGTTCAGTTCTGTGTCTGGAACGACACCTTTCTGGTCCGCGAGATCATCGGCGAACAGCCGGCATTCAGTTATCCCTTCGGAGCCGATCCGGACGGCATGGTCGATGAACTGATCCGTTACGCTTCCGATAAGCATCTGCCGCTCCGTTTTTTTGCCGTAAATGAAAGGACTCTGGCCGGCATTTTTGCGGACCGGCGGCTTCAGCCTTCCATGTATGCATTTGACCGGAAATGGAGCGATTATCTCTACGATTTCGAAGAGGCTCGAAACTTCAGGGGCAGAAAATACAACGGCCAGCGAAACCACGTCAACCGTTTCAGGAAACTTTACGGCGATCCGGTCATCCGTTTTCTGACCGAAGAGGACCGGCCGGCCGTCGAAGAAATGCTGGCAAAATATGCCGATGCGCATCCGCCTGTGAATCTCCTGGAGGGGCTGGAACTAAAACGCACGAAGGCGCTGTACGATGTTTGCCAGACGCTTCATCTTTATGCAGCAGGGCTTTTCGTAGAAGAAAAGCTTGCCGCGCTGAGCATCGGTGAAGTGACCGGCGATATGCTGATGATCCACGTGGAGAAGGCTTTGACGTGCTATGAAGGAATCTATCCGACGATGTATTCCGGCTTTGTCCGCCTTCTCGGGGAACACCTGGGCCGCCCGCTCCGTTTCGTGAACCGGGAAGACGACTCCGGTGATCCCGGGATCCGTATGTCCAAACTCCAGTACCATCCCGTTTCCATCGAGAACAAATATCTGGTACACGTGAACAGTCCTGCACTGAGGATGCCGCCTTCGGCCGTCCTCCGGCGCGGCGACGTCGTTCTTACCGAAATCCGTGAGAGCGACAAAGAGGCATACATGCTTCTGAACACGGACGTCGAAAACAACCGTTACTGGGGATATGATTACCGCGAGGATCTCAGCATTACCGGCCTGGTCGATGAAGACACCTTCTTCGATTCCGTGACCTACGACATGCGTGCGGGCGACTCCGTGAATTTCGCGGTCCGGCTCGCGGATGACGGCCCGATGATCGGCGAAGCGGTCTTATGGAATTTCACTTCGGACGGGATCGCGGAGGTCGGATGCCGCATCGCCCGGGAGCACCAGGGAAAAGGCTATGGAAGAGCAGCGTTTGCCGCCCTGGCAGACTTTGCTACGTGCTCCCTCCGCCTTCGGATCATGGCGCGCTGTTTCAAAGAGAATCTCCCCTCCTGCCGCATGATCACGGCCAGCGGATTCTCACGCTGCTGTTCAGACGACAGCTACTATTATTTCAGTTATCACGGGGAAGAGAAAGTTTGCCGGACTTCACGGTGTCACAACGTATCAGACTGATCAGAAAAGGAGAACGGATGCGTGCTCCTTGCGAACCGCCCTTCTTTAAGATGCTTTGCATTGCATTTTACCTGAAATCCGTTACAATGGTTTTATGAAAGGCAATGCAGTCGAAAATATCCATCATGACCAAAGGAGGCTTCCCATGAGAAAAACCAAGATCATCTGCACGATCGGTCCTGCAAGCGAATCCGAGGAAGTGCTGAAGAAAATGTGCCTCGCGGGCATGAACGTCGCCCGTCTGAATTTCTCCCATGGGACGCATGCGGAGCATCAGGCCAAGATCGATACCATCAAAAAGGTGCGCGAAGAGCTGAATCTCCCGATTGCGATCATGCTGGACACCAAAGGCCCGGAATACCGCATCCGCACCTTTGAAAAGGGCAAGATCACGCTTTCGGACGGAGATACATTTACGCTGACGACTGCTGACGTTGTCGGAAATGAGAAAATCGTCTCCGTGTCCTACGATGGATTGGCCGACGACCTTGCGCCTGGAGACCGGGTCCTGATCGCGAACGGAATCGTTATTCTGGAAGTTGTATCGATCGAGAAGCCCGAGATCCATTGCAGGGTCATCGCAGGCGGCGTGCTCTCCGACCGGAAGAGCATGAATTTCCCGAACAAACTGATGAAAAATGCCTTCCTTTCGGAGCAGGACAAAGCCGATCTCCTCTTCGGCATCGAAAACGACGTGGATTTTGTCGCCGCTTCCTTTGTATCCACCAGGGAAGACCTTCTCTCGATGCGCTCCTTCCTGGATGAACACGGCGGAAAAGACATCGACATCATTGCGAAGATCGAAAACCGTTCAGGCGTCGACAACATTGACGAGATCTGCGAGATCGCAGACGGCATCATGGTGGCCAGGGGCGATCTTGGTGTCGAGATCCCCTACGTGGAAGTGCCCGCCGTCCAGAAGCACCTGATCCAGCGGTGCCGTCTGAGAGGCAAGCGTGTCATCACCGCGACCGAGATGCTGGAGTCCATGATCCAGAATCCGCGCCCGACGCGCGCAGAGATTTCCGACGTCGCCAACGCGGTCTATGACGGCACCTCGGCAATCATGCTTTCCGGCGAGTCCGCGGCAGGAAAATACCCGGTCGAATCGGTCCGGAACATGGCCCAGATCGCCGAATACACCGAAAAAGACATCGATTATAAGGAGTGGTTCTACCACACCTCCTACAACATCAAAAACACGCTGGATGCGATCTCGCACGCCGTCTGCACCATGGCGATCGACACCAATGCAAAGGCAATCGTCGTATCCTCCCGTTCCGGCATTACCGCGCGTTTTGTCAGCCGCTTCCGCTGCCCGGTCGGCATCATCGGCATGACCACGACGGAAAAGGCCTGGCGCAAGCTGAACCTTTCCTGGGGCGTGACGCCGGTGCTTTCCGAGCAGTTCGATTCCATGGACGTCATGTTCCACTTCGCCGTCATGCACGCCAAACAGGTCTTTCATCTCAAGAAGGGCGACGCGGTGGTCCTCACCGGCGGAAGGATCAACGGCCAGTCCGGAAATACCAACACCATACGGGTCGAGACCGTGTGATCATCTGAACCCGTTTTTCCATCAAAGCTACTCCAAAGAAGAAATGGAGCCGCAGGGTCATCGAATCCTATGCGAACTTCTAAGTACCTGATGACGGAAGGCTCCGTCAAAAAAAAGATCATCCTGTTTGCGATCCCGGTGTTCATCGGGCAGCTGTTCCAGCAGCTGTATAACACCGCGGATTCTCTTATTGTCGGCCGGCTCATCGGCGATACCGCTCTCGCGGCAGTGACTTCCGTCGGCTCGCTGGTCTTCCTGATCGTGGGCTTCTTTATGGGCTTCTCCATGGGTTCAGGCGTGGTGATTGCGCGTGACATCGGCGCGCAGGACGAAGAGGCGGTCTCTCGCGGCGTCCACACGACCGTCGCCATGGGGGTCGTGATCAGCGTGGTCATGACGGTGCTGGGTGTCTTCATGACTCCGGTCATTCTGGGTTGGATGGGCACGCCGGAGGACGTATTCGAGCAGGCGGAACTCTATCTCAGAATCTTCTTCCTCGGCAGCACCGGTCTGGTCTTCTATAACCTCTTTGTCGGCATTCTCCGTGCCAACGGCGACTCGAAGCACCCGCTCTATTACCTGATCATCTCCTCCTTACTCAACATCGTCCTGGACGTCGTGTTCATCCATTTCTTTGAAATGGACGTGGACGGCGCGGCGCTTGCGACCGTGATCAGCCAGGTTCTCAGCGCGGTCCTCGTGCTGATCCGCCTTCTCAGGACGAAAGAATGGATCCGTATCATTCCGAAGAAGATCCGTTTCCACAAAGACAAACTCCTCCAGATCATCCACATCGGTCTTCCGTCCGCCCTGCAGGCGAGCGTGATAGACCTTGCAAATATGATGATCCAGTCCTACATCAATTCCTTCGGTTCGATGGCCATGGCCGGCATCGGCGCAAGTTCCAAGCTGGAAGGTTTTATTTTCCTGCCTGTCAATGCATTTTCGATGGCCATGTCGACCTTCGTCGCACAGAACCTCGGCGCCGGAAAGAAAGACCGGATGCGCGAGGGCATCCGGTTTGGTCTCATCTCTGCGGTCGTCGTGGTATTTGCCATGGGTGCGCTGAACTTCATCCTAAGCCCCCAGCTCGTCGGCCTCTTCAATCAGAAACCGGAGGTCATCTACTATGGAAGCCTCCGGTCCAGGATCTGCAGTTTCTTCTTCTTCCTCTGCGGCTTCTCGCACGTTGCAAGCGCCGTGATGCGCGGTCTCGGAAAGCCCGTCGTGCCCACACTTGTCATGCTATTCTGTTGGTGCGTCGTGCGCGTCGTGACCCTCATGACGATCGGCCAAGTCTATCACGAGATCCTTTTAGTCATCTGGATCTATCCCATCACCTGGGCACTCAGCACGATCACGTACATCTTCTATCTCCGGCACATCCGTAAGCAAGGAGTCTATTGAGAATTGATTCATCCGACATTTTTGTGCCATGATGCTGTTTCGATGCAACTATGATGCTTTTCTGTTTTAATTTTGATGCTGAAAGGCGGAAATGTATAGATGATCAAGATACTTATCGTGGAAGACGAAAGGCCCATTGCGAATCTGATTGACTGGAATCTCTCCGGCTGCGGGTACCACTGCACTTGCGTGCATGACGGTCTGGAAGCATCCGGGCTGATCGAGGAGAACAGCTACGATCTGGTCCTTCTGGATATTATGCTTCCCGGAGTGGACGGATACGAACTGATGGAGCAGATCCGCCCGTCAAGGACGCCTGTCATTTTTATCACGGCGAAAAGTTCGGTGGCTGACCGGGTGCAGGGTCTGCGTGCCGGCGCAGACGACTACCTGGTAAAGCCCTTTGAGATCGTAGAGCTGATTGCTCGGGTGGAAAGCGTTCTCCGGCGCGCGGGTAAGGTGGAAGAACGCTACGAGATCGGAGACGTTGTGGTCGAACCGAGATCCATGCATGTTACCAAAGGCGGAAAACCCGTGATGCTCACTCACAAGGAATACGAACTCTTGCTGCTGTTCGTTCATAACCGTGGCATCGCACTATTCCGCGATACGATCTATCAGCGTGTCTGGGAGTCTGAACTGGATTCAGACAGCCGCACGGTGGATCTTCATGTGCAGAGACTCCGCAAAAAGCTCGGATGGGAGAAACGTCTCGTGGCGATTTATAAGGTGGGATACCGGTTGGAGGCGGAGCCGTGAAGTTTTCCTTGAAAATGATTGCGCTGATCTCGGTGATCCTGGCCATTTCCCTTTCTGCCGGCGGGTTTCTTGCAGTACAAAGTGCCTGCCGGTCCGAACTGGATCATACGATTTCAGAAGCACAGGAAGATATGAAACTCTTCGGGACGACTCTTCAGGCGCTGTGCCTGTTGGAAGGCGGTCTGAAAACACCTGAAGAGACCGTGAAACAAGTTTTCGGCCAATATTCATCTTTCGGCTCCTACCGTTACTATTTATACGACAGTAGCGGGCATCCCATGACCGGTTCCGGTGAAGCGCATCCGGAAGATCTGAAAAAAGGAAACACAGGCGTCATCGAAACAAAAATCCTGAAGCGCGGGAAAGAATATGCCGTGGTATCGTCCCAGAAACTCCTGCTTCTGAAGCACGAGTTCGGAATCACGCAAAGCCGGGAGATTTCTGAGATCGTGCATCGCGCCGAGCGCAACCTAAAATGGTATGAACTGATGATGCTGGGGATACTTCTGGCAGGAATCTTTTTGACAACACTGTTGACGCTATGGATGACCCGCCCGATCCGCCGTATCTCCCGCGGCGCGAAGCTGCTCTCCGCCGGCCGGCTTGAACATCGTGTCAAGGTAAGGACCGACGATGAACTCGGGCAGCTTGCCCGGGATTTCAATCAGATGGCGGACGCATTGGAAGAAAAAGTCCTGGAACTTACGGATGCTGCTCAGCGGCAGAAGGATTTTACGGCCAGTTTCGCCCATGAACTGAAAACGCCGCTGACCTCCGTGATCGGATATGCAGATACGCTTCGAAGCCGCGTCCTTTCGGAAAAACAGCAGATAGAGGCGGCAAATTACATATTCTCCGAGGGAAAGCGGCTGGAGGCCATGTCTTTCGCATTGCTGGATCTGTTTTCGCTGGAGCGGGAGGCCCCGCAGATGAAGACCGTCTCTACGGTTCAGCTTGTTACGGAACTTGGACAAAGCGTTTCGCATCTCCTCGAAAACAGTCACATGCGGTTTTCAGCGGATGCGGAGCCGGCTTCGATACACTGTGAGCCGGAACTCATAAAGACTTTGTTATACAATTTGATCGACAATGCCAGAAAGGCCTCTCGATCCGGAGACGTGATCGAACTCCGCGGAAGGAAAACCAAGCACACGGACGATACATCTGCCTACAGATTCACGGTGACAGATCACGGCAGCGGTATTCCAAAAGAAGCCCTGGACCGGCTGACAGAACCGTTCTATATGGTGGACAAGTCCCGCGCGCGAGCACAGGGCGGAGCCGGGCTCGGGCTGGCGCTCTGTCAGAAAATTGCCAAGGTGCATGGTGGAAAACTGGTCTTCGAAAGTGTTCCCGGCAAGGGCACAAGCGTCAGTCTGGAGATTGGAGGGGAACTGTCATGAAATGGAAGACAGTCCTTCTTCTCTCCCTTTCGGTGTTTCTAATCGTCGGTGCTTTTGTCGTTCCACCATTGTTGCTTCAGCGATCCGTTTCCCAGTTGGTCAACAAACCGGTCCTGACGGATGCTTCCGTTCCGAGCGTCAAGCTAGCGGAAGGCATCGTGGAGAAACTGGCCAGTTTTTCAGATCCGGATTCAACATCGGTTTCCTTAGGAACAGAGACGAATGATGAACAACTTACATCGGTATTGCATGAGGAACTGAGATCGCTCTATGAGGCCGGCGCACTCCCTCAGACTGCTTATGATTCTCTGGATGCATCAGTGGACGAAGGTTTTATTGCTGAGCGTTATTGTGTCATCCAGCCGGCAAATCATCTGATGTTTGAAGTGTTCAGTGTGCAAATCTGGGGCATGGACGCTCAGATTATTGTAGACTGGTCGTCACTGAAAATACTAAGTATAAATTACTCCCTGTTCGAAGTCGCATTGCTTCGTCTGGAATGCGACGAAGAACAAGCAAGCCACGAAATGCAAGGCTGGGCGGATTATCTGGGACTGACCGCCGGACAATTCGTTCTCACAGAGAGGAGCATCGATGAAATACTCTCTTCCGGTCAGTACAAGGATCCCGTTATACTGAAACAGTGTATTCTCACAGATGAAACCGGGGCCAGTGTTCTGTTTGGTCAAAGCTTCACTTTTGGGGTGGATACGGAAACCTACATCTGGCATCCGATCTATTAATTTTACATTCTTTTTTTACAACTCTGATACAAAGATGCGCCAAACCGGAGGCATTTCGTGTGTAGGCTGATCCTCGTAAGGAGGATCAGCCATGGTACAGGCAAATAAAAATCAAACTTCGATTGAGAGAAATGAGAAGCGGCATTCCATCATGGCCGTGCTCCTTCTCGTTTCGATGGTTTTCATGCTGGGTCTTTCCGGCTGTGAAGATACGGGCGTCGATCGATCCAAACATCCAGCCAAAGATGCCGAAGAAACGGAACTTCCGACCGATAACCAGGCTGTCACGAACGAACCGAATCCGGCTGACGACGTTCTGAATCATTATTCCAATCTCTTTATCGTGTCCAACGTAAATTCCTGTCTGAATCTAAGGGACCGCCCATCGCCGAAAGGCGAGATCATCGCCACGATTGCAAAAAACGGCGGAGGGGAGATCCTGGAAGATCTGGGAGGCTGGTACCGCGTTCGATCCGGCGGAATCGAGGGCTACGTCGCATCCGAATATTGTGTTTCCGGGAAAAAGGCCCGCACGCTCGCCCCCTCCGCTGCAGTTAGAATGGTATACAGTACCGTCCAGCATCTGAATGTCCGAAGCGGCCCCAGCCTTGATTTCGGAGTTTTGACCCAAATCGGACCCCGGGACCATTTGCAGGTCGAGGGGGATCTGGGAGAATGGTACCGGATCAGCTTCAATGGCAGGCCGGGTTATATCAGCAAGAAGTACACATCGGTTGGATGGTATCTTATAGAAGCCGTCGGTTTCCGAATTTCCGCGAAACGGCAAAAGCTCCTGCACTACGCCGAACAGTTCATCGGAATCCCATATAAAATGGGTGGCACAAGTCTCAGCGGAGGCGGAATCGACTGCTCGAGTTTCGTCCAGCAATGCCTGAAAAACGCACTTGACATCAATTTTGACCGGAATTCATGGCAGCTTGCAGACCGTGGCTGTATGGTCCGGCTCTCTGATGCAAAACCGGGCGATCTGATGTTTTATGCCGATGAGGACGGAACGATCAACCACGTTGCCTTCTATATGGGTGACGAAAAGATCCTTCATGCCTCCCAGACTTTCGGAAAGGTAGCAACCAGCGCATATAATTATGCCTCCGAGCCGATTCTGATCAAGAATGTGATCGGAGACTGAGAAAGGGCGGCAGGGCCACACCCCGCCGCCTTGTTTCAGTTTTTTTACAGTTTTCTGCAGGTGAAGCCATTATACGTCAAGGAGTCCTTGCCGAAGGTCAGTTTCGTAAAACCGCCCTTGCGGCCGAAAGTCTTCTTCCCGATAGAGTAGAGCTGACTGGTAAACTCACCGTCGTCGCCGA
>JAEEGL014255621.1_pt1 | contig 11714 bp, 8 predicted proteins | sample 9134231 | NCBI WGS metagenome assembly JAEEGL01 (sample SAMN16246548, study PRJNA631951) | gut metagenome | biome: gut microbiome; feature: rumen; material: fiber-attached | host: Bos | place: Iran: Karaj | collected 2018-10
ACACCGACTCTATGTTCAGCGTGTTTGTCAATGATGAGCACGGAATGGGGACTGTCAGCGTAACCGACCGCTTCGGGGAGACTTTCAGTCAGGAGATCAGCTGGTAGTCGCTTCCTCTATCAACTCTCCGGTCAACTCCACAAGCCTGGACTTGTGATTCCCGCTCTAAACCTCGCAAAAGATTTGCAGAGGTCGGCGGGATTGGTTATCTTTGTGAGGATTGAAACAAAAAAGTTACAACAATGGCAGCAGAGTTCAAGTATGCGCCGATGTTCCAGCTCGGCGAGGACAAGACAGAGTACTACAAGATTCCGGGCTCGGAGAAGCTCGTGAAGACTTCCAAGTTCGGAGGACATTGCGGATGCGGGGGAAAGACCGTCCTGGAGGTTTCTCCCGAGGCGCTGACGCTGGTGGCGCAGCAGTCGTTCCACGACTGCCAGTTTATGCTCCGCCGAGCGCACAATGAGCAGGTGGCGGCGATTCTCAGCGATCCCGAGGCTTCGGAGAATGACAAATATGTCGCGCTGCAGTTCCTGCGCAATGCGGAGACGGCCGCCAAGGGCGTGCTGCCGTTCTGCCAGGACACCGGCACGGCCATTATCCACGGCGAGAAGGGCCAGAGAGTCTGGACCGATTTCGAGGATGAGGAAGCCCTGAGCCTCGGTGTGTTCAAGACTTATACGGAGGAGAATCTCCGCTATAGCCAGAATGCGCCGCTCGATATGTACAACGAGGTCAATACCAAGTGCAACCTGCCTGCGCAGATCGACATCGAGGCGACGCAGGGAAGCGAGTATCGCTTCGTGATGGTTGCCAAGGGCGGCGGCAGCGCCAACAAGACCTATTTCTACCCGATGACCAAGGCCACCATCCAGAACGAGGGGACCCTGCTCCCGTTCCTCGTCGAGAAGATGAAGAGCCTCGGCACGGCCGCCTGCCCGCCCTACCATATCGCGTTCGTGATCGGCGGCACCAGCGCCGAGAAGAACCTGCTGACGGTCAAGCTCGCCAGCATCAAGTATTACGACGGCCTTCCGACCACCGGAGACGAGACCGGCCGCGCCTTCCGCGACGTGGATCTCGAGCAGAAACTCCTCAAGGAAGCCGCTAAGATCGGGCTCGGCGCCCAGTTCGGCGGCAAGTACCTCGCGCATGACATCCGCGTGATCCGCCTGCCGCGCCACGGCGCCAGCTGCCCCATCGGCATGGGCGTGAGCTGCTCGGCGGACCGCAACATCAAGAGTAAGATCAATGCCGACGGCGTATGGATCGAGAAGATGGATGCCAATCCGTCGGAACTCATTCCCGAGGAATATCGTCGTCCGGGCGAGGGCCCCAAGGGCGTCGAGATCGACCTCGACAAGGGCATCGACGCAGTCCGCGCCGAACTCACCAAATACCCCGTAAGCACGCGCGTCAACCTCAAGGGAACCATCATCGTGGCCCGCGACATCGCGCACGCCAAACTGAAAGCGCGTCTCGATGCCGGTGAGGGACTCCCTCAGTACTTCAAGGATCACCCGGTGCTGTATGCCGGCCCGGCCAAGACACCGGAAGGCTATCCCTGCGGCTCGATGGGCCCCACCACGGCCAATCGGATGGACCCGTACGTGGATGAATTCCAGGCGCAGGGCGCTTCGCTCGTGATGATTGCAAAGGGCAACCGCACGCAGCAGGTGACGGATGCCTGCAAGAAGCACGGCGGATTCTACCTCGGTACGATCGGCGGCGTGGCGGCCGTCCTTTCGCAGAGCAGCATCAAGTCCATCGAGTGCGTGGAATATCCCGAACTCGGGATGGAAGCCATCTGGAAGATTCGCGTGGAGGACTTCCCTGCCTTTATCCTCGTGGACGACAAGGGGAATGATTTCTTCAAAACCATCGGCCTGTAAGATGGACGCGGCACTGAAAGCCCGGCTCTCCCGCATCCGGCACGTCGCGCTGGACATGGACGGCACCCTTTACCTGGGCAGCCGGCTGTTCCCTTTTACTAAGGGATTCCTGGAGACGCTCCGGCGGCTGGGCATCGGTTATTCGTTCCTCACCAACAATCCGACACGCAGCGTGGCGGATTATCTGAAGAAGCTCTCCGGGATGGGCATCGAGGCGACGGAGGAGAATATGTACACGACATCGCTGGCCGCGATCGATTATATCAGGAAGACCTGGCCTGCGGCGAAGCGGCTCTTCATTCTCGGTACGCCTTCGATGATGACCCAGTTCGAGAAGGCGGGATTTGAACAGGCTGCGGATGATCCCTCGGACGTGCCGGACGTGCTCGTAGTGTCGTTCGATATGACGCTTACCTACGAGCGCCTCTGCCGGGCGGCCTGGTGGGCGAAGCATGGGATCCCGTATGTGGCGACCAATCCCGACCGGGTCTGCCCCACCGAGCACGAGACGGTGCTGGTGGACTGCGGCTCGATCCAGAAATGCATCGAGCATGCCACAGGCCGGGCGGCGGACATTGTCCTCGGGAAGCCTGATCCCACGATGCTTCAAGGGATTATGGACAAACACGGCCTTGCGCCGGATGAACTGGCGATGGTGGGGGACCGTGTCTATACCGATACGCTTTCGGCACACAACGCCGGGGCGCTGGGGGTGCTGGTCCTGTCGGGAGAGACGACGCGGGAAACGGGTGAATCGGCCCCCGTTCCGCCGGACCTTATCGCGGAGAACGTGCAGGAATTTGGACAATGGCTTGAACAATCCAGACAGTAAAGATGGACGGACCCTTTATTTACGACAAGTTTGTCTCCGGCAAGAATTTCATCGGCCGCAAGACGGAATGCACCATCCTCGGGAATTTCATCACCCAGGGTGAGAACGCCGTCATCATCCTTCCGCCCAAAGGCGGGAAGACGTCGCTCATCCAGCAGACGCTTTTCAATCTCCGGATGGGAGGGGTGCAGTATCTGACCGGGCAGTTCTCAGTGCAGAACATCCGCAATTCCGTCAAGTTTCTCCAGCGCTTCGGCGGGGCGGTGATCCGGATGGTGGCTTCCACGCCGTCGGAATACGCCGACATCATTTCCCGGCATCTCGCGGGGACGCACTTCATCTTCGACCGGGAGGAATTCTCCCGGACGGACGAAGTCATCGCCTTCAACTGGGATGTCGACGAAGAGGATATGCTCGCGATGTTCCGCCTGCCGTATCTTCTCGCGGCGGAGCGGCAGACGCGGATGATCCTGGTCGTCGACGAATTCCAGAACGTCGATTTCCTGGAGGACGGCGACCTGATCCTCCGGACGATGGACGCCGTGCTGAAGGAGCAGGGGAGCGGGCAGCTTTTCTCGCTGATTTTCACCGGGTCGCGGGTCAATGCGATGGACGACATCTTCGGGTTCCGGCGGTATTTCTACCGGAACGTGGAGCGGCTTCCAGTCTCGCCCGTGGATGAGCGGGAGATTGTCGACCATCTGGTGAAAGGATTCCTCTCCAGCGGAAAGGTCATCGACCGCAACCTGCTGCTAGGGGCCTGCAAACTCTTCCGGAACCACCTTTTCTATATCAACCACTTCGTCTCGCTGTGCGATTCGCGCTCGAAGGGATATATTATGGAGCCCGTCCTGGTGGAGGCGCTTTCCTGCATCGTGGCAATTTACGAGCCGGGCTTCCGCGCGCTGATGGATTCTCTGACTACCTACCAGGTGAGCCTGCTCCGGGCAATCCTGGATGGACATACGCGCTTCAGCGGGGCTGATACGGTGCGGAAATACCACCTCAATTCGTCCGCCAATGTCAAGCGGGTGAAGGAGGCGCTGATGAAAAAAGAGGTCATCACTTTCGACGAAAAAGACAATCCTGTCATTCTGGATCCGCTTTTTCAATACTGGGTTCGCAAATATTATTTTGAAATGTCAGAATAATGTCGTACCTTTGCCGTCCCTAAAGAAAAGGAGGTGTAAAGCGTTATGATTATAGTACCCATCAAGGAAGGCGAGAACATCGAGAGAGCCCTCAAGAAGTTCAAACGTAAATTCGAAAAGACCGGAATCATCCGTGAGCTCCGCTCCCGCAAGAATTTCGAGAAGCCGTCCGTCAAGAAGCGCATCGCGCTCCAGAAGGCGATCTATGTCCAGCATCTCCAGCTTCAGGACGAGCAGTAGGTCCGTTACTGCTCATGTGGTATAAAAAGCGACAACTTCGGTTGCCGCTTTTTTTTCTTGCGTCATTCCGGACTTGTTCCGGAATCTTTTTCTTATATTTGTAAGTTACAAAACAAGGAAGAATGGCATCGCGTGCGGGAAAAATCGTCAGGAACGTGCTGCTGGGCCTCGTCGGAGGACTGGCTCTGCTTCTCGTCATCGTTCAGATCGCCCTCAGCGACAAGGTTTTGACCCGCATCGTCAACCGGATCGCCGCCCAGTTTGTAGAGGGAACGGTCCGTTTCGACCAAGTGCACGCATCCGTCCTGAAGAGTTTCCCTTATCTCAACGTGACGGCTTCCGGACTCGAAGTGACCTATCCCCACGACAAGTTCGCCGCCTACGACCTTGACGGTGTGGAAGGGGAGGATTTCCTGCTCCGCGCCGGCCGGGGCGAAACGGTCGATACGCTTCTTTCCGTATCCTCCCTCTCGGCCAGTATCGACTATATTTCCGCCTTCAAGGGGCAGTATCATCTCCGTCACGCCACCCTTTCCCGACCGCGGATTTTCGCGCACAGCTACGATTCCACCACGGCCAACTGGCACATCCTCCGTTTCCTCCACTCCGACGATACCACATCTTCGTCCCTTCCTCCGCTGACGGTCCGTAAAATTTCGCTCGACCGGCGTCCGCATATTGTCTATACCGACCCTGCCGATACCCTGTTCGGGCTGATTACCCTTCATTCGCTGGATTTCCAGGGGAATGTCCTTGTGGACGACCTGCTTTCCAGCGAGGTCGACCTGAAGGCGGATTCGCTCTTCGTGGCGGGTCGGATTCCGGCGGATACGGTCGCGGTCCGGCTCTCGCATCTGGGGGTGAAAGGAGACCGGGACGACCTGCGGGTCGAAGCCGCCGCGGACGCTTTTCTGGCGACCGGTTCCCACGGAAGGATGCGGATTCCCGTGGCTCTGAAGGCGCAGGGAGCGCTCCCCGAGCGGGGCGACAAGGTGCTGGAAGTGCGTGTCGACAAACTCGGGCTCGATGTCTCCACCCTTTCGCTGGAAGGGAATGGCGATGTGGTGCTGTATCCCGGAAGGCCTTATATCCGTGCCGAGGCGGAGGTCGACGATGCCTCGGTGAATGCCCTGGCGCAGTCGTTCGGGGATAATTTCCCGGTGCTGAAGAAGATACGGACCGATGCGAAAGTATCGCTGACGGCCCTTTGCGACGGCTATTATGACAAAGAAACCCGCTCGCTGCCCGAACTGGTCGCCGAGGTGGTCATCCCTGAAGCGCATCTCTCGTATGAAGGGTTCCCGTACGACGGCTATGTATCGCTGCTGGCGGAGGCGGAGACTGATACCGAGGGGCAGCTGGATGCCGATATCCAGGAACTGATGATCGACGCTCTCGGCGTGGAACTGATGGCGGCCGGGACGGTGACCGACGCGCTCGGCCCGGATCCCGCGATCAAGGCGGACGGTTTCTTCGACACCGACGTGAAGGCGCTTACCGACCTTTTCACCCGGCAGCGGGGGATCACCGGCCGGGGGGACATATCCGGAGATCTGTCCGTGAAGGCACTGCTCTCACAGATTCTCGACCTCTCTCAGGTCGGCAACGCTGCCGCTTCCGCCCATCTGGATTTCCGCAAACTGCATGTCGATGACGTCCCAGACACCCTGACCGTCGAGGTTAATAAGGCCGCCGCCGCCCTGGCCATCAAAGGCAATTCGATAGATGACAGTATGCGCAAAGGCGCGCGCGTGCTCAGTCTGGACGCCAAGTTTGATACGCTGGACGTGACCTATCGTGACAATATCTATGTCCGGGGAGGCAACCTGAAACTCCAGGCACAGAACTCCGCGGCCATCCTGAAAGGCGGCCGCTCGCTGACACCGTTTATGGGTGTGCTCAGCGGCGACGCGATTTCGCTGCGCGACGCCTCCGACCTTTCGCTGGAAATCCTCGGTAACCGGGAGACTTTCCGTGTAACCCCGGCGACGAAAGCATCCCCGAGCCCCGTGCTGAGTCTGACGAGTTCGTCCCGCAGCGTCGTGGCCCGGAAGGATGTCAATCGCGTGGCCCTCGATGCGCTGGAATTCAATGCAAGCGCGTCCCGCGCCGCGGCCAAATCCGGCAACCGGCAGCGGATGGCCCGCAGGCTGGATTCCCTGCAGCGGGTATATCCCGGCGTTCCGCGGGATTCGCTGCTGCGGCACGCCTACGCTTCGAGGCGGCGTCCCGTCTGGCTGACGGACAAGTCCTTCGCTGAGAAAGACATCCATATCAAACTCGACAAATCCCTGGCCTCCTATGTCCAGGACTGGGATTTCGCCGGCAATCTGACCCTGGGAAGCGGACTCGTCATCACACCGTACTTCCCGCTGGATACGCGCATCTCCGACGTGTCCGGCTCCTTCAATAACGACCGGATCGCCCTGAGCAACATCTTCGTCAATGCCGGAGAGTCCGATATCTCCGCCAACGCGACCTTGAGCGGGCTCCGTCGGGCGCTGACCTCGGGCCGCGGCCGGCTCTCGCTGGTGGCGGACGTCAATTCGGACTACATCGACGCCAACGAACTGATGCGCGGCTACGCTTCCGGCTCCCGTTATGAGCCGACCCGTTACGACAAGGCGCTCAACGAGGGCCTGGGCAGTGATGAGGTCTACCGGCAGAAGGTTGGGGAGACGGTGGTACCCGATTCCGTCGCCCGTTCCTCCCTGATCGTGATCCCCTCCAATCTGGAGGCCGAGATTACCCTGAACGCCAACCGCATCCGATACGACAGCCTCCTGGTGACATGGGCGGCGTCGGACATCGCGATGAAGCAGCGCTGCCTGCAGGTGACCAATACCGTGGCTACCTCCAATATGGGGGATATCTACTTCGAGGGATTCTATTCCACGCAGACGCGGAAGGACATCCGGGTCGGATTCGACCTCAATATGGTGGACATCACGGCGGAGAAGGTCATCACGCTGTTCCCGGCGCTCGACACCATCGTCCCGATGCTCAAGTCCTTCGCCGGTCTGCTCGACTGCGAACTGGCCGCGACGGCCGATATGGACGAGAAGATGAACATCAAGCTGCCGACCATCGACGGGGTGATGCGGGTTTCCGGAAAGGATCTTTCGCTTCGCGACAGCGAGCAGTTTACGAAGATCGCCAAGGTGCTGATGTTCAAGAACAAACAGGAGGCGCGGGTCGACAAGATCGGCGTGACGGGTATCGTGCGCGACAATACGCTGGAGATCTTCCCGTTCGTGATGAAGGTCGACCGGTATACCGTGGCCGCGAGCGGAATCCAGCATCTGGACAAGTCGTACAAGTATCATCTGTCGGTGCTGCGGTCGCCGCTGCTGGTCCGGTTCGGCCTCAATATCTTCGGCGACAATTTCGACGAGATGAAATACCGCCTCGGCAAGGCGAAATACAAGAATACCCAGGTGCCGGTCTTTACCAAACAACTCGATACGGTGCAATATTCCCTCATCAATTCCATCCACAACATCTTCGAGAAAGGGGTGGAGAAGGCCATCCGGGAGAATCAGGAGCAGCAGATCGTCCAGGATCGGATGAAAGCGCTGGACTACTCGATGGACGCCGAGGTGGATACGCTGACCCGGGTTCAGCTGGATTCGCTCCGGATGATGCAGGACAGTCTCTCGGTGCAGGACCGGGTAGCCGAGAAGATCGACACGCTCCGGGCGCAGGAGCGGGATGCGGACGTGTTCGAGGAGGAAAGTCCCGGCAGTCTACGCCAGTCCACCAGGGCCGGGAAGAAGGCGGAACGCCAGGTGGAGAAGGCGGTCCGCAAGCAGCAGCGGCAGCAGAAGAAGGCTGCGGCCAGGAAACCGGATGAATAGTTTTGAATATATCGAAGTCGCGGTCACGCTGTCTCCTTTCTCCGAATCCCTTTCGGAGATGGTGATGGCGGAGGTGGCGGAATTGCCGTATGAATCGTTCGTGACGGAGCCGCCGGTGCTGAAGTGCTACATCCAGAAGGATCTGTACAATGCCTCGCATCTGAAGGCGGTTCTGAGCGGATTCCCGGAGGTGACCGGCTTTACGGCCGGTATGGTGCAGGCGCAGAACTGGAATGCGGACTGGGAGGGTCGGTTCGAACCCATCGTGGTGGACGGAAAGGTGACAGTGAAAGCATCGTTCAACAAGGATGTTCCCCGGACGCGGTTCAATATCTGGATCGACCCGAAGATGGCTTTCGGAACGGCCTCGCATCCGACGACCTATATGATGATGAGCGCGATGCTCTCGAGGGAGGAGGCGATCCGGGGCCGTTCCGTGCTGGATATGGGCTGCGGAACGGGTCTGCTGGGTATCCTTGCGGCCAAGATGGGCTCCGCGAAGGTCTATGCGGTGGACATCGACGCGGTCGCGGCCGAATCCGCCTGGGGCAACGCCCGCTGGAACCGCGTCGGCTCCCGGATGGAAATCCGTTGCGGCGACGCCTCCCTCCTCCAGATGGGCAAGTACGACGTAATCCTCGCTAATATCAACCGGAATATCCTGCTCCAGGACCTCCCGACCTACGTGCGAAGTCTCCGCCCGGGCGGCCTCCTGCTCCTCAGCGGCTTCTTCGACGCCGACGTGCCAGTCCTTTACGATGCCGTGACCGCCGTCGGCCTCCTTGCTGACGGCCGCCTCTCCCGCGACGGCTGGGCCTGCTTGGCATTCCGGAAATAATTGCTATCTTTGCATTCCCTGCGGGTGTGTTGGAATTGGTAGACAACCCAGACTTAGGATCTGGTGCCGCAAGGCGTATGGGTTCGAGTCCCTTCACCCGCACGTAAGCTGCCTGGCCTTTTGCCAGGCGCTTTTCGTTTGCGGGTGAAGGACACGTCAGGAGCAGGGAAGGGGGTAAGGCACGTTTTGCCGGGTTTTTGTGCCTTTCCTCGCCTAGAAAGGGGAGGCAAAGTGCGTTTCGAGCCGTTTTTGTGCTTTGTCTCGTCTGGAATGGAGCATCCGCTAAAATGACTCCGGCGGGTCACTTTCCGATGGAATTTCCATTCAGAATCTCAATCATTTCTTTGGGAGTTACGACAAATGGCTTCTTGGGGAAGTGTTTGATATTGCCTGTAACGAGGTAAGCATCCTCCTCGCTCATTTTCACCTCATAAAACACGATGTCCTTTGGGTCAGGAAATACCTCGTCTTCAACTTTTGTTCTTTCCAGGTTGAGGCCATAATTCTCCATCACCCTTAGTGCTTCATCGATATCGGCGGAAGCAAGATGAAATTTCTCCCTCGAAAGCACATCCCGGTATTCCTTCAAGATCTCATCGTTGAACAGGGGAGTGATGGCTCCGGAATAAACATGGGCCAAAACGGAAAGGGGGTATGACTCGGGATTGCTGGAGATAAGGGCCGATACGATGACGTTCGTATCAATGACCGCATAAACACTACCTGGCATTTCTTACGGCGTTGATCTCTTTGTTGATTTCATCCAGGGTCATATCTGCTGCTCCATTGTTAAGTGCTGATTCCCTCATTCTCATAAATGCTTCCCATCCTTGTTTCCGGATTTCAGCGTCCGTGTCGGCTTTGATCTCGAAGGGGATGCGGCGCTCCCTGACAACAGCCTTGATAAATAGATTTAATGCGGCGCTGTTGCTGAGGCCGAACTGATCGCAAAGGATATCAAAGTTCCTTTTCAGTTGCTCGTCCACTCTGATGGTCATTGAAGTCATAAGGCAAATAAGTTTTTGTTTTTTGTATTGCAAATATAATGCAAAATTCAATACAAACAACAATTTTTGCGGAATTATTTACGCTATGAACTTAACTAGAAAAGATTGACGCTTTGGGGGTAGTTAAACTAAGATTGTTTACACAGTCACTGGACCGGTTTAAATTGGAGGATTCATTCCCTTAAAGTAGTTATCAAATCAAGGGCGAGAGTGTATTCAAATAATCTTAGAGACTCGTTTTTGAATACATCTCCATATCTATTTGAATACCCAATAAATACACGGCCCAAAAATCGTCAAAAAAAAATATTACATTTGTATCCCGTATTTAAAACACTTGACAAATGGACACAAAGTATGTTTTTGTTACGGGCGGGGTTGCATCGTCTCTGGGAAAGGGTATCGTGGCGGCATCCCTGGCAAAACTTCTGCAGGCGCGCGGGCTCCGCGTAACCATCCAGAAATTCGATCCTTATATCAATATCGACCCCGGTACGCTCAATCCCTACGAGCACGGTGAATGCTATGTCACCGAGGATGGGGCGGAGACGGACCTTGACCTCGGGCATTATGAGCGTTTCCTCGGCGTCCATATGTCCAGGGCCAATAATGTTACCACCGGCAAAATATACAATACCGTGATAACCAGGGAACGCGAAGGCGCTTACCTTGGAAAGACCGTCCAGATCGTCCCGCACATCACGGACGAGATCAAGCGCAGAATGCTTCTGCTGGGTAAAACCGGCAATTATGACGTAATCATTACAGAGGTCGGAGGGACCGTGGGGGATATGGAATCGATGCCTTTTGTCGAAGCGATGCGTCAGCTTCAGTGGGAACTTCCGGAGGATGATTTCCTGAGCATCCACCTTACCCTGATACCCTTCTTGAAAGCCGCGAAGGAACTTAAGACAAAGCCCACGCAACACTCAGTCCGGGAATTGCAGAGCTGGGGAGTCCATCCGGACATTATCGTATGCCGGACGGAAATGCCGATCTCGCAGGAACTTCGAAAGAAAATAGCCCTCTTCTGCAATGTCCGTCCCGGTCATGTGATACAGTCCATCGATGCCTGGAGCATCTACCAGGTACCTCTGAATATGGAAGAGGAGGGACTGGACACGCTTGTCATCAACAAACTCGGAATCAGGGACTGCGCTCCCCGTCCGGAGCTTTCCGCGCTCAGGTCCTTCCTGGACCGGCTCCAGCATCCCGAGCGTGAAGTGAATATTGCCATGGTCGGCAAATATGTCGAGCTCCAGGACGCCTACAAGTCCATCCAGGAGGCCTTCGTCCATGCGGGAGCCGCAAATCATTGCAGGGTTAATGTCAACTGCATCCATTCCGAGCACATCAACGATGATAATGTCGCCTCGCTTCTTAAAGATGCCGACGGAGTTCTTGTCGCTCCCGGCTTCGGAGAAAGGGGAATTCCCGGTAAGATAGCGACCGTCAAGTATGCCCGCGAGAAGGGAATTCCATTTTTCGGCATCTGCCTCGGTATGCAGATGGCCGTCGTGGAGTTTGCCCGTGATGTCCTTGGCTATAGCGATGCCGCCTCGGTGGAAATGGACGGAAAGACCTCCCATCCGGTCATCGACCTGATGGAAGAGCAGAAGACCACCACGATCAAAGGCGGGACAATGCGCCTTGGCGCCTATGCCTGCCGTCTTGTCCCCGGAACGCTGGCATCAAGGATTTACGGAGGCGCGGATGTGATTTACGAGCGTCACCGGCATCGCTATGAGTTCAATGACTCTTACCGTTCCGCCATGGAGAACGCGGGACTGCTTGTTTCCGGCATCAATCCGGATACCGGACTTGTGGAAATCATCGAGCTGCCCTCCCATCCTTTTTTCATCGGCACACAATTCCACCCGGAGTTCAAAAGCACGCC
>JAEEGL016666133.1_pt1 | contig 11714 bp, 7 predicted proteins | sample 9134231 | NCBI WGS metagenome assembly JAEEGL01 (sample SAMN16246548, study PRJNA631951) | gut metagenome | biome: gut microbiome; feature: rumen; material: fiber-attached | host: Bos | place: Iran: Karaj | collected 2018-10
TCCGCCTTTGCGGCACTGAGAAACAGGAGAGGTCTGTACTGCAGTAAAGCCTGCCTCCTTAATGTTCTGAAGATTATTTTTTATTGAATTAAAACTCCAGCAGAAAGCATGAAGAATTGCACCGTCTTCAATTTTATCTGCGAGTTCGTAAACTGCAAAGTTTGTGTCAGTTTCCGGGGTATCTGTGTCAGAATCGTCTTTACCGGTTTCGGGGGTATCTTTTCCACCAGTTTCTGTATCAGTTTTATCTTTGTCAGTATCTTCTGTATCCGTTCCAGTCTTGTCAGTACCTGTATTTTCCTTTGTCTGATTTGTATTTTCCGGAGAGGTTGAAATTGTACATGAAGAGAATGAGAAAACAAAGAGGAATGCAAAAAGTGCAAGGGCTGTCCTCTTGAATTTATTTAAGCCGATTTTTAAGCTCATTTTTTCCACCTTAATTATTGAAAGCAAGAGAGGAAGGCAGGCGGAATGAAAAAAACATATCCGTCTGCCCCGCAAAAATAAATTACTTTAGTTGTGTACCCATGGCATCCAGAGGCCTTCTTCTGAAAGAATCATCTGGGCTTCGTCAATGATTGTTTCATCAGGAAGCTGGTCGCCGTTTCCGTTATTAAAGATAACGTTTGCTGTTTCAAGTCCCATTGGCATGATGTAATAGTAAATTCCATTTCCAAAAGACTTCATCTTCTGTCCGGGCCATGAACCGTTTGTAACGGCACCATTGTCAAAGTAGGCATAAAGGTAGAAGCTTTCCCAGCCTGGTACAAAGCGTGAGTCGATTGCAACTACAGTCTGTCCTTCTTCCGGTCCGCCGAACTTTGCACCGCGTGCATCACGGGAACCATTCTTTGCAAATGTTGTTGTACATGCACTGAGAACCAGAGCACACAAACCAATTACCAAAGCAAAACCGAAACTCTTTTTCATCTTTCACTCCTCTTATTTTTTTTGTCCTAGTGACAAATTAAAAACTACTTCCAAAGTTTCCATTCTTTTTCACGGGTAAGAATTTTCTTCTCGCCTTTAGAAACAGAAATCTTATTTTCTTCACGGATAGAATTTTCGCCGTCAACGGTAATTCCTTCGTACTGGTTTCCGTTACCACCGCTTCCGTTGTTAAAGATTACGATTGCATCTTCAAGTCCGAAGGGAAGAACATAAGTCCACACTCCGTTCTCGTTCTTCATCTTTACTCCGGGCCAGCTTGCATTCATGCGCTCACCGTTGTTGTAGTAGGCATAGAGGTAAACCTGTTTCCAGCCGGGGAATGCAGCGGGATCCATGGCAACAATTGTGTTTCCGAGATAGACTTCCTTGGTGTACTCAAAAGTTTTTTCTGCTACAGTCTTTCCGGTTTCGTCATAACCAAAAACAGTGAGTTTTACTTTTTCATTGTTCTTAAGGTCCTGACCAAGAACTACGCTTTCTCCGTTCTGACCTGGAACTGTACGACCGTCATTGATTCTGTAACCGATTGTGGAAACTCCACGTCCAACAAGTTCTACAGTTATTGTTTCTGTTGCAAAGTTCTGTGAAGCCTTTGAAACGCTTACGGCAGGCTTAAACTTGTGTGCAGTAGATGAACCTGTTCTGTTGTAAACTACGGCAACCTTTCCGGCTTTTACACTGCCTTTTAGTTTTCCGTCAGCAACTGTAAAGCTTCCTCCGTAAACCTGGTCAGTGTAAGTTCCGTCTTCCACAGTGAGCATGGAAGCACCGTCAAGGACAACGTCTGTCTTCTTTGTGTTCACGATGATAAAGCCTTTTTTTCCGCGCTCAATCATAAGAACAGAAGTGTCTCCGTTTGGATTGGAAAGGGCTTCGTCTTCGTTACCCATATCGTTATGGAAGAAGTTTACTGCTACAACCTGTGCATCCCTGTACATGTCGCTTCCGGCAGGACCAACTTTGTTTTCTCCCCATGGAGTTGTAGAAGAGCTGCCCATTGGTCTGTCAAAGAAAAGCGGTGTACCTGCAGAACGACCGGCTACAATTGCCCAGGCCTGTATTGCCTGCTGTTCGTCAATTTTTTTGTAGCTTGCATCATTGCAGTAGTTGTCGTGGCTTTCAACCCAGGTAACAATATTGTTGGGGTTCACTCCCTTTGGAAGAAGATAGTCACTTACAAAACTAACGCTTACGTTTCTGAAGCTCACTGCATCACGAACGCGCATGCCGTAGAAACTTCCTGTTGTGTGCAGATTGTATTCCTTCTCTTCTCCAAAACGAATCTTGTGGTAGGTGGCAAGACGACTTGAATCATTGTCATCATAACCGCCGGCTTTAAGTGCAGGACTGTAAAGATGAGCACCACCTTCCTGAAGTACCTCACCGTACTGGAAGGTTGAACCGTTCTGTAAAACTACAGGCCAGAAATTTGATGCAAAGGAATTTCCGTAAGTGGCACTTGTATCATCCGGAAGTTCTACAAGTTTTGCTGCATCAAAACGGAAACCGTCTGCTCCGTCTTTTACACAAGTCTTAAGGAAGTTCTGCAGATAATTCTGAACAACAGGGTTCTGTGTGTTCCAGTCCCAGAGTCCGCTTAAGTCACGCTGGGTTTCAAGGTAACGGTCAGTTTCCCTCCAGCCGCCTTTTGTCATGTCGTGGAAAAGATCCTGCTTGGGATTATTCTTTTCACTAAGGGCTTTAATTCTCGGAGAAATGTACTCATACTCGCTGGTACAGTGGTTAAGCACAGAGTCTACAATTACCTTTACCCCATACTTGTGGGCTTCTTCACACATGGCCTTGAACTCAGCTTCTGTTCCAAGCTGATAGTTTCCGACCACATATTCTGTAGGCTGGTAGTGATACCACCAGGCACCGGTTCCTGCAATATCCAGTGCGGGAGTTTTATTGTCACTACCTACACGGCATTTCATAATGGGTGAAGTCTGAACGGCAGAATAACCTGCGGCTGCAATCTCCCCCATGTTCTCTCTGATGGTGTTAAAGTTCCAGCACCAGGCATGGAGAATTACACCATCATCAGTTTTTTTAGTAAGACCATTTTCCAGAAGTTCCACTGGGTCTTTTTTTGGGAAAGTCTCGGCTGTTTTTTCAGAAGCATTTCCTGTGGAAGCACATCCGGTTAAAAGAGAAGCAAGACTTCCTGCGGTAAGCATTAGGGCCAGTGCTCCCTGTCTGATATTTTTTTTCATACCTCTCTCCTACTTGCTGTTGTTCTTCATGTATTCGTTAAAGGCAGCTTCCTGAATAGAAAGGAACTTATCCAGACCCATGCGCTTAAGGCTTGCCATGTACTCGTTCCACTGTTCATCTACACCGCCGCTTGTTACCCATGAAGCCTGGTAGGTTGAAACATAGGCACCAATATCTGTGTAAAGGGAACGGATTTCTTCATGCTGCTTGATTGTGTAACTCACGTTGGGGAAGGCAGGAACAGCATACTTCTTCATTGTCTCGTTAAGCTTGAGTTTTGCAGCATCACCGCTGTCTGCCTCGTACTTAATCTTTGCGTTAAAATCATCGCCCACATACTTTGGACCAAAGTCACGCAGAGAACTTACCCATGCATAGGTGTCAGAAGACATTCCGTCGCGGGGTGCAAGAACGGTGTAGGTTCCGTCTTCATTCTTCTGTGTACCCACTCCGTAAGAACCATAGAAGTTCTGAATGGAAGCTTCTTCTGTGTAGAACTTGTCTGCCCAGGCAAGAAGTTTTCCAGGCTCACGGCAGGCACGTGTAATAAGGAACTCGTAGCGGGAGAAACCTGCATGGTCAGGGTCAGAAGAAATATAGCGGTTTCCGTCAGGACCCTTAAGGGCAGGAAGTGCCACATACTGGTCTGCATTAGGACCGAAGGTTGAATCAGCAGTCCATCCGGGAGCACATCCTACAAGTGGAATCTGATTCATGAGTTTTGCATCGCGGATAGATCCGTCTTCAGTAAAAATCTCTGCATCAACAAGACCTTCTTCATAGCACTCATGCATCCATGCAACGCCCTTTTTATACTGATCTGTTACAGGAAGGAAGACTGGCTTTCCGTCGCGAACTGCCATCATGGAAGTTCCGTCTGTTCCCACAGTTGTTCCGAAGGGAAGGCAGAAGAACATTACGCTGTTTGCATAACCTGCACCAAAAGGAATTTCATCATTGGGGTCTCCGTTTCCGTTTGCATCCTTTTCTTTGAATGCACGGAGTACATCCTGGAACTCTTTGTAGGTATCAGGCATTTTAAGACCAAGTCGGTCAAGCCAGGTTTTGTTAATGAACATCTGGTTCCACACGTTAAGGCGCAGAACTTTTTTTGCAGGGAGACCATAGATGTGTCCGTCACTGCTTGTTGCAAGGGCACGCATGGTTCCATCTTTTTCAAGAATCTTTTTAAGGTTGGGCATGTACTGGTCAATGTAGCCTTCAAGAGGAATGAAGAGACCTTTGTTAGAAAGCACCTCACCTTCTGTAAAACAGATTTCACCAAGGAAGGCATCAGGTAAATCACCGCCTGCAAGAAGAACTGCTTTTTTGTCAGCCCAGTCGGAGTTAAGGATTGTTCTCCAGGAAATATCAATTCCACTTTCTGCTGCTGCTTTGTCGGGGAAACCAGTGTGGTAGGCTTCACCCCAGTCAGCCCAGCGCACAGTGGCAACTTCAAATTCATTCTCACCGCGAACAACTTTCTGCTGTTTGGCACAGGAGACTCCTGCAAGCAATACAGCCGCACCTGCAAAACAGAGGGCCGCAATGTTTCCGATTACTGACTTCTTCATATAATTCCTCCTAATGGATTTTTTATACCAGTTAAAAATTTTATTCCTTTACTGCACCAATCATCACACCCTTGTTGAAGTATTTCTGCAGGAAGGGATAAAGCACCATGATTGGAAGGGTTGAAACAACAATAGCCGCATACTTCATCATGTCAGAGAGTCTGCGAAGTTCCATTGCCATAGCACCTGTTGCCGCACCAAGAAGCGACTGGTTTGAAATAAGAATTCGCCTGAGCAAAAGCTGCAGTGGCATAAGGGCATCATCATTCAGGTAAATGAGGGCGTTGAACCAGGAGTTCCACAAACCAACTGCCGTCCACAAACCGATTACTGCAAGCACAGACTTTGAAAGCGGAAGTGCAATCTGAATGAAATAGCGGAAGGTACTGCAGCCGTCCAACTGCGCCGCTTCCCACAAAGACTCAGGAAGATTTGATTTAAAGAAAGTTCGTGCCACAATGATGTTGTAGGTTGAAACAGAAAAGGGAATGACCATTACCCAGAAGGTATTTAAAAGACCAAATCCCTTTACAACAAAATAAGTTGGAATGAGACCGCCGCTTACAAACATTGGAATTAAATAGAAAACATTTATTGCCCTGCGTCCGTAAAGTTCTTTGCGGGACATTGCAAAACCTGCCGGAATATTTACAACCAGTGCAACAAGAGTTCCCACTGCCGTATAAACAATTGTGTTTCCGTAACTGGTCCAGATTAATTTCTGTTTAAAGAGTTCACGGTAACCGCCAAAGTCCCAGTGTTTGGGAAGAAGCCACACTTCTCCGTTTGCAATATCTGCGGGATTTGAAAAAGAAGCAATAATCACGAACCAGAGAGGATAAACCACGATGATTATCATGAGAATTGCAATTAAGTAAAAAAGATACTGAGCAATTTTGTCGCTGTGTGAAAGTCTTGTTTTTCCCATATCTTCCTCCTAGAGCAAACTGGTTTCTGTTGTTTTCTTTGAAATGAAATTCACCAGAAGCAGAACAAGCACATTTGCCACAGTATTGAAAAGTCCCACCGCAGTAGACAGACTGTACTGGCTTCCCTGAAGACCCAGTTTGTAAACGTAAGTGGAAATAATTTCGCTGGACATAATGTTCTGCACATTCTGCAGAAGATAGACTTTTTCAAAACCTACACCAAGAACACTTCCTGCCCGCATGATAAGAAGAATCATTGCAGTCGGTAAAATAAGGGGAATATCAATATGACCGATTTTCTGCATTGTAGAAGCTCCGTCGATTGTTGCCGCTTCGTAATAAGTGGGATCTATTCCGGAAAGAGCCGCAAGATAAATAATACTGTCCCATCCTAGATGCTGCCAGACATCACTCCACACATACACGTGCTTAAAGGCGGAAGGTTCTGCCATTACATTTGGAAAAGTAAATCCAAGTGCGCGGGCAATGTTTGCAAAAAGTCCGTGACTGGGTGAAAGAAAAATCAAAATCAAACCGCACATAACCATGGTAGAAATAAAATGCGGAAGATAGGTTACCACCTGAAAAGTTTTTTTGAACAAGCCGTTTTTAAGCTGATTACACATGATGGCAAGAGCTATTGCAAGGGGGAAACCGATTACAATACTGTAAAGGCTGATTACCAGAGTATTTTTTAACGTGGTAAGAAACTGATAGGAATGAAAAAACTGAATAAAATGCTTAAAGCCAACCCAGGGACTGTTTACGATGCCCATTGCAGGAGAATAGTCTTTAAATGCCATTACCAGACCAAACAAAGGCAGGTATGAAAAACAGAACAAAAGTAATGCGGACGGCAGGAGAAGTGCATACAGAGGCATGCTCTTTTTAAGGCGTCCCTGTTTTTTGCCGGATATTTTTAACTCCATGGTAAATCCTCCAAGGGTGACTTTATGTTAGTTGAACGTTAAACCAACTAAGACTTAAAAAAGTTGAACGCCTGATACTCCTGTATAAAAAGCAACGTTTAACGTTCAACCTACTTCTAGTATACACCACTTTTCCCCCCTGTCAAGCATTTTTTTTAATTTTTTTAAAGACCACAATATTGCCGCCTTCGAGCCCCGAAAAAACTTGAGTTTATAAAGAAAAATCGTTATCTTATTTACAAAAGGAGCCATTTTTCATGGATAACGAAAACTTACACATTGCTTTCTACGACACCAGAGCCTACGACAGAGATGCCTTCACTCAGATGAATGCAAATTTCCTCTATAATATTGATTTTTTTGACTTTCATTTAGACGAAAAAACTGCCTCTACCGCAAAGGGTTATGATGCCGTCTGTGTTTTTGTAAACGACAACCTGAATGAAAAAGTCATCCGCATACTTAAGGAATGCGGTGTTAAACTGATTGCTCTACGCTGCGCAGGTTTTAACAATGTTGACCTTGAAGCCGCAAAAAGTGCAGAAATTCCCGTTGTAAGAGTGCCGGCCTACTCCCCTCACTCCGTGGCAGAACATGCAGTTGCCCTTCTTCTTTCCCTCACAAGAAAAATTCCCCAGGCCTACATGAGAACAAGAACAGGTAACTTTACCCTTAACGGACTTACCGGACGCAACCTTAACGGACTCACTGCAGGTATTCTTGGAACAGGTAAAATCGGAAAAATAATGGCAGAAATTCTTTCCGGTTTTGGAATGAAAATAGAAATGTACGATGTTTACCCCGACAAAACCTGGGCACAGCAGCATAATTTTACCTACGTGGAACTTAACAAACTCTTTGCCGACTCTGATGTTTTAAGCCTCCACTGCCCACTTACAGGCGAAACAAAACATATTGTAAACACCCAGTCCCTTGCCATGATGAAAAAAGATGCCGTCATCATTAACACAGGACGCGGCGCCCTCATTGACAGCAAGGCCCTTGTTCATGCCCTTAAAAAACAGACAATAGGTGGAGCCGCCCTGGACGTTTACGAAGAAGAAAGCAAATATTTCTTTGACGACTGGTCCATAGACGTTATCCGTGACGACATGCTTACCCGCCTGCTCACTTTCCCAAATGTAATCATCACCGGACATCAGGCTTTCCTTACCACAAACGCACTCCAGTCCATTGCCCAGACTACAATGGAAAATGTTAGAGCTTATTTTAAGGGAGAAGAGCTGGTTAACGAAGTAAAGTAAGGGTAAAACCCAGGTTAAAAACTCTCGTATTTTTTCGCTAAAAATCATCCGCAAAAATCCGATATTCTATAACAAGGATACAAGCGACAATGACAAAAAACGAAAAAAGAGCAGCAATTATCACCGGGACACTATTGTTCATGGTGGCAGCATTTTTCTCCGTGAGCATAATTCTTGGAATACTGGACTTTGGTTCCCTTTCAAGAAGCAGTAATCTGGCCTACCGTTTCGGTTTTATGCTGGTTTCAGTTTACGGAGTCTGCAGTCTTTTCATACCCGCATTTTTCTTTGTAGCAGGATGTTTCTGCCTTGACGCCCAGTGGTCCTTACAGCGCATGATGTGCCTTCTGGTAAGCATCATTCCCTTCTTTACGCTTGCCTTTGCAGAACGCAGTGCCCGTAACATTGCCCAGTCTGACTCAAGTCCCATTGCAGCAGTAAAAATAACCGTTCTGCTTGTTATTGCAATTCTCCTTGTTGCCGCAGAATACCTTGTAACGCTGGTAGTTGCAGGAATCATTCAGAAAAAACGACTGAACAATTCTGAGAATGATGATGATCTTTACATTTCTGATGAGGAAGATTTTTCTGCAGATGATGGCGTAGAAGCCGCTGATGATGATTATGACGATTCTGATGACACAGATGCTGAAGATGACTTTTTTGAAGAAGAAGTTTCTGATAAAAAAGAAGCACCCCAGGATCCGATTGAAGCAGAAGTTGATAAAAAAATTGCTGATGCAGTAGAAGACGAAAGTTCCTGGTCTCTTGCAGATTACCTTAGCAAAAACAGAAAAGTTATTGAAGAAACCGTAAATGCAGAGCCTCCCGCACTCGAAGAAAGCAGTCTTGTAACGGAAGAAAATATTCCTCTTGAAACAGACGAACCAAAGGAAGAAAAAGTTCCTCTTAAGGAAGAATCCATTCCCCTTACCGAAAGCATTCCTCAAGAATCAGAAGTAGAGGAAGAAGTCAAAGAAGAAGAACCTGTAAAAGAAGAAATACTTCTCCAGACAGAAAACGCTCCGCAGAATAAAACTGAGTCCCCAAAAGAACCTGTTCAGGAAACTAAAGAAGTAAAAAATGCCGCCACCGATTACGAAAGTGATCCCTGGAATGTCACAAAAAAAGCAGAAGTTCTTCCCAAAACAGAAGTTCCTGAAGAAAAAGAAGAAACAGTAAATCCCGTAAAAGATGATGACCCCTGGAACGTAACTAAAAAACTCGTAGAAAGGGCAAAAATCCTTGAAGAAAGAGAAAGGGCCCAGTCAAAAACACAGGTTCAGGATGAAAATGCCCCTGTTCAGGAAGAAGAAGAAAGCGAAACTTTTGACGAAGAAGACGACATCATTGCAGAGTTTGAGCGTGGTTCCGTAAACCTTGAGGACGACGAAGATTTAATTTCTTTTGAAGCTGCAACAGAAGAGACTGAAGAAGACACAGAAGAAACTGCAAAAGCTGATGACTCTGATGAAATGGAAGAAATGTTTTCCGACTCCGAAGAAAATGATTCTTTCATGGACTTCCCCGGAGAAATAGATTTTGCCCAGGTAGACGAAGAGTTTTCTGCAGCAGATTCAGAAGATGAAAATGCCGAAGCAGAAGACGAAGATGATATCGAAGATACCATCTCTGCAGAAAAAGAAAACGAAGTTCTCGTAGAAGACCTGCCTCTTCCAAAAGAAAACAATTCACAGCCTGAAAAAAAAACTCAAAATGAAAAATCAGGGTCAATGCTTAGTGCCCTAGACTCAATTTTTGCCCGCATGGACGCAGATGTTAAGGCAAATTTTAATCCTACAGCCCCCGCAGTCGTTGATTCAAATGGAAAATTAAAAGAAGAAAAAACAGAAACAAAACCCGAAGAAAAAAAAGAACCTGTAAAAGTTATTCCACCAAAAGTCAAGCAGCGCAGACCTGGTCCCTATAAAATTTCCACAGAGCTTTTAAAAGCCTACGATTCAAACCCCTACTGGATTATTGACGAAGAAACAGAAGCGGCCGCAGAAAATTTAAAAAGCACACTAAGGGAATTTAAAATTGAAGCAGAAGTAACGGGCATAAAAAAAGGTCCTGTTGTTACCATGTTCGAGATTCTTCCTGCCCCCGGTGTAAAGCTAAATAAAATTGTAGCACTTCAGGACAACATTGCCCTCCGCCTTGCCGCAAAATCAGTGCGTATTGTTGCCCCCATTCCCGGAAAACACGCAGTTGGTATTGAAGTTCCAAACAAAGACAGAGCCATCATCAGCATGAGGGAGTGCCTGGAATTAGACAGGGCTGAATGGAAAAAAATGGCAGTTCCGGTAATTCTTGGAAAAGACATTCAGGGAGAAGCCCAGATAATTGACCTTGCAAAAACCCCTCACCTTCTTATTGCAGGTTCCACTGGCGCCGGAAAATCTGTCTGCGTAAATAGCATGATTCTTTCCATTCTTTACAAGCGAAGCCCCAACGAAGTAAAGATGATTCTTATTGACCCCAAAATCGTGGAGCTTAAACTTTACAACGACATTCCTCACCTGCTTACACCAGTTATTACAGAACCCAAGCGGGCCATGCAGGCACTTCAGTATTGTCTCTGCGAAATGGAAAGACGATATGCCCTTCTGGACCACATGAGTGTGCGAGACATTTCCTCTTACAACAAGAAGATTGCAGAAAAGGGTGTGATTGCAGAAAAACTTCCCTACCTCATTGTTGTGATTGATGAGTTTGCAGATCTTATGGCAACAACAGGTAAACAGCTGGAAGGAGTACTTGCCCGTCTTGCCGCCATGAGCCGTGCAGTGGGAATTCATCTTGTTCTTGCAACCCAGCGTCCATCTATTGATGTAATTACCGGTCTTATCAAGGCAAACATTCCAAGCCGCATTGCCTTTATGGTTGCAGGTAAAATGGACAGCCGCATCATCATTGACCAGGTGGGTGCAGAAAAACTTCTTGGCAAGGGTGACATGCTCTACGCCTCTGCTACATCCCCCTTCCCCGTTCGCATTCAGGGAACTTTTGTAAGCGATCAGGAAGTAGAAGATGTGGTTGAAAAAGTAAAGGAATGGGGTGAGCCCGAATACATTGACGATGAAATCTTTGTTGATGATGATGAAGATGGAGACGGAGAACAGATGTCCCTCTTTAATCCAGACGGAGATGATCCCCTTTACGAAAAAGCACTTGAGATTGTGGTGCAGTCTGGAAAAGCCAGCGCAAGTTACATTCAGAGAAAACTCAAGATTGGTTACAACCGTGCAGCCCGTCTTGTGGAAGAAATGGAAGAAAGGGGAATTGTTGGTCCTGCAAACGGAAGCAAAGCCCGCGAACTCATTCACATTCCCTAAGACAGGCTCATCTAAAAGGAGAAGATTACTGCATGAAAAAATCAGTAAAGAAAATATTTTTATATAAAACTATTATTTTTTTAACACTTGCTGCCCTTTCATTTCCTCTGTTTGCAGGCGGTGCAAAAGATGAAATCTATGTAGAAGAAGCAGTCCTTGATCCGGACAGAATTGCCTACAATCATGATCTCCCTGAAGGAAATCCCGTTTACGAAGAAGAAGTCTGGGCCTACGTAATGACCGGCGAAGAACGCTACGTCACCCCTGAGAAAAAAATCACTGACCTCTGTTATTTTAGTGCTGACATAAATGCCTACGGAGAAATAACTTCTGTTCCCAAACCGGAAAAAGTCAGAAAAGACAACATGCGCCTTCATCTTGTGGGAACCTGTAACGGCCGTCCTTTAAGCCACATGGTTTTAGATCCGTCTTTTGGAATTACGGATAAAGTTGTAGATTCCCTCATAAAAGGAAGCGAAGGTTACGACGGTTTGCAGATTGACTACGAAAA
>JAEEGL016999503.1_pt1 | contig 11714 bp, 14 predicted proteins | sample 9134231 | NCBI WGS metagenome assembly JAEEGL01 (sample SAMN16246548, study PRJNA631951) | gut metagenome | biome: gut microbiome; feature: rumen; material: fiber-attached | host: Bos | place: Iran: Karaj | collected 2018-10
CCTTCTCTTGCTCCAACAACCATATCATCAATCTTATGATTTGTTAAAACATAATAATCATTTAATTTAGAAATATCAAAGTAAACATTACCACCAGAAATATATGCATATCCCTCTTCAAGTAATTTTTCAATCATCTTAATATACATATCAATGTTTTCAGTAGCAGGACTAATTATTTCTGGTTTCTTGCAATTTACTGCTTCGAAATCTTTAAAGAATGCATCAGTATAAAAAGCAGCAATATCCATAGCTTTCTTATGTTCTCTTTTAGCAGCTACTGCCATCTTATCTACACCAGAATCAGAATCACTAGTTAAATGTCCTACATCTGTTATATTCATTGCTCTAGTTACATCATATCCAATATATCTTAAAGTCTTATCTAAAATATCATGACCAATATAATTTCTAATATTACCAATGTGAGCATAATGATATACAGTTGGCCCACAAGTATAAAATTTTACTTTACCTTCTTCATTAGGTTTAAAGTCTTCAACTGTTCTTGTTAATGTATTATAAATTTTCATATTGTTACCTCTTTCTTGTTTTTATTTTTTTAAATTTATTAAAGGCAACATCGCTTATTAATTGTCATAATTATCACTTCTTTACGTGTATTATATAAAAATAAATTTGTTTTTTCAACAAACAATAAAAGGAACCAAACAGGTTCCTTTTATAAACTCACGCTAGTCACACTACTTATTAAATTTAAAGAAATCTAATAAGTTCATAATAAACTCACGATTAGATGGACTTTCTTCAACATAATTCATAGTGCTTCCAAATACTTCGTTGACAGTACTATAGGAAACTTTATTCCAACTACTATCAATACAAGTTCTTATATTTCTTTCTACACACTTAGGTGTACAATTAAACTTCTTAGCAAGTTCTTCATATAAGAAAGTCATGCTTTTGTGTCTATAAGAATCATTCTCTAAAAGAATAACTACACAGTTAGACAAATATTCAAAACCATGGTATTTGCTAGATACGCCTAGTCTATGAAGTAGAAGTCCGACTTCTTTTTCATTTTTCTTCATAAAACATCCTATACTCCTCTTTATTCTATTTTTTTCGGTTTTTTGTCCGAAACAATTTCGATAATACAACAAAAAGGAACGTTTATCAAATATTTTTTTATGTAAAGTGTAAAGTAAAAAGAATACGTAAAGTATTCTTTTTAAATAATAAACAACTATTACAAATTTTAATAATTTTCGGCTTTAAGTTCAAAGAAACTTTTTGGATGAGCACATACAGGACATACTTCAGGTGCTTTCTTACCTACAACAACATGTCCACAATTTCTACAAATCCAAATCTTTTCATCGTCTCTTGAGAATACAACTTCATCATCAATATTCTTTAAAAGCTTTCTATATCTTTCTTCATGATGCTTTTCAATCTCAGCAACTTGTCTAAACTTAATAGCTAAAGATTTAAATCCTTCTTCTTCAGCTGTTTTAGCAAATTCTTCATACATGCTAGTCCATTCATAGTTTTCACCTTCAGCTGCAGCTAAAAGGTTTTCAGGTGTTGAAGGAATCTCTCCACCATTAAGTTCTTTAAACCACATCTTAGCATGTTCTTTTTCATTATTTGCAGTTTCTTCAAATAAAGCAGCTATTTGTTCATAACCATCTTTTTTTGCTTTTGAAGCAAAGTAAGTATACTTATTTCTTGCTTCACTTTCACCAGCAAATGCTTTTCTTAAATTTTCTTCTGTCTTAGATCCTTTTAATTCCATTATTTATCACTCCCTACTAAATATAACATAAATCGACAAAAAAGTTCTATTTTATTTGTTTAAATAAGTCTTGTTCCTTTCAAAGGAAACAATTCGCCTGTTAATTATACTTTATAAGTTTTTCTATCTTTAAATTCTTCTTGTTTTCCATTATTCCAATTTTTAACTGGTCTATAGTACCCTGTTATTCTGCTATAAACCTCACAAGTTTGTTTACACTTTGGACAAGTAGTAACCTCTCCAGCTATATATCCATGATTTGGACAAACTGAATAAGTTGGACTAATTGTAAAATAAGGTAACTTATAATTGTATGCAATTTTCTTAACTAAATTTTGAGTACTCTTATAATCATTTAATTTCTCTCCAAGAAAAGTATGGAATACAGTTCCGCTTGTATATAACACTTGAAGATCATCTTCGATTTCAAGTGCTTCAAATACATCACTTGTAAATCCAACTGGTAAATGACTTGAATTTGTATAATATGGTTCACTATCCCCTGCAGTAATTATATCTTTATACTTATTCTTATCTTTAAGAGCAAGTCTATAAGCAGTAGCTTCAGCTGGAGTTGCTTCTAAGTTATAAAGTGTTTCATATTTTTCTTGATAATCAGAAAGTTTTCCACGAATATAATTTAATACTTCTAACGCAAAAGTTTTACCTTCTTTTGTTGAAATATCTTTCTTTATCCACTTAGCATTTAAACCAGCTTCATTCATTCCTACTACACCAATAGTAGAAAAATGATTATCTAAAGTACCAAGGTAAGCTTTTGAATAAGGATATAATCCATTATTCATATATTCAACAATTTTCTTTCTTTTTATATTTAAGCTATCTATTGCTAATTCTAGAATATTATCTAATGACTCATAAAATTCATCTTTATCATCCGCTTCATATGCAAGACGTGGAATATTAAGAGTAACAACTCCAATTGAACCAGTTGATTCTCCACTACCGAAGTAACCACCGCTCTTTTTTCTTAATTCTCTTAAATCAAGTCTTAATCTACAGCACATACTTCTTACATCACTAGGTTCCATATCACTATTAATATAGTTAGAAAAATAAGGAGTACCATATTTTGAAGTAAGTTCAAATAATAGCTTATTTATTTCAGAATCATCAAATTTAAAATCTTTAGTAATTGAATATGTAGGAATTGGATATTGGAATCCTCTTCCATCATAATCACCTTCAAGCATTACTTCTAAGAATGCTTTATTAATCATATCCATTTCTTTTTGACATTCACCATAAGTGAATTCCATTTCTTCTCCACCAACTATTGCTGGTAAATCTTTTAAATCACTTGGAGGAGTTAAATCTAAAGTAATATTTGTAAATGGTGCTTGCGATCCCCAACGAGATGGAATATTAAGTCCAAATACAAAAGATTGAATTGCTTGTTTAACATATTGATATGGAAGATTTTCGTTTTTAACAAATGGAGCTAAATAAGTATCAAATGAAGAAAATGCTTGAGCACCCGCCCATTCATTTTGCATAATACCTAAGAAATTAACCATTTGAATACATAATGTTTGTAAATGTTTAGCAGGACCACTAGTTATTTTTCCTTCAACACCACTAATACCAAACATGATTAATTGCTTTAAGCTCCAACCAGCACAGTAAGGAGCTAACATACTTAAATCATGAATATGAATATATCCATCATTATGAGCAAATTCAATTTTCTCATTATATATCTTTTTAAGCCAATAGTTCTTAGTCATGTTACCAGATTCATAAAGGATTAATCCTCCAATTGAATAAGGAACAGTACTATTCTCTTTTACAGCCCAATCTTTATTATCTAAATAATTATCTATTATTTCATTAGTATCCATAATACCACCTAATTAATTATAACATAATGATACTTCTTACACACCAGGTTTATTTACAAAGAAACCTATATTTGATATACTCGAAATATAATAAAAGAATAGAGGCATAGGCTATGGATAATGCAATTAAAGAAACAAATAAGAAATTACAAGAAATAATTTCAGTATTAAATGAGAATAAAGAAAAATATCAAGAAAAATATAATGAAATTAATAAGATTATCAATAATAAATTAGAGATGGTAAAAGAATATAAAGAAAAATATTATGAAGCCAAAGAAAAAATTGATAATTTAAATGCCGATATCGATGAATTTAAAGATAAATATAAAAAATTAGTAGATCAATATAAAGATGATGAATTATCAAATATCTTAATCGGAGCTAATAAAGAAATTTCAACTAAAATCAATGAAAGAAAATTAACTATTCAAAAAGATACAGATGAAATGAATAAACTTGTTAGCGAAGCAGAAGCTATTAAGAAAGAATTAATAAAATTAAATGCAGAAAAGAAAGCATTAGAAATTCTTCTTAATAAATCAATGGATATTTCTAAATTCTATGAATCCACTCTATCTGATATTATTGCTTATTCAAACGAAAATCCAAGTGACTTATGTAGTTATTTCAAATTAGATAGAACTAAAGCTTCTCAAAAACACAATAATTCAAAAAAACATAACAAAAGAGTTAGTGATAAAGTAACATCCGAAGCTTTTGATTTAGATTCAATAATTTAACATTGTTTTAAAAACAATGTTTTTTTATGAAATAAAAAAAGATAGATTACTCTATCTTATAAAAGTTTATTATGAATTAATTCACTATAACTAACCTTTTTAAATCTTAATACATCTAATTTCTTTTTGCTTAAAGAAATCTTTATATAATCAACATCCTTTAAAGTCATATCAAAACCATCAATAATAAAATGTATAACATATTCTTTATTTGGTTTAACAGTAATAACATTATTTCTATCAAACCAAATAGCATTATTAATACTTTTATAACTACAATTATTAATTGGAGCAATAGCATTTAAAATTAAAGAATCAACTTTATCATATATAAGTGGTCCACCTAGGTTATAGTTATATGCACTAGAACCTACTGGGGTAGAAACCATTAAAGCATCTCCAACAAAGTCTTCTAATTTTTCGTCATTTACAAATACTTCAAATCTAGATGATTTATTAATAAAATTTCTTAATACAATTTCATTAAGAGCTTTATAATTATGTACTCCACTTTTATTCTTTATTTCTATATCTAAAAATGCATAATTATCAATATAAAAATCTTTATCTAAATGGTCAATAAATCTATCTAACTCATCACTAGAAAAACTAGTTAAAAAGCCAACTGTACCTAAATTAAATCCAGCATACTTAATTTTTGGATTAAAACCATATTTATGTATCATATAAAGGAATGTTCCATCTCCTCCAATTGAAATACACATATCTGGATTTTTATTATCTTTTTGATATTTCTTATCTAACTTACTAATAAGAGCATTTTCAAACTCTTTACTGTTCTTTTTAGGATTGCTAATTATATTAATCTTCATATTTCTCTTTTTCCCAACGTGCAAATATTCCACATGGAAGTATTAAATCAGAATCTTTCATAGGAATACCTAATTCATCTGAACTAATAAAACCATTAAATCTTCTATTAACTGTTAACTTTAATACATCTTCTAAAACATTCATTGATAATCCAGTTGTATAACTATTAATTAAAAACATTAAAGGATCATCACTTAATATCTCAGTACATAATTTAACTAAATTATATAAATCATTTTCAATATTCCATATTTCTTTATTAGAACCTCTACCAAATGAAGGAGGATCCATAAGAATAATATCGTATTTATTTCCTCTTCTAATTTCTCTTTCAACAAACTTAACAACATCATCAACTAAGAATCTTATTGGTCTATCTTGTAAGTTAGAACTTCTAACATTTTCTTTAGCCCAATCAGTCATTCCTCTAGAAGAATCTACATGTACTACTTCAGCACCAGCACTCAAAGCAGCAACTGAAGCTCCGCCAGTATACGCAAATAAGTTAAGAACTTTTACTGTTCTTCCCTTATTAACTTCATTAGAAACTTTTTCTCTAATAATATCCCAATTATAAGATTGTTCAGGAAATAAACCAGTATGTTTAAATCCCATTAATTTTAAATTAAATGTTAAATCTTTCCATCTAAGTTCCCAAGAATCTTTCATATGCTTATTAAATACATACCATTCTCCACCACCAGTTTTACTTCTGGTGTATTTAGCATCTATTGAATCCCATAAAGATTTATTCTTTTTATCTGTCCATATAATTTGTGGATCAGGTCTAGAAAGAATTACTTCATTCCATCTTTCTAACTTTTGACCACTAGCCATATCTAATATTTCATATTCAGGAAAATCTTTTATAACTTTCACAAGTCTCACCTATTTCAATTTTATATTTTTAACAAATCTAGGTGCTTTTAACATACATTTAATTGAAGTGTCTACAGCATCTAGGATAGCAATTATTATAATAAAGAATCCTAAACTTATTACTTGAACATCAGGATGATTTAATAATGCAATGGAAATTACTAAACCAACACTTAAGAATATAATTAATAACATAGTTATAATATACCAATAAGAATCTTTTCTTTGATAATAATAATCAACGGCAAATAGTTTAACACCTGTAACAACTAAAGTAAATAACATAATACACATAGTAAATACAGTAGTAGCATCCATAAATGCACTTAATATAATATTAAGGATAGCAATCGCACAAGATCCTAAACATAAATAAACTTTTTCATATGTTTTATAATTTATAACAATAAACTTAACTAAATTAAGAAGAGCATATAATCCTAACATAACAATTACAAAGTTATTAACCTTATAAGTTTCTGTAGTAATAATACTAGGACTAATAATATAAATTATACCTAATATAAATAAAGCTCCACTAATAGATAAACCTACATAAAAATGTTTTTGATTTTCATTTCTTTTTCTAGTTAAAGCATTGATAATTTTGTTAATCATAATTAATACCTACTTTCCTATTTTCATATTACTTTTATAAAGAAAAAAAGTCAATAAATGAGACCTATTATCATTTAAAAATAATGGTATTTGTTTTATAATATATTTATAGAAATTTTAGAAAGGATAAATAAATATGGAAGGTTTATTATTTGTTGTAGGTTTTATTGTATTTATTATTATTTTAAGTTCAATAAGACAAATTAATGAATATGAGAAAGGAATTTTATTTGAATATGGTAAATTTAAAAAAATACTAAATCCAGGTTGGCATATAGTATTACCTATTATTCAAAGTTTCCAAAGAATCGATATACGTACTAAAGCAGTTGACGTACCTGAACAAGATGCGATTACTAAAGATAACGTAACTATTAAAATTAATGCAGTTTTATATTACAAAATCTTTGATGCATCTAAAGCTATTTGTGCAGTTGAAGATTACAAATATGCAGTTTCTCAATTAGCACAAACAACAATGCGTAATGCAGTTGGTGCTGTAACACTTGATGAGTTATTAACTCAAAGAGATAAAATCTCTACTGAAATTTGTGACGTAATCGATCAAGCTTCAGACCCATGGGGAATCAAAGTTGAAAACGTTGAATTAAAAGATGTTAAATTACCAGCAGATATGCAAAGAACAATTGCTAAGATTGCTGAAGCAGAAAGAGAAAAACAAGCTGTTATCACTAAAGCCGTTGGTGAAAGAGAAGCAGCTAATAACTTAGCTGAAGCAGCAAGAGAATTAAGTAGTGCTCCTGGAGCTCTTCACTTAAGAACTTTAGCTACATTAAACGATTTATCATCTGATCAATCAAATACAATCATCTTTGCAATTCCAATCGAAGTGTTAAGTGCATTTGGTCAACAAGGTGCAACTAAGGCAGTTGAACAAATTCAAAAAATAACTAAAAAAGATGAATAATAAAAAGTAGGAATTATTTCCTACTTTTATTTTGCTCTAATAAATTTTCTTTAACAGGATTATAATTAGAATTCAAATATTCATATGCTTCTTGAGGACTTTGATTACCTCTCTCAATCTTTTCAAAGTTAACTATAGCTTCTCTTTCATCCTTGTTTAAAAGTTCATTATTATCAACAACAAATCTTTCATATACTGGTTGTTCAGTAGCACTTCTAGTTTTAACACTTGGATTAATTGGGTTAACTTTTCTAATGTCATCCCCTGCATATCCTGATTTTGTTATTACAAATGAATCCTTCATACATATCACCTAGATTTATAATAACATATAAACTTGTAAATATTTTATTTTTTTAATAATATATACATGTGATTTATATGAACGAAGAAAATTTAATTAAACATTACAATAAACATAATGAAGATAAAAGACTTAAAACTAGACATGCACAAGTTGAATATATTACTGGACTTACTTATATAAGAAAGTATTTAAGTAAAGGTTCTTCAATCTTAGATGTTGGTGCTGCTACAGGTGCATACTCTATACCATTATACAAAGATGGATATGATGTAACAGCTTTTGAATTAGTTAAACATAATTTAAGAGAAATAGAAATCAAAGAACCTAATATTAAATGTATTCAAGGAAATGCTATTAATTTATCTAAATTTAAAGATAATACATTTGATGCTATTTTATTATTTGGACCTATGTATCATCTAATTAGTTATGAAGAAAAACTACAAGCTTTAAAAGAAGCTAAAAGAGTTGTAAAACCAAATGGACTAATTTTTATAAGTTATTGTATGAATGAATATGCAGTTATTACACATGCCTTTAAAGAAAAACAAATACTTAATATCAAAAATGAATTAAATAAAGACTTTAAAGTTTTAAATAATCCAACAGATCTATATACATATGTAAGACTTGAAGATATTAATAAATTAATGAATGATACTAATCTAGAAAGAGTTAATATTTTAAGCCAAGACGGACCTGCTGAATACTTAAAAAAAGAAATAAACTCAATGAATGATGAAGAACTAAATATGTTAATAAAATATCATTTATCAACATGTGAACGTCCTGAACTATTAGGTGCAGGAAGACATGTTTTAGATATACTAAAAAAAGTGGATTAATTATCCACTTTTTTATTTTTTCTTTGTAGTTTTCTTTGTAGCTTTAGTAGTAGCTTTTGTTGTAGTTTCAGTAGCTTTTTGAGTTACTGTATTAGTTTCTTTTTTCTTAGTAGTAGTTTCATCAGATTCTTCTTCATCTTTGAATCCACATACTGTTACTAATTCAGTTTTATAATCTTTTTCTCCAAATGGATCTTTTGGATAGATAATTACTTTTGTATTATCTCCATCACAATTATAGTTTTTATCTTCAAACCACGCTTTTTTAAGAGCTTCTACTCTATCAGTAACACTAGCATCAACATTAGCAATATCTAATTCTTTATATTTATCAGTAGTAACATAATATCTTAATAAATTTTCTAAAGATACTTTAATACCAATATCACTGAATCTTCCTAAGAATTCCTTTCTCTTTTCTTCATCACCGTTTCCAGCAGATTTAAAATAGAAATCTTCATAGAAAGTAACACCTAAATCATTTAGTTTATTCTTCATATCTTTTTCTGCTCTATTTAAACTAAATGATGGGATTAAAACTAATGCTACGATTACAACTACTAAAACTGCACCTGTACCAATAGCAATCTTTTTATGATTTTTAATTAAAGAACCTAATGCTTTGAAACCATTCTTAATACCTCCACCAATTGATTTGAAAGTATCCTTTAAACTGAATTTTTTCTTAGAAACAATAGATTCTGCACCTTTCTTTTCATTTGGTACAACTGTCGCGCTTTTTTCTTTTTTGATTTTCATCATTTCACCACCCTATCGTTAAATCAATTATATCATAAGATTTTAAAAAATGTACATTTTATTTTAATTTGATTTATAATAAGATATAATTTTAGTGAGGTGAGATTATGCTAGATGTAATTATTCCAACATACAATGAAGAAGATAACATTGAACCATTATATAAAGAATTAATTAATACATTAAAAAATGTTAAATATAATCTAATATTTATTGACGACGGTTCAACTGATAAATCATTATCTAAACTAATTAAAATATATAAAAAAGATACCAATCATATAAAAATAATATCTTTTACAAGAAATTTTGGAAAAGATGCTGCTATATATGCAGGTCTTAAAGAAGCACATAGTAAATATATATCAATCATAGATTCAGATCTTCAACAACATCCAAAGCATATACTTGAAATGATTGAATTTCTTGAAAAAAATGAAGACTATGATGAAGTTGCTATGGTAAATAGTTATAGTAATGATTCATTTTTACAAAAAAAATTTAAACAAGCATTCTATAAGTTAATGACAAAATTAACACATTATAACTTTGAAATTGGAGCATCAGACTTCAGAACAATTAGAAATTATGTAGCTAAAGCATTAATAGATTTAAAAGAAACAAATAGATTTACTAAAGGATTATTTGCATGGACTGGATTTAATGTAAAATTTATGAAATACACTCCAGATAAAAGATTACATGGTAAATCAAAATTTAATTTTAGAAAACAAATTAATTATGCAATTGATGGAATATTAAATTTCTCTACTTCTCCAATGAAAATGGCATTATATTTAGGCTCTACACTATCAACTTGTTCATTTATATATTTAATATATTTGATTATTAAAACACTAGTATTAGGAAAAGATGTTCCAGGATTTGCATCCTTAATGTCTGTTATATTATTACTTGGTGGTGTAATTTTAACAATGCTTGGTCTAATCGGAGAATATGTATCAAAAATATATATAGAAACAAAACGAAGACCAATATATGTATCAAAAATAAAATTTGGATTTGATGAAGATATTTTATAAAAAAAATTGAGGACTATTCCTCAATTTTATTTTGCACTAATAAATTATTATCTCTTTCTTCTTGTACAAGTAAATCATTATCATCTTCGCTTTGAACAAGCAAATCATTGTTTGTTTCTTCTTGAACTAATATTTCATTATCTTCTTTTACAATTAAATTATTATCCATTATTTACTCCTTATTCTTAACTACTTCCATCCATCTTCTTATCTTTTGACCATAATTGTATGCATTAGATGGATTGTATTTTCCAGCTATAAGTTCAGGTGTATTTAAACCTTGAGACCAATATCCATTATATAAATTATTAAAATATGCTTCTAAACCTTTATCTAAAGTTTCATAATTACAACCAATCATTCCACCCCAGTTATTTCTACTTACTGCCCAACTAGCACAACCAGCAACAGAAGAACAACCAGTTTCTTCCAAAGTAATTGCAACTGCTAAATAAGGATCAAAACCAGTTCTTCTAGTAAAATCAGCATAAAAATAACCAGTATTAGTTAAATTACTTTTTAATGATTTATTTAATTTATTTGTTAATTCAGTAATAGTCATACCATCATATATTATTGAACCATCATCTTCAAAAGTTGGAGGAGTACTATAAACATATTCTCCTGAATCATTACCCTCATAAATTGTAAAATCTTCATCATTAGATCCTTCAACCTCTGAATAAGGTTTATTAACTTTAGTTTCTTCAGTCTTAACTGCTTTAGTAACAGCTTCAACATAACCATTAGAAGCCACTTTCTTTTCGGGATTAATTATATTTTTAATTGGTTCTAAAACATTTAATTCAGCGAAAAAAATTCTTTTAACACCGAACACTAAAAACCCACACACTATAAACATAAAAAACAAAATTAATATAGATTTTTTACCATTTTTCATATCTTTCATATCTTTCTATAATTGTGTAACTTAATTATAGCATTAAGAAAAATGGTAAGCAATAATTAGATTATTCCACAAAAAAACTATTAGTATAATGAAATGCACCCTTGTAGGTAGACATTAATAAAAAAACTGAGTTTTAAAAATATGATAGAATACACTTCCGAAAGGAGGTGTTTTCTTATGGCAAAAAAAGGTCAAAAACAAACAAACTATAATAATGATTTAATTAA
>JAEEGL017277502.1_pt1 | contig 11714 bp, 10 predicted proteins | sample 9134231 | NCBI WGS metagenome assembly JAEEGL01 (sample SAMN16246548, study PRJNA631951) | gut metagenome | biome: gut microbiome; feature: rumen; material: fiber-attached | host: Bos | place: Iran: Karaj | collected 2018-10
ACATCCAACACAGCGGCTTGAATTTCATCCAAACGACTATTACGGCCAGTATATTTGAACACATACTTCTTCTGTGAACCATAGTTAGCCAAGGCGCGTACAGCAGCTGCCAACTCAGGATCATTGGTAGTAACTGCACCTCCATCACCAAGTGCACCCAGATTCTTGCCGGGATAGAAGCTATGGCCTGCAGCATCTCCAATGCTACCAGTTACACGGCCATCAATATGCTTACAACCGTGGGCCTGAGCGTTATCCTCAACCAGTTTCAAATTATACTTCTTGCACAAAGTACCAATCTTATCAGTATAAGCATTGCGGCCATAGAGATGAACGATGGCAATAGCCTTTGTTTTGGGAGTAATAGCAGCCTCAATGAGGTCGTCATCTATTTCCAATGTGTTCAGCTTAGGCTCCACAAGGATGGGCTTCAGGCCATTTTCCGTGATTGCAAGGATAGTGGCAATGTAGGTATTTGCAGGTACAATCACCTCATCACCAGGTTGCATCACTCCCATCTCAATGTATGCACGGAAAATCCAGATGAGCGCATCCAGACCATTTGCGCAACCAATGGTGTACTTTGTTCCTATAAACTTGGAGTAATTCTCTTCGAACTTCTCATTCTCTTTTCCTTGAAGGTACCAACCTCCATTCACAACACGGCTAACAGCCTCGTTTATCTCAGCTTCATGAAGAGCCGTTACGTCTTTCAAACTTAAAAAAGGTATCATATTGCGATTATTCTTTTACTTCTATTACTCTATCTGAAAAAATTGTCGCTCCAGTAAACTGACCTGATAATATAATCCTAACCTTTGTCACATTATCAGGTACAGCAAATTCACACTCCGATGAGTCAGTCGCAAGTTTCCATTGTGCTGTTTTATCATTGTAATAAAAAGAATCCGGGTGAGAACTGCTCCGTGGGCGATTAAGTCCTTTTTGAACCAATTGCGAGATGGTTCTCCCTTTAGTATCAGTAATATATTGCAAAGCCACCCTAGCCTTGGCATTGGGGTTACTGAATATTACCTTAAAAAGTTTTGCCTCTCGTGTATCCAGAATTAGTTCTTTCTCATTTCTATCTGAAATAGAATAGATTGGAGTCAGATTTCGTGTCTTTATAGGATAAGTCAAACAATCATTATAATCGATTGCCATTGTTCCATACAATGAATTATACTCATTTCGAATACTTTCACCATGAAATCTAATAAATCCACCGCAATCTTCTGTTCTTGCATCTTGCCAATGGCATCCAACCACATTATAAGCCTCTATAGCATACCCCCTAAACCCTTCTATACAAGGTTTTAAAAACAATAAGGAATTTACACTATTATAAGAATCATTTTTATCGGCACCCTTTATCAATATAGCGTAACTGTCACAATGCTCCCAATCAAAATTAGACCAATTGCTAAACCTGCCCCCTATAAATATATTCTCATTACACCAACCTATCTTCTTAGATGAATCATCCTTTTGATATATACGTAAGTGCTCATTCGAGAAAGCAGAAATATTTATAGAATACTTATTGTAACTATTTCCCGCTCCACTAGCAGACACCCTAATATTATTATTGAAATATGCAACATCATTAATAAACACACTACTATTATTGATATTTACAAATTCGATACCTATAATATTAGTTTTCTTTGCTCTTGTGTAATTAATAGTTTTATTATTTATATCATAAGCAATTTTACCCTTGATATTAATAACAGCAGAGGAAGCTTTATTAAATTTTAGCACAACTATATCTCGGGAATTCCCATTATAAATTAGATCGCCCAACTGCTCGTAATTCTTAATATTATCAAGTACTGCTGGTGTTTTTATATAATACGTTCCTTCTGGGACACATATACTCCTACAAACTTTATTCGCCCTATTTAGTACTTCACCAATATCAAAACCTTGATCTGCTCTTTTTAATTCAAATACAGATATGTCCAATGGTCCTATAACATTACCAGAAATACTCACATTTTCGCAAATACCAGAAAAACCAATTAAACGGTTCCCATTGCAACGTATTTTTCCATTGAGGATTCGCCCTCCCCTAAAATCGATAACAGCTCCATCAGGTAACTCTAGAGTATTTCCTTTCAAATCTACATTGTCTTCAATACTGTAGTACGCCTTCTTTTCGGAAAAAGCAGCAATTAAACTTTTGTACGTCAATGGCTTTGCACTCTCGGCTCCAGCATACTGAAGAGAGGCCATTATCAAGGAGATTATGCAACAAAGAAATCTCATATTTTTCTGTAAAACTTTGCTGGGTTTCCAAGCCATAGCTCTCCGGCAGGAACATCTTTTGTAACCACAGAACCAGCACCAATCATCGCACCCTCGCCTATGGTAAGACCGGGCAAGATTGTTGAACCTGCACCTATTGTCGCGCCACTACACACCTTAGTACGAAGCATTTCCCAGTTTTCATTTTTAGAACGAGGATAGCGATCATTAGTAAATGTCACATTGGATCCTATCATTACATTATCTTCCAATGTAATGCCATCCCATATTTGCACCCCACATTTAACAGTGACATTATTCCCAATCACCACATCATTCTCAATGAGACAATGGGAACAGATATTGCAATTCTCTCCAATCTGGCAGTTCGGAAATATCACACAGAACTGCCAGATATTGGTTGATGCGGGGATATTCTTGTTCTTACAATCGCTTAGAGGATGTATCATAAAAAACTAATCTTCTGACATAAATTCTAGACCAAATATATGATGTCCAACCCACTTAAGAAAGCGACGGCCATGTTTTGCCTTAGACATTCTCTGCTTAAAACGATAAAGGAAACAATCCCAATGAGACATTATTTCTCTATCGCCTGTGTTTATAATATATCCTCTATTCCTAAAGAATTTCAATCCCGGGCGGTAATACTTTCCTTGTATAATAATCGGTTGCTTGGTGACATTAAAAGGTTGTCGATCATCACATAACAACAAACCGGGGATGCCCTCTTCAGATGCCGCTTTTTTGCACAAGTCTATTTCAAATTGCCACGCGCCATAATCTTCTGGGCCAATCGTTTCAAGAAGATAGGCTTTGTCCCAAACTGCCGCACACGTATCTACTGCATAATTTAGGTTTTTGGGAATAATAAAAAGATGATCCGCATAATACTCTTTATCTTTTACAATATTGAGACGATAATCAAAAGCATCTTCTAAATTGAGCCAAGAAACCTTATGCTCTTCTGCAAAATTAATCAAATCGTTTATTAGGTGATTATCAACCTTCTCACAGATAAAAGAATCCTCCAGAAACACGGAAATATAAGGGGTATTTGCCTTAATTACAGCATTGCGAAATCTTGTACTCCAATCAACATCGCCTTCATCTAATGTAATAACACCTTCTCTTTCGTAAGGGAAATTATTTGTCACAAGGTAGGTTTTGAAATTGCAATCGGGCCAATATTTCTCTTTTGTATCAAAAAAACCATCCCAAGCATCCTTGTACTTATCACAGGACAAGACTAGAATACTCATTTTGTCATTATATTCCATCGTCTTATAATTATAAAGTTTCAAAATGCATTTCCGGGCAAGCTTTCTGATAGAAGGTGTCAGGCGTTCCGTCATCATGAGGAACCGTTCCGTAAGATACAATAACAGCAACTTCTTCCTCTTCGTTGATTAATGCATGTATCGTTTCTGCGGCAGCAAATACCAACTTCGGTTCACTCGCAGATAACTCTACAACTTTCTCATGTTTACCATCTACAGTTGACAAAAGAACTTTTGCCTTGCCATGGACACAGGTAAACCATTCTACCTTTTTATGATGATAATGGTCACCCCTACGATAATGAGGGTTAATTGAGAATGTGTAAACATACCCCCCCTGAGGTATGTTAAAGTCTTCATAACGGAACACCTCAAACAATGTACCCCTCTTATCGGTATGGGGTACGAGATCTAACACATCAAACGGCTCTTTCCATTCCATAATGCTTATTTACTATTCGTGATATTTCTTGATAAGGTCACAAATGCGGTAGATATCTTCATCATCAACCCACCATCCACAAGGCAACGAGAGTTCGCGAGCGCCAAAATAATCTACACCGGGAAGTTCTCTGCGAGAATCCTTGAAAATAGTCCATACATCGTTGCGAGGATGGTTTTGGTCTGCAGCTATACCATTCTCGTCCAAGAAAGCACAAAGACCATCACGCTTCTCTGACAAAATTACGTATGTCCAGTATGCTGAATAGCAAAGCGGGTCACGACGAAGCAGAGTAACACCAGGAATATTCAACTCAGTGAGCACCTTAGTATAGAGTTCACCATTATGGTGGTATTTCTCTATCACCTTGTCTATGTCCTTCTGGGCCTCAATACCAATTGTTGCGGCAATGTCGTTCATATTAGCTTTATAGCCAAGCTCAGTGATATCTGCACGCCAAGGATTACCATTACGTTTGTCATGGTCTACACCCATCCATTTCAGCTTCTTGGCACGGTCAAACATTTCCTCATCTCGCACTGTCATGCAACCACCATCTCCAGTAGTAATTTGCTTAATAGCCTGAAAAGAGAAACAACAGAAATCGCCGTGATTACCAATCATCTTTCCATTATACTTAGCACCGTATGTATGTGCACAGTCCTCAATAAGTTTGATTTTGTATGACTTACACAAATCAACGTACTTGTCAAGGTCAACAACGTCACCATCTTTATGCAAAAGAATTAGGGCCTTGGTGCGCTTGTTAATTAGCTTCTCAACATCCTTAATATCAGAGATACCAGTAGCAGGATCAACATCTGCCCAAACGGGTTTACCCTTCAAGTGGGCAATAGGCACATTGGTACAAATGCTGGTAAGAGGTGTAGAAATCACCTCGTCTCCAGGCTGAACATCACTTAGATGGCAGGCAATCTGCAAAGCCATCGTGCAGTTATTGAGCATCATAGTATGCTCATTGTGAAGGTACTGGCTCACCATCTGGGTGAATTCTTTCACACGAGGTCCTTCTGCAATATAGCCCGTGTACAAAGTCTTAGCAACTGCCTCTGCAGCACTCTTTGGCATATATACACCAAAGAGGTTTATTCTCTTATTCTCCATATTTATAATCCTTTTATATTGTTATACTTATTACTGCTAGACCATTAGGACAATAAATTTACTCTGACCTAATTTCTTTAACCTTTGCGCGAGGCTGAAGGCCTAAATCTTCACGAACAAAACGAAGCTTAATCAAAAGTTCTTTCATGCCCTGGACATCAAGACGTCGAGTATTATGACTATGATAGGGTTCCACCATCTTTGCCGCATGATCTTCAAAATATGATTTATCATAATTTAAGTCACGCGCATCGCACGGGATACGATAATAACCACCCATATCCTCAGCTTGAGCCATTTCTTCACTGGTTACCAATGTCTCATACAATTTCTCACCATGACGTGAACCTATTATTTTTATTTCAGTTTTTCCATATTTAGGATCAACTTTAGCATATGTTTCAATCAACGCATGAGCCAAGGTATCCAAAGTAGCAGCAGGGGCTTTTTGGACAAAGAGATCACCATTATTACCATGCTCAAATGCATAAACAACAAGATCAACAGCATCATCCAAGGTCATCATGAAACGTGTCATTTCCGGATTAGTGATAGTAATCGGATTCCCTTGCTCCATCTGTTCCACCCATAAAGGAATGACTGAACCACGGCTTGCCATCACGTTACCATAGCGAGTACAGCAAATTGTTGTTTGTGCATTTTTACCCAACTGACGTGCTTTTGCAATAGCCACCTTTTCCATCATAGCTTTGGATATACCCATGGCGTTAATGGGATAAGCTGCCTTATCCGTTGAGAGAACAACAACATTCTTGACCCCATGGGCAATAGCTGATTCAAGCACATTGTTAGTCCCCAGAATATTGGTTTCAACAGCCTGCATTGGGTAAAACTCGCATGAAGGGACTTGTTTCAAAGCAGCAGCACTGAAGACATAATCAACACCTCCACGCATAACAATTTCAATACTTTTACGGTCACGTACATCACCGATAAAGAATTTCACTTTCTTTGAAGACTCGGGATATTGTGCCTGCAAATGATGGCGCATATCATCCTGCTTCTTCTCGTCACGACTGAAAATACGAATTTCTTTAATATCACTCTCCAAGAAGCGGCGCAATACAGCGTTGCCAAAACTTCCTGTACCTCCTGTTATCAGGAGCACTTTATCTTTAAATACTGACATAATATGTAATTAATGATTATTTACTCATTTCAACGGACTCTATATATGACTTAGCAACATTAAAATCTGAAAGCCTTTCTGCTGTTTTACGACCGGCAATAGATATGCTTTCTTTTTCCTTTCCAGTCATTGCATTAATCTTTCTTATTATTTCACTAAGTTTATCTTTATTCCCCGCCTCACAAAGGAATCCGTTAACACCATTTTCTATAATTCCCTCCATTCCCTCATTTTTGGCAGCAATTGTAATACACCCTCGTGCCATCGCTTCAAGGTAAACAAGGCCAAATACTTCATCCTTGCTAATCATTATAAAGCAATCTGAATTATCAAGATGAGTGATTATATCATTCCTGGGAATTTGCCCAGTAAAAACAGTGTTATCTATTACCCCTTTTTCTGCAACATACAGTTTCACTTCCTCGTATAGGAGTTCCTCTCGTCCTACGTAAGTCAGATGGTAGTTCTTATCCGGATAAACATCTAACAACGAATCAGTCACCGTTTGAGGGAATTTCCTTTTAATAAACTGACCGACATATATAAAATTGTGTATAGGACCATCTGCCCACATTCTATCAGGGGCTGTATTCAAAAAAGCTTCAGAAACGCCTGAGTAGGCCAGAAAACTTTTGGGCACAGGGCTCAATTGTTTTTCAATCGCACGTTGGATAGGAACTGATCGATAACCGACAATATCAATTGAATTAAATAGTTCCTGATAATTATTGGGATAACTTAATTTGATAGTGTCCAATGAAGACTCGTGAAGCACAACACAGGTTTTGGCATTAGGATAATATGCTTGAAGCAAAGGAAGTAATTCCATTTGAGGGTTATAAAAATGGCCAATTATCATATCTGGCTTCATCCCCTCCTTCTTAAGATAGTTCAATATCTGAGATTTCGCTTTATTTATTGAACTCTTTGGATAACCACGATGCGGTATATATTTATAAATAGGAGGACTCATAACTTTTACTCCATCATGTTCATACTCTACTATCTCATTATTGTTATCCAGTTCTGCCTGATTACCTATAAAACGTTCGGCCATTTTTGGAAACATACGCGCACACCAAGAGTATATAGCAGGAAACATGGAGCGGAAATAAACAACCCGAACATCATACCCCATCTTTTGCCATTGTTTTACAAACAAATGACAAATGGGAGTACTAATCCTCAGACTACTGGGATACATTGTAGTTATTAGCAGAATATTTTTCATATCTGTTTTTACTTATTATATTATGATAGTTTATAACATAGAATAGGCAAAACCACAAATAAGGGTTCGAAACCCAAGTACCACTAAATAATAATTCCGTCAAGGGAAAAATAAAAATGGGAAGAAATACTATTACTTCTGTTTTATATTTAACAAGTCTTATTAATTTAGTGTAAAACCATATAGTTACAAACATAGCAAATGTGAATAGGAGGATACCACCCTGAAGTAACCACTCCACAAAAATATTATGTGGATAAGTACCAAGAAAAGGAATATAACTAAAAAAACCATATCCAGACAATGGTTCTCTACCAATCAGCTCAAAGGCTTTCTTAAGAATTTCATCACGTCCGGATGTTTGCGAGACATCTATCTTTCCACCTGATATGTATGAAAAAATTCTACCAAAAGACTCCGATGCGAAATCTGTTACATTTGGTCCCAGCAAATTGAGAATAATAGGAAATAAAAAAATAATAATTAATGTGATACCAAATGCTCCTTTTAAAATTTTTTTCTTAGAGTATTTATGTGTAAATAGAAAGAGAATAACACCTACTATTAAAGTGATAAAACCTCCACGTCCTCCGGAAAGTACAATGCACAAGACCAGTATAGGTATCAGAACAATACTTAATGTCTTATAAATTATATTATTTGTGAATCCAAAATGCCTTGTTCTATCTGTATCCACAATAAGAAACAAATCCAGGAGAGCAGCAAAAGCAGCTTCGTAAGAAAGAGTCTGATCATAATACACATCACCTAAAATACGTGATGCATAATATTGTGGAAAAGAGACCAATAAAGAAACCGCAATAACAATACAATACAAATCCAGCCATTTTACCATTAAATTAAGGCAATCATTCCTACCATAATGTATTCCTACCAACGCCGCAGGAATGCTAAAAACAATAAACTGTTGATAATAACTATTATCTGTTTCACCTGACACCAAACCCGATAATATTATTACTGCAATTATAAGAATACTGAAAGTATTTGAGGTTTGAAACTTTCCCTTAGAGGTACTCAGCAATAATGTTATTACACAAACCACAGCATATGCGGCCGCAATTATATGATAGCCAGAGGTGTCCTCTGTGCTTTGCCCCAAGATCGTTGAAACTGAAAAAAAGATCGTTGAGATAAAGATAGACATGGATAAAATAAAATCTTTCATCAAATCAATCTCCGTTAAAGACAAGATTCTTTATAACCTCGCGACATAGTTTGGCGGAATCGTTAATTTTACTTTCTAGTACAAGTCCATCTACACCTACAACTTTAGCTATTATCTTATCAACTGAAGTAAAGTAAGGGACAGACAGACTTAATCCAATTTCCCCAAGAGATGACTCTAAAACATCTTGTATCTTAGATGTTAATTTATGTTCGGATACGCATGCAAGAGGTATTGCCCCATATCCAGCACCAATTAGAATAGAATGCAACCGATTACTGATAACACACATTGCATCTTCGTATATAGCTAAATCGCCATACCAAACTATATCCTCTCGAAACTCTACGCTATCAGATTTTGTACTCTGATATAATTTATTCATGAAGGCAAAATCAGACTCTACTTGATAATATAGGATAACTTTATGGCCAGCGACACTAAAAGCATTTATAATATCCTGACACCATAAAAAGAAACGACCAGTAGTATCATTAAACTCCCGAAAATTAATTAATACTCTATTTTTACTTGAGGATTTAACTCTATAGCTTAAACTTGGTGTAATGTACATACGCAGCAAATATGCCAAGTCTGGTATATAAGAAGCCAACCCATTTTTTTTTGAATTAATATAATTTACGGATGCATAAGACCTCATGAAGTAATGGTCTACAATGCCTTTTCTAATTATCTTATGTGAAGAAATCATGGAAGAACAGCAACCCCCGATACAGTAGTTTTTGGCTCCAGCAAGTTTAAACACATACCTAATAATTGACACAGCTATCGAGTAAAGGGTATTTCCCCCCTCAATCGGTCCGGGACTACTTACAAAAAAATGTATTTTTTCCCGTTTTGCGAGCAAATACAAACGCAATAGATTAAACCGTTTAGCAGAAAAACCATTTTCTTTAAACAAATCTATTGCAGAATTATTGTCGGTCAATACATTCCTAAACCTTTCTGGTGTATTATATGCATCTACATACACTTTCCCATAAAGACACAACTCGTCCACTAGCATTTTGTTAATGACCAAGTCACCTAAATTCGTTGGCTGAGTTATGCATAAAAAATAGAAACTTTTCATCTTGTTGCTTTACGATAAATGAAAAACAGTGATGATAAATATAAGATATTTGCTATTACTGATGACATAGCAAAAGCATATGCACCAGTCTGCCGCAAAGCTTTAATCAAAAGAACTCCAATCAAAATAATCAAGCAACTTTTTATAAAAGTAACAAAAAATGCCGTCCAGTTCTTACTTCTAGAAATAAGCTCCTGAATATAGACACTGCCCATTGAACCAAACAAACATGATAGAATCATCAAATTCAATACTGGTGCTAGCCCCTCAAAAGAATCTCCATACCATCCACTAATAATACCTGAGAAAAGCAATATAATCAGGAATATCGCCAATGAAGTAATACCATTAACCACAAGCATTATTTTAACTGTGCGGTCATGAACATTGTTATCTCCAGATAAATAAGATAGGGTCACGTTTTTCAAAACCGATGGAATAAAACTAACTATTGCGGTCCATTGCCCTGTTGCAGAGTATATGCCTAATTCAGCATAACTAGACAGTTTTACCAAAACAGCGATAGTGGCCCATTGAGAAAGCGCCTGTAGACCTTCTTGTAATGCAATAGGTAAAGAAAAGTCCACCATGTCCTTAATAATTATCCGAGAATTGTCTTTATCTGAAGAAGGATATGACTTTTTAATATTATTGAGAGTGAACCAATTTAGTATGCAATTGAAAATATATGATATAGTTAAAGAAATAATGGCACCTTCTAGACCATAGAAGTAAGTCAAGGCAATTCCTACAATAAAATTGAAGACGCCTGTGATTATATTATTATTGGAAATCTGTTTAAAGGCTTTAAAACCAGACATCATTCCAATTTGAGCAGAATTTATTGCATTAAAAACAACTGCAACGGAAGATAATCTTAATAAACTGCTCAGTTCAGGAACCTCCATAAATACGGCTATTGGTTCAGCAAATACAAGAAGAACCAATGCCATGAAAATTCCTGTGCATAGAGTTATCTTTAAAATATTATCACATACATACCTTATTTTGTTAGGATGTTCTGCCAAATACTGGGCAACATACTTAGTTCCAGTTACTCCAAGACCAAAAGTAGAGAATATTGCCATATAGATTAAGGTGCTCTTAATCATTCCATATTGGCCATAATCCGTACTTCCCAGCAAATTGGCTACAACAATTCCTAATAGCAAGGACAATCCTTTTCCAACTACATTACCAAACAACGCCCAAAAAGAATCCTTCGCTATTGAACTTTGTCTTACTCTACCTATTTGTTCTTTTAAACGAACATTCATTCTTAATTTATTTTATATTTTCTAAATGGGCAGGCCCGCTGTTATTTAACCTTTTCTTATGAGAGACAGCGGGAATCCCGCCCTAAGGTTGGGGCTTTAAGGCTGTGCGGAAGTCCTTTTGCCCCATCGCGGTTCCGGCTGCGCGTAAAGCCGGAAGCCGTGTTAAATGTTAATTTGTTAATTGTTAATTGTTCAATGTTTGGCAGATGATGTGATTCTTTCCTATCACATTTCCCTGCTTATGCCGCTATACTACTTATATAATCCTTTCAATTTATACAAGACATCCAACGGATGTACATTGTTTCCATATTGATAATTATGCTTCACCATACCTACCCAATCTACAATGTCATACCATGAGAGCTTAACTAAATGATCCATAGGAGGGGTAAACTTCATCTGGGCTTCTAATGAGAATGTCCTCAGTTGACCCCCACTTTCAAAAAGCACAACCTTTTCTTCACGCTTAGGAACTGGACGCAGCATCCTGGAAATAGAAAGTTCGCTATAAATCCAGGGGGACATAGTCTGAGTAGCCTGTGATTTAAGCGTAGAAGCTGCAGTTTGGGCAAAGAAAAAGCATTCTGTTGAATCCATCATCTTAGTCAATGCGACCATCAGCATATTATGCACGTATGAGGTGGAAACGTTTC
>JAEEGL017423238.1_pt1 | contig 11714 bp, 10 predicted proteins | sample 9134231 | NCBI WGS metagenome assembly JAEEGL01 (sample SAMN16246548, study PRJNA631951) | gut metagenome | biome: gut microbiome; feature: rumen; material: fiber-attached | host: Bos | place: Iran: Karaj | collected 2018-10
AAGCCAGACGGAGCTCGACCTCCGCCTTGTCCTTGATTATCTGGTTGTATTCGCCGCCGGTATATCTTGCGGGCTTCTGTACCTTCGGCAATATCCGTTCCAGTCGTTTGTCCATTGTATGCTCCGATCGTAATTGTCGAATTATTTTATAACATTTCCCGCATTTTTACAAGTCCCCGACCGGTTTCCTGATATAAAAGCAGCCAAATTGCCGCAAGCGTGAGGGCAATCCCGTGTCCGCGCAGCATCATTACAATTCCCGTACTCAACAGAAGAGCGCCGAGTATCAGGCCGACGGCGTCTGTCAGGACCCCTCCCGCCCGCTCCCCCAGTACTGCACAGGCCAGAGCGGAAAAAATGCGCCCGCCGTCCAGGGGGAGCGCCGGCAGCAGATTGAACAGGGACAGCAAAAGGCTGAAGCCTGCGGACAGGTTCAGCCAATCGAGTCCGAGCTTTTCGGCAGCCGCAGCGGCTGTCAGCGCGTAGGAGAGCCCTGCCAGCGGCCCTGCCGCCGCAGCGAAGGCATGTCCCATCGCCCCGGTGCAGCCGCAGTATTCGATACAAAAGCCCTTCAATTCCGCGCGAAAGGTTCGAATCCTCATTCCGAGAATCATCAGTGCAGCGATATGCCCCAATTCATGACACAGAAGCGCCAGGAGCAAGGCCGCAATCACCTCCGGCGTGCTCACGGAATACACAAACGCGGCGGACAGAATTGCGCCGCTGCTGATGGTCAATCTTCCCTGTTTCATACTTTCTCGCTTATCGGGCTATGCTCCGCTTCCTGCTCGCCGGCAGCATCACCGGGCATATCCGGCCTGCCTCCCGGCCGTCCCTCGGCCACAGACTGCTCCGGCAGCTCTTCTGCCCTCTCCTCGTCCGAGGTATCTTGATCCGGCAAAAACACCTCCATCAAGCTGCTGACGGGGTTTTCCGCCATGAGCCGCCTGCTCAAGGCCGACATCATTCCCGAGTAATCGTCATTTTTCTCCAGTACCTGCAGCACCTGCTCCCGCAGCAGTGCAGCCTGTCCCGGAAGCAACACTTTCAATGCCGTCAGTACGATAAACACAGCTGCGCAAATATAAATCTTGACACGCTTCATCTATTCACACGCCTCCCGCTATACTCTATTATGCCGCAGCTGATTATATACACGCACATCCGCTCACTTAGCACTTGACAACACGCATAGATGTCTTTATAATGAATTCGCTTTTCGGGGTGTAGCGCAGATGGTAGCGCGCTTGGTTCGGGACCAAGAGGCCCGGAGTTCAAATCTCCGCACTCCGACCATGCTGTGGTAATGCGATATGAAACGTCGAGAGGAATCAACCTCTCGGCGTTTCATATTAGTATAAGTAAACTGCAAAGGTAAATGGCAGGGCGATAGGATCGCCCTGCCATTTATACACCATCTAACGATTTATTCCGCTGCTGCCTGGGTTGCCTGCGCTTCCTGCGCATTCTCAAATTTGGCACCCCAACCTGTAAGAATTGCGAACCAATACACAACGATCAGAATCATACAGTGGTAGGTATAGGGGATGAAATTCGTAGCATTGAAAGAAGCGTCCACAAGTCCCGTGGCGGCCGCCTGAGACGCCGCAAACAGTACCGCGCCGCCATAAGGAAGCAAACCGACTGTGCCGCAGGCAAGACCATCCAGAATGTTAGCACCGCGCGTACGCGCAACATTGAAGTTCTTCATCAAGTTACGTGTGAGACCGCCGGACAGAATGATGGAATATGTTGCGCCGCCCATCATGAGCGAGCCGAGCATTGCGAGAATACCTACGACAACCTCGGCCTGCTTGTGGGTCTTGCACTTATTGATCGCAAAATCTGCCAGAATTTCAAACACGCCGCTGACCTTCATAATGCGGATAACAATGAAGATGAGCATGCAGAGGATTGTTGAACTCATGCAGTTGCCGATGCCTTCAGCTACGGCACCGTCTGTTCCAAAGAATCCGTCAAAGTTAAGCTTGCCCAGCAGAATGCAGATCAAAGCAGCAAGAATGGTGTTGGTCATCAGCGCGTTCACGAAGTTTTTGCCCCGAAGCATCATGACAATCAGAAGAACCGGGCATATAAACAGGAAAAGGCCTTTCAGCAGTGTCGGATCAAGGAAGGCAGAAGTATCAACCGCAACCGTCGTAGAAAATCCCTGCCAAATGTAGAGAAGAGCAGCAAGGCCGCCAGCCACAACAGAGTATTTCAACCTGCTGCGAACAACACTGGTCACATCAGTCTCCTGTGTAGCCGCCGAAGCAATCGTTGTATCGGATACAGGCGCCAGATTGTCGCCAAAGAAGCCGCCGCTGACGATTGCGCCCATTACCAGTGCCGGATTGCATCCAAGCTTTACGGCAAGAGGAAGCAGAACAGGCGTGGCAGCCGCAACTGTTCCGCTTGTCGTGCCAGTTGAAGTGGAGATCAAAACACAAAGGAAGAAGATAATAACAGGCATCAGACCCGCAGGGAGCTTTGCGGCAACCGCCAGATAAACAAGACCGTCGCACAGGCCGCCTTTTGTCAGCAAAACGGACAGAATACCTGAAATGAAGAACGTGAGAAGGATCATTGCCAGGGATTTGTCGGACAGGCCGTCAATCAGTACGTTCTCATATTCCTGTTTGTTCTTGATCAGCACAAAGCCGATTGCAATTGCGAAAAATGTCGCCGCCCAGAAGTTTTTGCCGCCAGTATAGCCAAAAATTGACATGAGGGCAAGCATGATGAATAGAATGATGATTGGCAGCGCGCCGCCAATACGACCCAATAGGAATTGGATTTTCTCCTGGTCGTTGTTTTTGTTTTCCATTATGAAACCTCCTTTTTCATTATGTTCTTTTTGATGCGCATACCTCTACAGTTCTCCGCTTTAGTCCGTATAAAAAACAATTTCAACTACCACCTCCGCGTTAACACCTTTCATCAAAGATGTTAATATGGGATCCATTCACTGGAAAACAATGGATACTGATCGGCAATACTTTGCACTTCCCGCTTCACCTGCTGCAGATAATCCGGTGAATCACTGTGCTGTAACGTATCTGAAAGCAGATGTGCAATCCGTCTGAATTCTGCCTCTTTCAAACCTCTGGTTGTAAGCGCAGGCGTTCCAATGCGAATGCCGCTGGTAAGCCCGGGCTGCGGGTCAAACGGGATCGGCTCTTTATTGATTACCAGTCCAACACTGGACAGGACTTCGTATGCCTTCTGACCGTTAGGGATATGGCTCCGAACATCCGCCAGGATCAAATGCGTATCAGTGCCGCCTGAGACAAGGCGAAAACCGCAGCGCTGAAGCTCATCAGCAAAGACCATAGAATTATTCAGCGTTTGCTTTTGATAAGCCCGGAACTGGACTGTCATGCTCTCCTTGGCCTGTACGCCTCGCGCGGCAATCATATCGATTTTCGGAGCCCCCTGAATACCGGGGGAAACTGCATTATCAATCTTGTCAGCCAGCTCTTTTTTGCACATGATCAATCCGCAGCCGCGGCATCCACGCCATGTCTTATGCGTTGTCGAAGTGACGACATCTGCATATGGCACAGGCGAGGGAATCAACTTGGCAGCAATCAAGCCGGCAGGATGGGCAATATCCGCGAGCAGATACGCGCCAACTTTTTTCGCAATTCGCGCAAATCCCTCATAATCCACAAGGCGGGGATAAGCGCCGGATCCGCAGATAATCAACTTGGGGTGGCATTCCTCTGCGAGTCGCTCAACTTCAGCCATATCAATTTGCTCGGTTTCCCGGCTGAAACCGTAGTGAACAATATGATACAAGCGCCCGGTCATATTGCTCACGTCGCCATGCGTAATGTGCCCCCCCAACTCGCAGCCAAGAGCCAGCACAGTATCGCCATAATTGAGCAGGGCCATAAATACCGCCTCATTCGCAATAGAGGCGCTCATAGCCTGGAGATTGACATGCTCGCATCCGAACAGGTCCTTGACTCGTTGATTTGCCAGCTCTTCAATCTGGTTGACAATCTCGCAGCCGCCGACCATTCTTGTGGCGGGATAACCCTGCGCATTCTTATTAACAAGCACCGTACCCTCTAAGCCGGCCGCCAGCGGAGATGCATAGTTTTCGGAGACGATCAGAGAAAGGGTACTCTTTTGCCGTTCCTCCTCCGCTTCCACCAGCGCTGCCATCTCAGGGTCAAATTCCTTGACGGCCTGGTAGCTGTTATCCAAATACATAATCATTCTCCTGTTAATTTGACGCAATATGCTTCCTGGTCTTTTATCAGATTAACCTTTTACATTGTTAAAGTATATATGATGTGTGAAATAAAGGAAATACATAAAAATATAGAAGTAAACGCATAGAATTATCAAAATTGTGAGTTGATCAGCCCTTTCTCCTGCGTGGAAGTGGCTGCAGTATATATTTACATTCCATCTCCCCTGTGTTATTATAATTCGCAACTATCGAAATCGTGAATCGTTGTACTGACGCCGGCATTCATTGGGCTGCAACGGAGGGATAAAATGAAACTTTCCGCCTCAATTATCGAAAATGAGTTATCTAAAAACTACAATATTGTGAAAAGCTATTGTCCGGATACCTGTCTTATCCTTAAACCGCCGCTGTATTATTCCCCTTCGATGATGACATTTGATGATTATCGGGTTTACATCTGTGAGCACGAAGCGCCGCAGAGTATTGCCGGTCTCGATCATTGTCTTTTCATCTTCTTTTCTTCCCTTTGGGATCATGATTCTTTGTCCAATTACATCATTCTGGACTCGCAAACAACCCCAAGTGAGATCATGAATCATCTATTGATCACATTCGAGCAATTTGACGAGTGGGATAGAAAACTTGGCACAATCCAGTCAGAAGATCAGATCCAGGAAATCCTGGATTTCAGCGTCCCATTTTTTACGAATATGCTCGTGCTGACAGATGCTGCGTTTCGCGTGATCGCATATTCGGTATATCAGCCGGAGACCGGCCGCAGCGGTCAATTCGGGAGTATTCCAACAACGACCAATGACCGATATGTCAAACTGAAAGACTATTACCTGGAACACAGCTCAGATACAGACTGTTTTATTGTCCCGGAGATGATCCTTGGGTTCCGGAAGCTCGCCTGCAATTTGTTTTTGGCCGGCAACAATATCGGCGCTATTACCGTACACCCTACTCTTCAGCCCTTCAGCAAACAGGATGCCGAATTGCTTCTGTTTATGTGCAGGAGGATCGAGCAATCCATGGGCTTTCTATTGGGTGACATCCGACTGGAGGGGCAGCTGGACAGGATCCTGCGTAAAATGCTTGCCAATGAACATGTGACGGAAGAAGAACTGGAACTTGCCAATTACTGCAGCGGAATAGAGGCGAGAGAGCAATACCGGGCAATCGTGATCCCGATCCCCACACTGAAAGAAAATGAGTTTGTCTTGTATCTTCGCAGGCGCCTTTCCAGCATTATTGCCCTCAGTGCTTTTTTTGAATATGATCAGCACATTTATGCGTTGATCCATGCCCGAGAAGGGTCAAGCAGAAGTGAACTCATCGAAGAATTCAAACAAATGCTGGATATTCTGGCCATGCGCGGCGGCGTCAGCGATGAATTCACCAAACTGGAACTCTTCCCCTGTTATTGCAGAGAAGCCCATTATGCAGTTCACCACGGTGCAGACAGAGCAGACTCTCACCTGCTCTATTTTCAAAACTGGAAGCTTGATTACATCATAGAACATGCGGTCGGTGAGTTGAAGAAGGAAATGCTTATACCTCAGAGCTTTTTCCAACTTATCGAGCTGGATCAGCAAAAGAAAACGAACTATCTCCAGACATTGGAAGTTTTTCTCAAAGAGAATATGAACGGCTATAAAGCTGCACAGGAGCTCTATATTCACCGAAACACACTGATGGCACGCATGTCTCATATCGAGCAGATTCTGGGTGTCGATCTGAATGATTATGATACCCGCTTCCTGGTCGAGCTGTATATCAAGCTCTATCGGGCAGAGTAATCCCGCAAAGCACGTGCTTTTCTTGTGGCCTTCGTTACATGGAAGCTCAGCCGCGTTGTTTAATTCTCGCAGGATAGTTTTTACGCCCCAGATTGTACCATTTTGGCACAATCTGGGGCGTTGTTTCGAATTTGCAGTTCTCCCGCCGCTCAGGTCTTCAGGCCGATTGCACGTATGACTATTTGCTTGCTTTCCGGATTTCTTCCTCTGACAAACCAAGAGCTCCGAGAATCGCTTCCGTATCCGCGCCGATCTCTTCGGGAACGTCGTGGATGTAAGGCATAGGCTGGGAAGCCATATTAATTAAAGATCTGACGACAGTGTATTCCTTGCCCTGTGAAGTCGTATACTTTTCAAAATACTCATTCGCCCAGGCCTGCTCGCTGCTCTGCACCGTTTCTCCGTCGGCCAAGATGCAGCATGCGATATCATATTTGCCAAACTCTGCTGCCCATACGTCCGAGGTTCTCTTGGCCATCGCTTCACTGAACAAATCAATGAGGAGGCGACGGTTTTCAGATTTCTTCTTTGGGTATTCAAATCTCGGATCATCAAAAAGCTCCGGCTTTCCCAACGCCTCGCAGAGCGCGCGCCCCTGCTTGGGCCAGTTCATGACGGCAAGCAGCATCCACCTGCCGTCAGCGCATTTGTATATCTCCGTTTCCGGCGCACTGTTCCCATATTTGCGCGGGAAAACAGTACCGTCCTGTGCTGCCAAAATATCAAATGCGTTCTGATACAGACCAGCATGGAACAATGAGGTCGTTACATAATCCCCTTTTCCCGTGAGCGCACGACGATAGAGCGCGGCCATGATGAGCCCAAACATAGCAAGACCAGTAACGCGGTCGCCGCCGGCGATAGGATTGGCCGTAGGCCGGGAAGTTCCTGTATCAACCATCGTGTCGATGAGCAGACCGGACTTCGCCCAATAAGTTGAGGAATCAAAAGCCGGGAGATCCGCCTCAGGTCCTTTGTCACCGCAGCCGGACAGCCACGCATAGATCAGCTTCGGATTCTCAGCACAAAGGGTTTTGCCATCGAGACCGTGTTTGATCAGGCTCTTTCCCCTGGTATTTGTGAGGAAAACATCCGCGGATGCAGCCAACTTTTTGAGCGCATTTACGCCCTCAGGGGTTCTTAAGTTGATAGTAATGCTTTTCTTTTCACCATTTACAGCGTCAAATCTGACGTTTCCCTTTCCCTCGGGCCAAAGGAAGGGGCGCATAAGGTCACCAAAGGGAGCCTCGACCTTGATCACCTCGGCACCCAGATCCGCCAACATGGCGCCGCAGATTGGAGCCGCAACGTATGTTGAAAACTCAACCACCCGGATCCCCTCAAGCATGCGTTTCTCGTCCATTATTGTAACTCTTCCTCCTAAATGATTCTTTCTTCAAATACCAAGATATGCCTTTTTCAAATCTTCGTTCTGCTTCATCTCTTCGCCAGTCCCATACATTACGTTCACGCCGGTCTCAATGACATAAATGCGGTCAGCAATCTCAAGCGTGGATGCAACATTCTGCTCAACGAGAAGGATAGTCATTCCCTCGCGGTTCAGTTTTTGAATCGTATCGAAGATCTCATCCACAACGATGGGGGCAAGGCCGAGAGACGGCTCATCCATAATCAGCACTCTCGGATTTGCCATCATGGCGCGGCCAATGGCGAGCATCTGTTGCTCGCCGCCGGAGAGTGAGCCGGCCTGCTGCCGACGGCGCTCATACATCTTGGGAAACAGATCGTATACCCGTTCCAGATTCTTCGCGCGATCTTTTCTCGCATTTTTTATGTAAGAGCCGGCCATCATGTTGTCCTCAACAGTGGACCACGGAAAAACGCGACGCCCCTCAGGAACCTGAATAATTCCCATCTCCACTCGTTTGAATACCGGAACCTTAATAATGCTGACATCCTGGAAGAGAATATCACCGCTTGTCGGAGTCAACTGGCCGGAGATGGTTTTAATGGTAGTTGATTTTCCTGCACCGTTTGAGCCCAGCAGGCCTACGATCTCGCCCTCATTGACCTCGAGAGAAATACCATGCAGGGCCTGAAAGCTGCCGTAGCTTGCAAAAATGTTATCAACTTTAAGAAGCATAGCGTTTCTCTCCTATATAAGATTTGATTACCTCGGGATCCTCCATAACCTGCTCCGGCGTACCTTGCGAAATCAGATTCCCCTGGTTCAGCACATATGCGCGGTCGGCAAGGGACATGATAACTTTCATGATGTGCTCAATGATAACGATGGAAACGCCAGTATCCTTAACAGTGTGCATGGTATTCAGCAGTTCCATGCGCTCTGTGGGATTCAGCCCGGCCATGACCTCATCCAGCAGAAGCAGCTCCGGCTCTGTGGCGAGGGCGCGGGCAATCTCCATGCGTTTGAGCTGGATCAGCGTCAGCGCAGCGCCCTGTACATCTGCCAGATGGGAGATGCCGAGCATTTCGATGATGCCGTCCGCAATTTTCCCCGCTTCTTTGACTCGAGGATGCCGCATAAGGGCTCCGGCCAGTACATTGTCGCGAAGTGTGAGAGCAGTGAACGGCTGGCAGATTTGATAGGTTCTACCCACTCCCAGCTTGCAGATCTTATCCGGACGCAAATTCTGGATTTCCCTGCCGTTGAAGATGATCTTACCGGAGGTCGGCTTGAAGTTGCCGGAGATCATGTTAAAAAGGGTTGTCTTGCCGGCACCGTTTGCACCGATCAAACCAACGATCTCTCCTCTCTCCACATGAAGTGACACATCGTTCACGGCAACAAGTCCGCCGAATTTCTTCGTCAGGTTTTGGACATCGAGAATCAAATCACTCATTTGCCGCCGCCTCCTTCACAGTATCTGTCCCTTTCTTCTGTTTTAGTTTGGCGACCAAGTCGGTAAAGAGCCCGTAAAGTCCCCTTGGGGCAAACATGATGCACACGATCAGCATTACGCCGAAGAGCACTTGGGCAAGTTGCCCGTAGGTCGCGCCCATCTGTACTCGACAGATTTCCTTGAACAGCATCAGTACGGCTGCGCCGATGACTGGCCCCCACAGCGTCCCGATGCCACCGATGATTACAAACATCATGATCTGTAGGGACATGTCGTAACCCAGCACCACATAGGGGTCGCACATCATGTTAAAGGAGCAGAACATCACCCCGCCGATGGAGAGCATGGCCGCGGAGATCAGGAAACCGTACATCTTATAGCGGTTCACAGGTACACCAATCGTCGCCGCAGCGCCGGGATTGGTCCTGATGGAGGTGAAATAATATCCCATCTTGCTCTTCATAATCACCAGCGTGACAATCATGGCGATTACAACAAGGCCGAGGAACAGCACATAGAAGAAGGCCTTGTTGGTGGACTGCAGATACTGCCAGGTCCCCTTCCACTTCAGGTTCATGCCGATACCCGCTCTGGTGTTAAAACCGAGAAACGTGTTGTTGGATACCATGATGTACCGGGACACGAAGAGCACGGCAACGGTTGAAAGAGAAAAATATGTTCCTGACAGGCGGAAGCAGATCTTTCCGATGCAGAAAGCCAAAAGCAGAGAGATACCAACTGCCCAGGGGATGGACTGCAGCGCGTTGCCGCCCACGGATTCCACAATGGCGCAGCAGTAGGCACCCACGCCGATGAACACGCCGCTGCCCATGGGCCAGGAGCCCACCAGGCCGCCCATAATGTTCCAAGACTGGGCGAAATACACATACAACAGGACGACCGCGCCCACCTGAAACACGTAATTGTTCTTGGTGAAAAGCGGGAGCAAGGCGAGGACAATCAGTAAAAGCACTGGAACAAGGACTTTGGGTGTCAATACTTTTTTTGCAGAATTCATATCACACCTCCTCAGCCTTTGTCCTTAGACAGCAGTCCATTGGGCTTAAAGATCAGAACAAGGACAAAAATTGCAAAGATTGTCGCCTGAGCAACGATGCCGGTGAAATAAAAGCCCATAATGGATTCGATCAGCCCAACGATCAGGCCGCCCAGCAGGGCGCCGGGAATTGAACCCTTGCCGCCCAGCACCACAATTACAAGACACTTCAGGGAGTAACTGCCGCCTGTGCTGGGATCGACAGCGGAGATGGGAGACATGATGGAGCCTGCCAAGCCGACGCAGGCAAAGGCGATTCCCGTGGAAATACAGTAGAGCCGCGTCACATCCATGCCCATCAGCTGGGCTGTCACGCGATCCTGCGTGGTACAGCGCAGCGCGCGGCCCATCTCGGTTTTCTCCATCATCCACTGGAGAAGGATGATAATCACGATCGCCACGATAAAGGCCGTGAGCCGCGGGGTGCTGATATACAAGCCCTTGAGCTTGATCATCTGAAGCGAATACTTGGTAACCGCGTTCTTGGACATTGTGCCATAGATAAATGCAATCATATTCTTGATGACATACGAAAGACCAGCCGTCAGCATCAAGATACTTACCGGCTCGCGGGCCTGCTCCCGCTTGAGGATCATGTTGAACGGCCCCGCGCACAGTAAATAGCCGAACACGAAAAAGATGGGGACAGTAATCAGCGCCGTCAAATACGGATCCATACTTTTGGCAACAATAGTCAAAATCGAGATATACATGGAGGTCATCAGCAATTCGCCGTTGCACCAGTTGAAAATCCGCATCACACCATAGGACAGAGATAGACCCGCCGCGATACAGGCGTAAACACCGCCCAGCAAGATCCCATTAATAATAACCTGAAGAATTGAGGCCATTATTAGTCTCCTTTCTATTGAAGAATTGCCAAGTGCTTATCTGCGGAGGTTTTCAATGATAGCCGTAGTGCCCTGACCGCCGCCGCAGCAGGACGAGATGCAGCCGTACTTGCCGCCGAACTTCTCCAGCTGCTTCATCGCAAAGATCGAGATCCGCGCGCCGGACGCCCCGTTCGGATGCCCGATCGCAATCGCACCCCCGTTCGGGTTCCACTTCGCCTGGTCGATCGTCTCCCCCAGCGTGTCCTGCATGTCCTTGATCACCGCCAGGTTCTGCGCCGCAAACGCCTCGTTGCACTCCCACACATCGATGTCCGAAATCTTCATGTTCAGCTGCTTCAGCGCCTTCATGTTCGAGTACGACGCCGCAACGCCCATCCAGTCCTCCCGGATCCCCGCGTGCGCGCCCGTCAGCCACTTCGCGTACGGCTCATATCCCAGCTTCTTCGCCTTCTCCGCCGTCATCACCAGCAGAAACGCCGCGCCGTCGTTTACGCCCGACGCGTTCCCCGCCGTCGTCACGCCGCCCGGGAAGATCGCCTTCATCTTCGACAGCGACTCAAAGGTCACGTCCGGACGCGGATGCTCATCCTTGTCCACGACGATCTCCGGCGTCTTCCGCGTTGCAGGAATCGTCACCGGGATGATTTCCGGTCCGATCAGCCCAGACGCATACGCCGCCTGCAGCCGCTGCTGGCTCCGCACCGAGAACTCGTCGCAGGCTTCCCGGCTGATCCCCCAGTGCTCCGCCATCTTGTCGCTGTTCTGGATCATGCTCGTGTCCCGTTCTTTGTTCGGCGTCAGCCGGCGTATGATCGGCTGCGGAGAGGTTCCGCGGTACGGCGTGTGGTCCGTCTCAAAGAAGCCCGGCGTCGTGCTGTGGCTCTCGATGCCGCCTACCACCGCGATCTCCGACGCGCCCATCAGGATCTTCCACGCCGCGTGGTTCAGCGCCGTGATCGCCGACCCGCACTG
>JAEEGL011039945.1_pt1 | contig 11713 bp, 8 predicted proteins | sample 9134231 | NCBI WGS metagenome assembly JAEEGL01 (sample SAMN16246548, study PRJNA631951) | gut metagenome | biome: gut microbiome; feature: rumen; material: fiber-attached | host: Bos | place: Iran: Karaj | collected 2018-10
AGTACCGCTGGGCTCTCAACTTTTTGTAGTTCAAGAAGTTCAAGTAGTTGCAAGGAGTTCAAGACAATAGCTTTATTCTTGTTTTCTACTTTTGAAAGATGCTTCTGAGCAAAGACTGATGTCTTGTAACTCCTTGCAACTCCTTGAACTCCTTGTTTTCTTTTACCTACGAAAGTTGAATAACAGATTATTTTGAAACAAACGAACAACCATTTGACAATCTTTCGTTTTTTTGTGTGTTAATGTTTTAAAAAAGAACAAAAGTGTCAACTTTAATCACTATTTTTGCAATATTAATGCTCGGGAACGGAAAAACGAAGTTCTCTTCTCAGGGCTAAGAGAAAAACGCAATGATTGTTTCACACTTAACCTATTACATCCAAACAATGAAAAAGAATTATTTCGTGCTTATTGTTTTTGCTGTACTGCTGGTGGCATGCGGCAATTCGGGCAAACAGACTGCCAATGGTAGCGACGAACCGGTTTTTTCCAAAAAATCGGACGACGGCCAGGCGGCGCAGAATGAAATGGAGATAGCCGACATCGTCAAGCAATGGCAAGGCAAAACCATCACCCTGAAAACCCCTGAGAAGGAACCGGGCATTGAGAAACTGGCAGAAGCTTTCAACAGTCAGTGGCCAACGCTGGCCAGTTCGGGCGAAAAGAAGGTGGATGCAGCCAACGGTTATATGACTAGCTTTGTGGAAGGACAGATTCAGGAGGCCTGCTTCTGGAAACTTGCCAACGGACACCGGCTGTTTGCCGTCAGTTTCGACCAGCCCGATGAGCCTGTCATCCGCGCTGTGTTGTTCTACGACTACGACCCTGCCAAGGGTACGCTTACGCCCACCAAGAGCAGCGTGCTCGACTTTAAACCCATCTTTGAGGGCAGCATGCATTCTTTTAAACTTCCCCAGAAAGACAAGGACATTATAGTGGATGAGTATATACCCGGCTGGGACAAAGCCATTTATCACATCTACAAGTTTGACGGCAAAAACCACAACTTAGCCGGCTCGCGCATTCAGGATTACGACCAACTGTTCAAAAAGTACAAAGAGTACGACGACATGTATAAATCGGAAGACGCCACGTTTGCCAAGTTTGCCCTTGTCGATATCGACGAGGACGGCAACCCAGAACTTTGGTTTAGAAGTGCCAAAGGTGGAGACGGTGCCTTCTATGCCATCAACGGCGGAACTGTTTCGCTCCTTATCACTGAGAACTACCATTCTGTCCTGGCCTTCTATAAAGGCGCCATTCAGCAGTCGGGTGGTTGCGGAACTGGTTGTCACATGGCCGAGTTTGTTACCCTGAAAGATAGCCAGTATGGATCGCGAGTAAATTGGTACACCCAGTACAGCATGGATGGCGAGGATGTGTTAGAAGAGGAATATACCAAGGAGGGAAAACCCATGACAAAAGCCGAAGGCGAGAAATTTGTCAAATCGTTGGGTAAAGATATCGACCCGAACCCCGTCTGGCATCCGCTGCTGGCAGATTGACGTTTGTTCTTACCTCATCAAAAGTGTATGAATCAGCAAAGGTTGGCATAAGCGTTCCGCATTGCTTATGCCAACCTTTGTTTTGGTGGTTCTTTAGTTCAGTTATTTCTTCTTCAGGCGTTTGAGTCTTCGCTTGGCCTCGGGATGCTCGGGACACAGGTGGAGGGCTTTCTCGTAGTTGGCAATGGCGGCGTCGCTCATGTTTTCGGCTTCGCACTCTTTGCCGAGAATGACATATTCGGTGGCCAGCCGGCGCAGAAAATCCCGTTGCTGTTTCTGTTCGTCGCGCAGGCGGGCTATTTCGTTTGCCTGAAGGTTGATGATGTTGAGTTTGCGGCGGATGAGTCTTTTGACTGCGGGTTTCTCAATGTCGTAGCGGCTGTGGATGGCCAGGAAGAAGTGCTTGAGAAATGCGTCCATGTCGCCGCGGTCGAAGGCCTGAACGGCGTCGTAGTATTGTTTGTCGGCTTTGCTTTCGCTCAGTGCGGCTGAAATCATGTTGTTGTCGTTGTAGTGTCGGGCAAACTGTTGCACTTCTGCGCGCACGAAGATGTCGTTGCGGCGGATGGGTTCCTTCAGACTGATGCCCTGTAGCGAGGTGCAGCGCGAGAGTGCCACGTAGGTTTGTCCGCCGGCAAAGGCACCGCCGGTGAAGTCGATGTTCACATGCTGAAAGGTGAGCCCTTGGCTTTTATGCACGGTAATGGCCCATGCCAGTCGCAGGGGAAGCTGTATATAGACACCTATTTCTTCTTCCTCTATTTTCTGTTCCTGTTCGTTGAAGGTGTAGCGCATATTGCTCCACCGCTCGCGCTGCACCTCAAACTCATGTCCGTTTTCATCAATGACGTAGATGGTGCCTTCCTCCTCGTCGATGGCCTCGATGGTGCCAAGCGTGCCGTTCACCCAACGGCGTTCCATGTCGTTTTTGATGAAGATGACCTGTGCGCCGGGCTTCACATAAAGTTCCATGGGTGTGGGCATATTGCTTTCCGGAAACTCGTCGATGATTTCCCCCATGAAGAGCGTGGCTTCGCCGGGCAGTTGGTCGAGGTGCTGCTGGTTGATGAAGTCCACGGTGTCGCGGCGTGTAGAGAGCGTGATGGCCAGTTTCGAGCCGCTCAGGTCGAGTGGTGCTCCCACGCGGGCATTGAGCTGGTGCAGGTCTGTTGCTGCGATGCTGCTGGTGCGGATGCGGTCGAGCAGACCGATGAACATGGGGTCGTTTTGCCGATACACTTTGCGCAGTTCGATGCTCACCAACTGCATTTCGCGGAACACACGGGCATGGAAAAAGAAGTGTGAGGGATAGAAGGGGCGTAGCAACTGGCGTTCTTCTTCGCGTATGACGGGTTCCAGCTGGTAGATGTCGCCCACGAGCAGCAGCTGCTTGCCTCCGAAGGGAACGCGCATGTTGCGGGTGTAAATGCGCAGCACACGGTCGATGAAGTCGATGATGTCGGCGCGCACCATGGAAATCTCATCGATAATAATGAGTTCCACCTCGCGAATGAGCTTGCGCTTTTCGTTGTTGTATTTCAGTGTTTCCTTGATGTTGCGAACCGAGTAGCGCGTGTCGTTGGGCAGCAGCGGGTGAAAAGGCAGTTTGAAAAAACTATGCAGGGTAGAGCCTCCGGCATTGATGGCGGCAATGCCAGTTGGCGCTAGCACCACGTATTTCTTTTTGGTGTTTTGACAGATGTAACGCAAAAAAGTAGATTTACCCGTCCCTGCTTTTCCGGTCAGGAAAAGCGAGCGACGGGTAAACTGTATGAGTTGTAGTGCGTTCTGAAACTCGGGGTTTGAAAGGTCGATGTTGTCTTGCAAACTGCTGTTGATATGAGTATGAGGAGTGTAATCCCTTATGACAAATTGCGAACTATTTTCAGCAACTAAGCACTTGTCGGAATGCTACATGTTTTCGGGGTCGAGAATGATTTCTACATCTTCTTCCGATCCGCCCGACGGTGCCTCCTGAGTGGGCTGAGAAAGCGGCACTCCGTTTTCATCGAGCACAATTTCCTGTTCGTAGATGTAGGTGCTGTCGATGTCGGCAGTGTCTTTGCGTTGCGAGGGGGTGTAGCCCGAGCAGGTGTACATGTTCTGCGTAATGTCGGGGTCTTTGGGCTTGTCGAAACGAACGCGGTAATGTTTGAAGGCTGGGTCGCGCAGCACAGCTTCGAGGAAATAACCGCAAATGGGAAGTGCCGTGCGGCTGCCCTGACCAAGTGCGCCCGTACGGAAGTGTATGCAGCGGTATTCGCCGCCTACCCATGCACCGCAGACGAGACGTGGGCTGACCCCCACAAACCAAGCGTCGGAATGATTGTTCGAAGTGCCAGTCTTGCCACCAAACTCGGTGTCGCCATAGTTGCCCACATAGCCCCACAAAGACTGTGATGTGCCTCCTGGCTCGCGCATGCCGCCCTGCAACATCTGCTGCATGAGGAAGGCACTCTTGTAGGGAATCACCTGCTGGCTGTCGCTAGGACCAAGATAAACTTCTTCGCCGTCCTTGTCAAGGATCTTAGTGACGAGCACCGGCTCGTGGTGCATGCCGTTGTTGGCCACGGTGCAATAGGCGTTGACAAGCTCCAGCAGATTCACGTCAGAAGAACCCAGAGCCAGCGAGGGGGTTTCGTCGAGCGGGCTCTTAATGCCCATCTCCATGGCGGTGCGGGCGATGTTGCTGATGCCCATTTCCTGGCCCAGGCGCACGGCAATGGAGTTGATACTCTTGGCAAAAGCACTCTTCAGCGGCATGGAGTCGCCCGAGAAATAGCCGTTGGCATTGCCGGGGGTCCAAGTTACTTCCTCTTGCTTGATTTTGTCGAACACCTGCATGCTGATGTACTCGTCGCGGCGGTTGTCGCAGGGAGTAAGGCCTTGGTTCATGGCCTCGGTATAGACGAAGAGTTTGAAGGTAGAGCCGGGCTGGCGCATGGCTGTCACTTTATCGTATTTCCAGGAGTTGAAATCAATGTCGCCCACCCAAGCGCGTACGGCTCCCGATTGGGGCTCCATGGCCACAAACGAGCAGTGCATGAAGTGAACCATGTAACGAATGGAGTCCATGGTTGACATTTCGCGCTCAATGGTGCCTTGCTCGTAGTCGAACAGCTTCACTTTGTGCGGACGGTTTAAGTGGGCAATAATCGAGTCGGGGTCGTTGGGAAAACGAGCCAGCAGCGACTTGTACACGGGCAATTTCTGTGCAATGCCCTCGATGAAACCGGGAATGACCTTGTGGTTCTCGTCTTGCCAGGGAGCCTCGTTGCCCCAGTGACTGTCGAAGTTTTTCTGCACTTGCCGCATTTGTCTGACAGCAGCCTGCTCAGCATATTTCTGCATACGGGTGTCGATGGTGGTGTAGATTTTCAGGCCACTGCTGTAAAGGTCGTAACCATTTTCCTGACACCAGTCTTGCAGATAATCGGCAACGGCCTCGCGGAAATATTTTGCCTGACCGTCGTAGTTGGTCTCTACGCTATAGTCTAGTTTGATGGGAATCTTTGCGAGCGAGTCGCACGCGGCTTGCGTTAAGTCGCCTTTGCTCACCATGTTGGCCAGCACCACATTGCGGCGCTTCAGACTGTTCTCGGGGTGGGAGATGGGGTTGTAGAAAGTGGTGGCCTTGAGCATACCCACGAGTACGGCAGCTTGTTCGGTGGTCAGGTCTTTGGGTGTGGTGTTGAAATAAGTCTTACAGGCGGTCTTGATGCCAAAAGCATTGGAGCCAAAATCAACGGTGTTGGCATACATGGTGAGAATCTCTTCTTTCGAGTAGATGGTTTCCAACTTACAGGCAATAATCCACTCCTTGGTTTTCACAATCAGCATTTTCAGCCCAGGAATATTGCCCAACAATCCCGGAGAATTGTTGGTACGCATCTTATACATGTTCTTGGCAAGCTGCTGAGTGATGGTTGATGCTCCGCGGGCGTCCTGACGCAGCAGAGCGTCTTTGGCTGCGCCGAACATACCGATGGGGTCAATTCCGATATGCTTGTAGAAACGCTCGTCCTCGGTGTCGATGAGTGCATTCCAGAAGTTGGGGTTCACCTCGTTATAGGTCACTGGAGTGCGGTTTTCATTGAAGTATTTACCAATGAGTTTGTTGTCGGCACTATAGATTTCGGATGCTTGACTGATTTGAGGCTCCAGTCCTGACATGTAGCCGGGTGACTTACCGAAGAGCCACAAAAAATTAATGTCCACCGCACCCAGGTAAAGAATAAAGGCAACGATGGCTGTCAGCAAGGCAGACAATGTTTTCACATACCATTTGCGGCCACGATACAGCGATTTGTACCATTTCCAGAAACTTTTTATATAATGCCAGCAGGCAATAAAGGGTCTGTTGATAATCGACATAGGTTTAAGAAATTGATTCGGAGTACAAAAGTAATTAAAAAAGTAGGATTAAACGAGAGATTCAATATATTTTATAATTTTTTCGCTTGCTGTTTGCATGTCGTTGCCCATTTTGCTCAGGTCGAACCAGTGGATTTGCTCGTCGCGCTTGAACCATGTAAGTTGTTTGCGACAGTATCGTCGGGTGTTCGATTGTATTTTGAAAATTGCTTCGTCGAGTGTTGTCTTGCCCTCAAAATGCTCAAACAGCTCTTTGTAGCCAACGGTGTTCAGGGCATTCAGATGCCGCAACGGAAAAACACTTCGGGCTTCTTCCACAAGCCCGTCGGCAATCATTTCTAGCACGCGCTGGTTGATGCGCTCATAGAGTTCTTCACGCGGGCGCGTCAGACCGATTTTTACGATACGAAAAGGGCGGTTGGTGTTTGTTTCGCCATTTGATTCGCCAGTATGGAGCCTTTCTTTCTTTCGGAACGATGTGTAAGTTTGGCCGGTCATGTGACAGATTTCGAGCGCATGCACAACGCGACGGGGATTGTTTTTGTCAACAATGGCCCAATGCTCGGGGTCGAGTTGTCTGAGTTCCTCCACCAGTGCGGGCAAACCTTCGTCGGCCAGCCGCTGTTTCATCAGCCTGCGTGTAGATTCGTCAACGGTGGGAATGTCGTCGATACCATTGCAAACTGCATCAATATACATCATCGAACCGCCGCTCATCAGTGCCAGATGGCGTCGGTTTTGCTCATCGGCAAACAGCTGCTGAAACAATTTCATGGCATCTTCTTCAAATTTCGATGCGCTGTAATAATCGGTCAAGTGCAGATTGCCAACAAAATAGTGTTTTACACGTTTTTGCTGCTCGGCTGTCGGTGCGGCTGTGCCGATAGGAATCTCGGCAAACAGCTGTCGCGAGTCGGCGTTGACGATAGGTATATGAAAATAGTCGGCAAGACGGAGACAAAGTTCCGTCTTGCCGACACCTGTTGGACCTAATATGACAATGAGCGTATTGCTCATAAATATATTGTAGCGATAGTTAATGTCTGTTGCTGTTGATGACTGACCTGAAGACTAGCGGATGATGCCTCGCTTCGAGTTTTCAACAAAACTGATGATGTTGTTAATTTCCTCACATTCAGGCAGGTTTTTGCGTATCTCCTCAATGCCTTCTTTAAGCACACCTTTTGAGTAGAGCAGCCTGTAAGCCTCGTGAATAAGTTGAATCTTCTCGTTGCTGAAACCGCGCCGGCGCAGACCGATGATGTTCACTCCGGCATAGCGCACAGGCTCTTTGCCAGCAATGACGTAGGGCGGAATATCCTGACTGGTGCGTGTGCCACCCTGAAACATGATGTAGCTGCCCACGCGGCAGAACTGGTGGAACAGACAAGTGGCCGAAATGATGGCAAAATCATCTACCACAACCTCACCAGCAAACTTTGTAGAGTTGCCAATGATGCAGCCGTTGCCAATGACACAATCGTGAGCTACGTGCATGTTTTCCATCAGCAGATTGCCATTGCCCACGATGGTGGAACCTTTCGAGGCCGTTCCGCGGCTGATGGTGACATTTTCACGGATGCTGTTGTTATCGCCAATCTGGCAGATGGTTTCCTCACCCTGAAATTTCAGATCCTGCGGCTTGGTGGAGATACTGGCACCCGGGAAAATTTCGTTGTTCGAGCCAATACGTGCTCCATAGTTGATGGTCACACTGTTCTGGAGAACATTATTGTCGCCCATTACCGTGTTCTTATCAATATAGCAGAAAGGCCCAATGATGTTGTTGTCGCCGAGCTTTGCTTCGGGATGTACGTAGGCTAAGGGGCTGATTTGATTCATCTTATCGTTTTCTTGTTTGACAATTATTTTAATCTGATAATTGGTTCATCAGAGCCAATCTGATTAACTCGACACCTTATTTGTTCTTCACGATTTGAGCCGTGAAGGTGGCTTCGGCCACCACATGGTCGCCCACAAAGATGTATCCCTTCATGGAACTGACACCATGGCGCACGGGAGCCAGCAAATCGACCTTGAAGATGAGCGTGTCGCCAGGAACTACCTTTTGACGGAATTTCACACCGTCAATCTTCATGAAATAGGTTGACCAGCGTTCGGGTTCTTCCAACGTGTTGAGCACTAAAAGACCGCCACATTGTGCCATGGCCTCAATTTGTAGCACGCCGGGCATGACTGGCTCCTGCGGGAAATGGCCCGTAAAGAAAGGCTCGTTCGAAGTGACGTTCTTCACACCTACAATACTGGTGGCACCCAGCGAAATAACTTTGTCAACCAGCTGCATGGGATAGCGATGGGGAAGCAATTCGCGAATGCGATTGTTGTCCATCACCGGCTCTTCGTTGGGGTCGTATATGGGAGCCTGAATCTCGTGCTTGCGAATCTCACGGCGCATCTGGCGGGCAAACTTGTTGTTGATGGTGTGTCCCGGACGGGTGGCAATGATTCGGCCTTTGATGGGTTTGCCAATGAGGGCCATGTCGCCAATGATGTCGAGCAGTTTGTGGCGTGTGCATTCGTTTTCCCACACCAGAGGCTTGTGCTGAATGTAGCCGAGTTCATTAGCATCGCGGTGCTCCACCTTCAGCATGTCGGCCAGCATGTCGAGACGCTCCTGAGTAGTTTGCCGTTCGTAGATAACGATGGCGTTGTCCATGTCACCACCCTTAATGAGGTTGGCCTGCAGAAGAGGCTCAATGTCGCGGACAAAGACGAAGGTGCGCGCCGGAGCAATTTCAGTGGCAAACTTTTCCACCTTGTCGAGTGATGCAAACTGGCTGTTGATGAATTTCGACTCAAACGAGCACATGGTGGTCAGAGAGAATTCGTCATCGGGCAAGATGGTAATGCATGAGCCAGATTTCTCGTCTTTCACCTCAATTTTCTTGCGAATGATATACCAGTCTTTCGGTGCATTTAGCTCCTCGATACCAATTTCATTGATTTTGTCAACATACATTTTGGCACTGCCGTCGAGAATAGGAAACTCGGGGCCATTCACCTGTATCAGACAGTTGTCGATGCCCAGCGCATAGAGTGCTGCCAGTCCGTGCTCCACTGTAGATACTCGCACCTCGCCGCTGCCCAGCACTGTGCCGCGTTGTGTGTCAACCACATTTTCTGCAATTGCATCAATCACGGGCATGCCTTCAAGATCGATGCGCTGTATTTTGTAACCAGTGTTCTCAGCTGAAGGGTTGAACGTGACAGTCAGACTCAGTCCTGTGTGAAGTCCTTTGCCACAAAGCGAGAAACTGCCTTTTAGTGTCTTTTGTTTTAACATATATGGTTTTGATTTTCAATTTCAATGATCAAATACAGATTTTTCCAAGCATCCCCCAAAAACATCCGTGCCAATATCTTTGTAACTCCGATGCTCAACTCCGGTGCTCGAGTTCGGCGCTCAATTTCTCAATCTGCCGTTGCAGGTCTTTTATCTGCTGAAACATTTCGGGCAAATGACGGAACACGGCAGCCGATTTCATGAATCCCTTGGCATCCCATGCAGGCGAGCCGATAATGGTTTGTCCACTGGTCTTGATGCTGTTGGTAATGCCGGCCTGAGCACCCACAGTGGTGCGGTCGGTGATAGCGATGTGACCAGCCATTCCTACTTGGCCGCCGAACATGCACCATTGGCCAATTTTAGTGCTGCCAGCAATGCCACATTGAGCAGCCATCACGGTGTTGCTGCCAATCTCTACGTTGTGGGCCACTTGAATGAGATTGTCGAGTTTCACGCCCTTGTGAACAACGGTGGCTCCCATGGTCGAACGGTCGATACAGGTGTTGGCACCTATCTCCACATTGTCCTCAATCACCACAATGCCTATCTGCGGAATCTTATCGTAGCCCTCACTGTTGGGCGCAAAGCCGAAACCGTCGCTACCAATCACAGCACCTGAGTGAATGGTGACATTGTTGCCAATGCGACAACCCTGATAGACAGTTACGTTGGGGTAAATCACCGTGTTGCTTCCCACCTTTACACCGTCGCCAATCACGGCGTGCGGATAGATTTGCGTTCCTTCGGCTATCTCTGCGCCCTCGCCGATGCAGGCCAGCGGCCCCACGTAGCAGTTTTCGCCTATCTTGGCAGTAGCGGCCACCGATGCCAGCGGGTCGATGCCAGTCTTGCGGGGCTTCATCGACTCATAGAATTGCAAAAGCTGAGCTACACTCTCATAGGCGTTGGGCACACGAATGAGCGTAGCGCTGACGGGTTTCTCGAGCGTCAGGTCGTTGTTAACAATCACGATGCTCGACTTTGTTTCGTAAAGATAGTGGGTGTATTTAGGGTTCGACAGGAAGGAAATGGCGCCTGGCTGTCCTTCTTCGATTTTTGCGAAGGTATGAACAGTGGTATTCTCGTTTCCTTCAACGCTGCCTTGAATGAGTTCTGCAATCTGTTTTGCACTAAATTCCATGTCTGAAAAACTTTTTATATGATATTAGTTTGCAAATATAGCACATTTTTTTCAGAAACGATGATAACAGAGGTAATATTTACGTATTTTTTTAGATAAAAGGCTCACATTTAATATTTCTGAAGCCTCGGCTATATCTTTTATGGTGCCATCTTTGTATAAAATGGCGATGTGGTCATCGTCAATATTATACATGTCTTTCTCTATCGTGTTGATGCTGGTCAGATAGTGAGCGTCTGCAATGTCAATGCCAGCCTTGCGTGCTATATCCTGATGCAGCAACTCTGTTTGCTCCTCACCGATGGGCTCGTCGTGAATTTCTACTTTGAATATTCTTCGCGTGATGAGGTCGGTGGCCAGAAGCGAAAGAATTTTGTCGTCGGATGTTGTCCACATTTTCATAGCACTCCAGATGTCATTGTCATCGAGAAGCTCGTAGTGGCGCAGGGCCTCGTCGTGCGACATGAACCATTGGCGGTCAACATCGTTGTAAAGGAAATAATGCAATGGAGGCGGGGCGAACAATTGTTTGCCTTCGTGTGCTAGTTGCTTGGCGCGCAGCAGGGCATTCACCAGCACCTTCTCGCTGGCCACGGCCGTTTTGTGCAGATACACTTGCCAGTACATCAGGCGGCGCGACGTCAGGTAGTTTTCTATGGAGTAGATGCCTTTTTGCTCAACCACTAGCTGGTCGTCCACCACATTGAGCATCTTGATGATTCGGGCGGAGCCGATGTTCCCCTCGGTCACACCCGTGAAAAACGAGTCGCGCCGCAGGTAGTCCAACCGGTCCATGTCGAGCTGCGAACTGATGAGCTGATGGAGGAAACGTTTGGGATACTCATCTTTGAAAATCTTCAATGCCAGGTTCAGCGCGCCGTTCATCTCGTTGTTGATTTGCTCCATCATCATGAGCGATATGTCCTCGTGTGCAATGCCGTGGATGAGCGTATCCTCAAGCACATGCGAGAACGGTCCATGCCCTATGTCGTGCATCAGGATGGCAGCCTGTATTGCTTCGGCCTCGCTGTCGAAGATGAAGATGCCTTTCTGAAGCAACGACACGATGGCCTCGCTCATCAGATGGAAAGCACCAAGCGAATGCTGAAAACGTGTATGCTGAGCGCCAGGATACACAAACGAGGCCAGGCCCAGTTGTTTGATGCGCGTCAGTCGTTGCATCAGCGGATGCTTTACAATGTCGAGCAGTAATCCGCGCGGCACTTTTATAAACCCGAATACAGGGTCAATGATTGTCTTGTTATCGACCATTCTTTAAGTTTGTTTCTGTATTTTGTTGCAAAGTTACTAAAAAGATGAGACAATAAAGATGAAAGATGGAAAAACTGAGCGATATAGAGCAAAAATGTCTATATAGTCTTGCCC
>JAEEGL012252656.1_pt1 | contig 11713 bp, 8 predicted proteins | sample 9134231 | NCBI WGS metagenome assembly JAEEGL01 (sample SAMN16246548, study PRJNA631951) | gut metagenome | biome: gut microbiome; feature: rumen; material: fiber-attached | host: Bos | place: Iran: Karaj | collected 2018-10
AAGAGTATTACTCGTGGAATTTTTACTAAAATGAATTTGAAAATTTTGAATAGGTGATTTCCCATTAATAGGATTAAAAGAAGTTTTATTTGGATTAGTATTTCTGTTTCTTGAAGTTATTTGTGTATTTAAATTATATGTAGATTTAACACCATGCTTTAATGAAATTTCAAGAGATTTAATATTATTAATATTAGACTTTTTTGCTCTAGATGAAAAAGGAAGATTATGATTCTTATTATTATATATACTTTTTGGATAATGGAAAATTGAATTATTATTATTTATTGCTAATTTTTTTGTATTTGTTATATTTTTTTGATTTGAATTATAATTATTACTGTTATTGTTGTTATTGTTGTTATTGTTATTTGTTAAAATTTTTGGATGAAAAGGTTTTTCAGTTGAATGAGGTTTATTATTTGATATAATATTTATTATTTGAATTATATTTTGATTTGTTATATTATTTTTATTGTTTAATAATAATTGATTATCATTATTATGAAATGTTTTAAAACATTTATTGTTTTGTTCAATGTTTAAATTGTGATTTTGTTCTTTTATATTTTTTTCGTTTTCTTTTTCAAGTTCATTTTGAGGATTTATATTCCTACTTTTATTAAATTCAGTATTTGAACTTATATAGTATTCTTTATTATTAGAAATTTTTTCTTGTTCTTTTGTTAATGAAATTACATTTTTTGTTTTTGAAGAATTCCTAATTGTTGTATTATAAATGTTTTCATGATGATTACTTGAATTTAAAACTTTATTTCTATATTGATTATTTTTTTCAATTATATTCAAATTAATATTATTTAAAGGTGATTTACTATTTTTATTATTTTTAATTTTTGATATTATATTATAAGTATTTGAAGGTGAAGAAATTTTATTTAAATTTTGATATGAAAAACTTAATTTTTGTTTTTCAATATTTCTATAATTAATTATTTGTTTATTATTTTCTGAACTTCCTGTTCTTTGTTTATTTTTTGGATTTGTTTCATTTTTTTGATAAAGATTATTAAATTTTTTTTTATTATTTGAATTTTTACAATTAGAACTTATTGGTCTATCATTTAAGATTTTTATTTTATCAGGAGAAATTTTTGTTTTTTGCTTTCCGGAAATATTTATATTTAAAACTCCAAGAATTTTTTTTTCAATTATTGTAAATGAAGATATTGCTAAAGGCTTTTTTTTATAATTAATATTGTTATTGTTATTATTTTTTTTATTTATTGGAATAATATTTTTTACATCATTTTTCTCTTCTTCTTTTTTTATATTTAATTTTTCTAAATTTGAAAAGTCCTTTTCAATTATTATATTTCTTGATTTTGCTTTATTATTAAAATTAAAAACGTTTGTATTTTTTTCTTCTTTTGATAATTTATCTAAAATTTTATATAATTCATTATATGAAAAATGTGCTCCTCCTTCATAAAATTTCTGCTCTTCTTCATTATTATTATAAAAAAATCCTTTATATTCCTCATCTTGAATATAATCATCCATTATTAATTTTAAAATCTAAAAAATAAATTTTCAGCAAAAATTTTTATTCAATAAAAAACAATATTTAACAATTATTTTCAAAAAATAGATATATTATGCTATTAGAATATAATGAAATTAATTTTCTTTACTCCTAAAATAACATAAATTTTAATTTTTCATTAATAAACATTAAATTTGATATATTTTTTTATTGTCTGTTGTTTAATTATTTTACTGAATAAATTTTGAATATTATCATTTTAATATTGATTTTTCATCACAGAATAATTTTCAAAAAGGAATGAAGAATATTTATTCATAAATTTAAATATTCAAAAATTATTTCAATTTGGATTTTATTTAATAAAAATTATTTTAATATTAAAAAATAATTATATCCTATCTTTTTAATAATGAACCATAATGATATCTGAAATAACAATTAAATTTGATATTTTTAAAATGAATAATTGAAAAAAATTTTATACTAATTAATTTACAAATTATTATCAAATGTCAGACACAACTCCTAATATTCCTCAAAGTTTAATTGAAAAAGAAGAATTAAAAACAAAAGGAAGAATATTAGATTATATTCAACTATCACATCAATATGTAGATATTATTTCAAAAATTTTATATGAAATTGTAAATGAAAATGCAGCTTTAGTAAATGAAGGTCCTGAAGAAAATTCATTAATAAAATATTTTATAAGTAAGAAACCTCCTCATATTTCAATAAAAAATTATTTAAAAAGATTAATGAAATATTCTAAGCCAGAACCTTCAACTGTTATAATTTCTTTGATCTTTATTGATAAAGTTTGTGAAAATTCAAATGTTCAATTAACAAATTTAAATATACATAGGTAAATTTTTAAATTAATTTATTTAGATTTATTTTAACTTCCTTATTGTTAGCTATTAAATATAATGAAGATGATTATTATTCGAATAAATATTATGCAAAAGTAGGTGGTATAAATTTAGATGAATTGAATTCTTTAGAATATAATTTCTTAATATTATTAGATTTTGATGTATTTATAGATGAAGAAACTTATGAAAAATATAAAGAACAGTTAAATGATTTTTATGAATAAATATATCAAAAAATTGAAATTATACGGTATTTGAAAAATTGTAAATATTAAAAAAAAGAAAAATTTTAATTTTAATGCAATCATATATATTAATCCTTGATTTATAATATATGTATTAAATACTATTCCAGTTTAAGATATTTATTATTTTATTATATAATAATATAATTAGTTAAATTAATCAAAAAATAATTTTTATTAAAAATAAAAATTAATATATATTTAAAAAATAATTAATAAAATAAAAATTAATTAAAAGAATTATAAGCACTCAATATAAAAGAATTAATTCTCTCTTGACTAAAAGTTTCTTGTTGAACAATTCTTCTAACTTCAATTCCTTTTTCAAAATAAATTATAGTTGGAACATATTTTAATTTTAAAATATTATTATATTTATAAGAATATCTTTTATACTTACTTATTGGAATATTCACCCAATATATTTTTTTAGGTAATTTATTTTCTAAAACAAATTCTTTCCCATTTTTAATAAATGATTCTGAAAATATACAATCAGAACACCAACTAACTCCTTTATAATCTGCTTCTGCATACATATAAACAAAAAAATTTTTTTTTTTTCTAATTAAATCATTTATTCCATTTGAAAAGTTATTATTATTTAATGTTATTTCTTTTTTATTTATATTAATATTTTTATAAGAAAATATTGATTTTTTTAAATAGGAATTATTATTATTTTCAATATTATAATTTAATAGTTCATTTGAACTATTCTCAATTGAATTATCAAAGTCATTGATACTTATGTTTTTTTTGTGAATTATTTTGATTGGTGTTGAAGAACTTTGAAGTGGACTTTTTTTTTGATTATTAAGTAAACTTTTATTATGATTTGAATTCCCAAAAATATTTTTTGAATATAGAATGCGTTTAATTTTTTGGTAATTTAAATCATTTTCTGTGTTTAAAAATGTTAAATCAGATTTATCTTCTACTTCTAATATGTTTTTATTTTTAAAATTTTTTATAAAAAAATCGTTGTTTTCATTTTTATAATCAATTCTTTTTATATTTATTATATTTTTAATTGCTTGAACTTTTTTTGAATAATTTTCAAAAAAACTACTCATTGATCTTATTTTATAATCTTTTGAGGTACTTCTATCTGGAATATTATTATTATTTTCACTGTTATAATTTTTATTTGAAAAATTTAAATTTTTATAAGAAGAATATGGTCTAATCGGAGAAAAATTATAATTGTTTTGAAGATTATAAGAATAATTTTTATTAATTTTATTAGGAGAATAATAACTATTTTTATTTAAATTATATAGATTATTATTAGAAGAGAAAAAATTATTAATTTTATTATTATTCTGATTTAATTGATTATAATAAAAATTTCCACTTGTTCCAAAAGAAGTATAATTTTTTCTAGTTGCATACATTTTTTTCAAATAATTAAACTATAAAATAATATAGTAAAAAATTATATACTTTTTTGAATATTTTTAAAATTAAAAAATTTCATTAACTGAAAAAGTTTTTTGCTTACATTTCCATTAAAATAATATATTTTTAACATTTTAATTCTTTTCTAGAAAATATTATTTATTATTAAATTTTTAATCATCAAAAATGTTTGATTTCGAAAATATTATTTTCATTAATTTATTAATTATTTATCATTTAATATTAATTTATTTATTTATATAATTTGAAAAATATATTATTTTTTATGAGATTTCCTTTTTTAGTTATTTTTCCATAAAATGATTTTGCTATTGAAATAAAAATAAAATATTATATTTCTTCATAATTTATTACAATTCTATTGAATTTTTTTAATTAATTAATTTTTAAAATCAATAAATTTATATTTTCTTTTAAAAAAAATATATAATTGAAATAATTCAAAGATATCATAAAAAAATTTTTAAGTAAACTTAATTTGTTCGGGAATAACAACCTTATCATATTCATTATAAATTTTATAAAATTCTTCAAATTGAATTCTTTTTTTATTTTTATAATCAATCTTAATATTTTTTCTTTTATTATTATCTTTAAAAATCAAATCTAACTGTTCAGGTCCTATAAAACCTAAATTTTTTTTATCAAATTGCTTAAAGTCATTAAGAGCTCTTTGTTTCCTAATAAATTTCTTACTTTCAATAGCAGTGAAAAAGAAAGTAAGACAATTAATCATTTTCTTATTAATTTTTTCTTCTCCTTTTCCTTCAATAAACTTATCTAATTCAGAAATAAACTGTTCTTTATCACTTTTATTTTTTTTAGCATAATCAATTAAATCTCCAGCTTTTAAATATTTTTTTCCTGTTAATTGTTCAATATCTTTTTCATTATTATTAATTAAATTATCATACATAGATTGTAATTCTCCAATAGATAAAAATTCCAAAAAAATTTCTCTTAATTCATCTCCTAAAGCTCTATCATTATTTAAAATAAACATAATTTTATTAATATCAGGATTAAAACTAGAAGGAATAGTTTGTTGATTAGCATCACTTCCTTTAATTAAAGAAAGAGAATTTAAAGCTTGAAAAGCAGTCAATCTTTTATTAGAATCTCTTTCCAATAAATTTTGGCAAAGTTCTTTTAAACTATTATTACTAAAACCACTATAATCAATTTCTCTATGTAATACTTGATCCATTAAGGTTTTTTCATTAGAAGAAAAAGGTTGCATTCCATTAATCATATTATATAATACTATTCCAGCTGACCAAATATCAACTTTATTTGTATAAGGTTTATCTTCAAATATTTCAGGAGCACTATAATTTGGAGTTCCAATTTGTTCTGTCATAAATTCTAAATTTTTTGCATAAGTTGCAAAACCAAAATCAATTAATTTAATTTTATTTCTTCCTTTATCATTATACATTAAAAAATTTTCTGGTTTAATATCTCTATGAACAATACCCATTTCATCATGTAAATAATGCAATGCTTGTAATATTTGTTCTAATATATCCATTGCTTCATTATCATTTAATTTTCTTTTTGGAGAATGAATTATATGATCAAATAAATCACCACCATCAATTAATTGTAAAACAAAATGTATTGTATTAGCATCTTCATATATTGTATTACATTTAACAATACTTGGATGATTTAAAGTTAATGATATTTCAATTTCTTTTTTAAAAAAAGTATTTTGTTCAACATCAGATTTCCAAACTGTTTTTATTGCAAATTTTTCTCCTTTATCATTATGAGCTTCTCTGACTATTCCTGTTGCTCCTCTTCCTAAAAATACTTCACTTAAAGTTAAATACTTATTTATATCATCATATTTTGTTTTTTCACTTAAACGATTTATAATAAGTGGAATGTTTGTTGATGTTGATATTTGATTTGACGATGATTGATTTTGTGTTTTAACATTACTAACTACTTTTTGTTGAAATTTGGGCTTTTGTGACTGATTTGGTGACTCACATATTCCCATTTTTTTTATATTTTTTTTCAATTTTTTTTTTAATTTATTTTTTAAATATTTTTTGAGTTTTTTATTTTAAGGATTTACGTCTTTTTATTAATAATTATAATATAATAATAAGGAAAGTGTACTATAATTTTTTTTAATTATTCAAGATAATCATTAAATGAAAAAAATGTTTTTATTGAAGAATCTATCTTTGAAATTATGTTTATGATTCTATATTATTATTTTCATATATAATATTTTATTTAAAGGTTAAGAAATTTAATTATTAAAAATTAATTTAAATAATTAATTTTTTTTATAAATACAATACAATGGAATTTATCTTAATTTTTGACTTAAAAAGAAGATAAAAAATTTTTGATAAAAACTTTGTTTAATTTAAATTAATATTAAAATTAAAAAAATTAATATTAAATAATTTATAATTTTATTTTTTTTATTGATGAATTTATTTTTAAATCAATATTTAAAGCCGTTATAAAATTTTTCACAATAATTCCATTTTTATCGAAGAAAAAATTATATAAATAAAAAAAAGTATCTTCCTTAATGAATAAAATTTATTTCCTATTATATCCACAAAAAAAGACTTTTAAATTTTTCTTTCTTTATTTATTCCTTTTCAATGAAGAAAATTTTAATAAACAAATGAATAAATATTAAAAAATTGAAATTAATAAATTTATTATTATTTATTCTAATATATTTATATTCTTAATTTACATTTAAGTTTTAAAAATAAAACTTAATCTTCATTTTTTTTTTAACTAATATTTTTTTCTATAATCAATGACATTTTATCTAAAATATCATTTTGTAGATATAATGCATGTAAATAATCAGATTTATCTATAGGAGAATTATTTGTTATTTTTATTATTTCACAAAGACACCCAAATAATTTATAATATATTTCATTAGTAATATTTACATTTTCGTTATATTCAAGTAATATATTTTCTACCTTTCCTAAAACATTTACATAAATAGTTTTCATTAACATTTTTTTTAATTTTGTATCATTTGAATATAAAGGGTTCATTATAATTTGGACTTTTAAATTTATTTATTTTTAATAAAAAATAACTTTAAGATAACTTATTCTTATAAATTAAAAGAAAAAAAGTGAATTTTTTATTTTAAATGCTAATTTTATAATTATAAAAAATTATATTTTATAAATAAAAAAAAAAATTGAAATAAATTTTTAAAGAATTTCATACTTTTATTTTTTTAATTTAAAGAAAAAATCACTTAATTAAAAATACAAATTACTTATAATTTAATAATCACCAGATAAAATATTTTTAATAATTTTTTCAGTACGAATAATATCTAAATAATTTTTATCAAATTTTAAACCAATTAAATTCTTACCTCTTAAGAGTCTTCCTCTATATTTATTTGGCCTATTATCTATATTTTTTCTTTCATTAATATATACATTTGAAATATTATTTTTAGAGATTTCATTTCTATAATTATTTTGATTTCTAGTGATAAACAAATCAGATTTATCTAAACTTACTGTAGTGTTTTTCATGTTTCTTACATAAAATTTATTTTGTAAAATATTCTTACTAATACTTTTAAAAAATTTATCAGTGGTACTACCTCCGTTTTCTTTTGTTGTTCTTTCATAATTTTCAAATTTTTTTTTTAATAATTTAATTTCTTTTTTTTCTTTTTTTTCTTTTTCAATTAATAATTTATTTCTTTCAGGAAGAGAAAAACTTGGTAATTTTCTTTCAAAACATTTATTAATATTTTCTTTATCTAAAAATACACTTCTTATTGAAAATAAATTCTTATTTCTTTCATTCAAATAAGGATTTTCTTCTAATATTGGAGTTTTTATTTCTAAATTTAAATAACTGGGAAATTTATTAAATCCTGTTTTTACTAAACTTGGAAATTTATATTTTAATTTAGTAAAATAGGTTTTTCTTGGATAATTTGTTATTTCTTTGTAATTATCTAAATCAGGCTTATCTACAATAAAATCTGTGTAATCTACTAAATTTTTTTTATTTATCATTTCACTTTCCATTTAAATAAATATAATATGTTACATTAAATTATTATTAAGGTAAAAAAGAATAAAAATAATAATAATATACTCAATAAATTTTTCAATAAAATTCAATTTAATTAACATTCAAATAGTTTTATAAAAAAATAAAAAATTCATAATTGAATTTTATTTTTAATTTTCTTTTTCTTTTTCTTTTTCTTCCATTTCTCTTCTTTTTTTATCAGCCATTCCAACAAATTTATTAGTTAAAGTATTTTCCATAGTTTCTTCAATTAAATCTTTTTTATCACTATCAATACCAATATCATGATGTTCATCTAAGAATTTTTTAGCTTCAGCATATTCATTACGATAAGCTTTTCCCCTTTTATCAATAAATTTTTCAGTATGTTTATGATGATCTTTAGCTAATTCTTTTTTAGTAGTTCCATCAGCTTCAATAACTTCAATTTGAATAAATTTTGATTTTTTATTTTCTTCATTTTCAATAACTTTATTTTCTAATTTATTTATTACTTTATCAAGAACATCTTCAGTTGGTTTTGTTTCATTTACTTTATTTAATTTATTAAAATATTCATCATCACCTTCTTCATATGGAGTATATGGAGTTTTAGGCTCTGTTATTGGAATTGTACATGGATATAATTTATTTTCTAATTCATTTTGTTCTAAAGTTTTTTCATCCCAATGAACACTTTTTTTCTTTTTTAATTTATGAAGATTTTCATTATTTTCTTCTACTTTCTTTTCTTCGTTTTTATCCATTATTTTATTTCTATAATTTTTTATTTTTTTGATTTATTGTATAACAAGAATATTATTTTTCTTTATATAATTATACAATCATTATAAAAAAAATAATTAATTATATATTAAAATTATTTTGTCATATTTTATTTTTTTTGGAAAATTTTTTGAACATAAGGATAATTAATTTTAGTTCCGAATTTTGTACTATTTTTAATTGCTTCATAAGGGTTTTGATTTGGATTTCCACTAATTTTTTTAATTCTAGGTTTTTTCGAAGGCATAGGTTGTAATTTATTTTTTTCCTGTTTTTCCCTTTGTTCTTCTAACCAATCTCTAAACATAATATTCCACATATGTTTCCTAATAATATATTCATTATCAGAATAAATATATTTATTAACATCTTTTTCAGAAATCATAGATAATTTATCATTTTCTTTAATATTATTATTATTTTCAATATTTTTTAAAGGTTTAGCAGGAATTAAAAAACTTGGAATTTTATTACTTGAAGTATCAATATAATTATTACTATCAAAGAAATTTTCATTATTATTATTCTCATTAATTATATTTAAATTATTATTATTATCCAAATTATCATTATCTTTTTCTTTATTCTTATTAAAAGCAGGTGGATTAGCACCAGGGTAAAAATGACTATCTTCAAATTTTTCAAATTCTTCTTTACTCATACTTGCTAATTTAGTTAGAGAAAATTCTTCAATTCTCTTTTTAATAGTTTCATTACAAACATGAACAACATTAGCAACATCATCTATTATTAATTTATATCCATGTAATTTACATGAAATAAATAAACAAGCACCACATAAACCACTTGGTCTTCTTCCAGTTGTTATCCAATCTCTTTTTAAAAATTGTAATATTTTTAAAGCTGTTTTTTCTATATCTTTTGCTTTTTTCTCAAAATTTTGTAAACCTAAATTTTTAGTTTTATTTCCATAAAATAATTTTTCACAAAATCTATGCATGAAAAGTGAAGGATCAATTATTTTAATTTCTAAATCTAATAACTTTACTAATTTTAAATAAGCAGAACCAATAACAAATAAATTTATTTGAAGAACTTCAGAAAAATCAATTAATAAATGTTTAGTTCCATCTCTTCTACAAGCTAAATATAAAACAGCACCAACAATTTGTTTAGTTTTTCTTCCTTTAGTAAATTTTTTATTAGCTGCAATATTATAAAATTTTTTAGCGCGTTCAACAACAGAATCAGGAATTGTTAAAATTTTAGCAATTTGAATAATATATTTATATACTTTATTTAATCTAATTTGAGTTGGATCTATCATTCTTGATAAATCATTTCTTACTGGATTATAATATGTTGGCTTATCTAAATCTAAAAATGTTCCTGCTGCATTTTGATTTGTGTCAAATTCTAATGTTTGTACTATTTGAGAATCTTCAAATACATTTCCACATGTTAAACATACTAACATACCTGTTATTGGATCTTTTTGAATGTTTTCACATTTTTTACATTTCATTTTTTTTGAATTTTTTTATTTTTATTTTTTCATATTTTTTAATTTTATTTGGGCAAAATATTTATTTTAAATTTTTGTCTTTTTTTGTAAACAAGTTTTTTTGAATATTATTTTTAAGATTTAAAAAGATTTTGGTCAATTATCATAATATATTAAAAAAATAAATTAAAGAATTTTTAACTAATATTTTCATTTTCTCAAGGTTAAATAATCATTTTATAATTATTTCTTTTTTTGTTGGGTTTTATTATACTTTTATCTTTAAATATTATGAAATAATTGGTTAATTCAAATAGTAATTTTTTATTTTTCGCATATTTTTTTATGTTAATTATTAAGGGACAAATTATTTTTTTATAAAGAATATATTTATGAAGCTTTTTTTAAATGTAGAAAAAAATTGTTTCAAAAATAAATGAAAGATTAATATCATATAAATAATTACAAAGAAAATATTGAATAAAACAAGTAATTGAATTAATTTTCGTTTTATTTTTTTATTTGTAGTTTTGAATTATGAGTTACTGTGGAAAAATTATTGTTTTTTAAAATTTAAAAACATATTTTTGAACAATTATATTTTTGATGAGAAAATAGATTCAAATACATTTCAGAAATATCAAGTTTTGAATATATTGAAAAAATATTTTTCTCTATAAAATTCTCTAAAACCCTAATCTTTGGGTGCATTAATAATAATGAAGAAATATTGATTAATTATTTTTTCTCAATACTTCACTTTTTTCTTTTTGTTGAAATTTTTTTATTTTTTGATTAAAGAAACTATAAAAATCTCTTTAATGTGACTAATGAATAAAAAAAAGATATTTCTTATCTTTTATTCTTATTTGTCCTTTTACAAAAAAAAAGTAGATTTATTTTTCTAAATGTTTTTTTTGAATAAAAGTTTTTTCCGAAATTTTGAAAATCATATATTTTTAACTTCAAGTTTATGAAACAATAATTATATTTTTTTAAAAGGATAAATAGTTTAAATCATTAAAGTAAAAGAAAAGAATTCCTACGAAATTTTTAGTTTATAGTATATAATTTATTTCATAATTATTTTAAGTGAATCAAATAAACAAAATATCTATTTTTAAAGACTAAATTTTATATTTTATGTAAATATGTGAAAGAATTGGTTGATATATTTTTATTTTTTTTTAAATTTTTCCATTAAGATTTATCTGATTTTTATATTAATAATTTTATAAATGTGAGAATTGTTTGCTACTTGTTTTTTCTTATTAACATTTTATTTAATTAAATAAAGTCAATATGATAAATAATATTTTCTAAAATTTATATTTTTAATACTAAGTAAAAATTGATTAAAAACCTA
>JAEEGL012430986.1_pt1 | contig 11713 bp, 19 predicted proteins | sample 9134231 | NCBI WGS metagenome assembly JAEEGL01 (sample SAMN16246548, study PRJNA631951) | gut metagenome | biome: gut microbiome; feature: rumen; material: fiber-attached | host: Bos | place: Iran: Karaj | collected 2018-10
AAAAGGCTGGTTTGAGCTGACCGCCAACTTTTGCCCGAAGTTTGGCGAAAAAATCCAACGGTTGGGCCGTTCAGTATTCACGATTGAAAACATGGAAATTGTAGAGGATATTTTAAAGAATGTCAAGGACCACGAAAAGGATCCCGCCAAACTTGAAACGATTAAATATATTTGGTGGGGTATTCGTAGACTGACGGGGGTCATAAAATGACAAACCGCTATTGCTGGATTTGTGGGCATTTGTTCCACTTATCAAATCTATATGAGTATAGGGACGGGGTTTATTTGTGCCGTGAGTGCTTTTTAGTCACGGGCGGGGGCGAACCGCCCCGGACACCCGCCGAACCGGTTAAACAACAAACAACAAACAAAGAGAGGTAAAAACATGGTTAAAAGAAAAGCTAAACTAAAAAAGGAATTGAAAGCCAAACAGATTAAAACGGCTTTTGATTCAAAGAAACAAGCTATTACCGTACTTGTTCCGGGTAAATTCCACTTTGGAGTTGCCCGTATTATTGACGAAAAGAAAATACAAGTTTCGGCAAAATTTATTAGCCCGTTTGACGCCGCTAAATTTTGCGACTTGCTGAACAAGTAAAGGGGGCGGGGCCATGATCAAATTTAACAAGAAAGAAAACATTAAGATTACGTGTAAACGCCCGTTCCACCGTGTGGCCATTGCTTATTGCTGCAGTAGGAACACCGCAAAAAAATATATTGGCTGGGCGGTTGCGTTCGGCAAATACCAGCAGCTGGGATTAACCTATAACGGTTGGATTTGCTTTGAGGACTACCGGGACTTTAGGACGTGGAAACGCCAACAGAAAGAACAACGGGGGGCAGTATGCACGAAATAATAATTTATGCAAAAGACGAAAACGGTCAATTTACAAAAATAGTCCGTGAGGGAATACAAGAAGAATGTAATATAACTATAAAACTATTACCGTGTTTTATTCAAGAAATTTATAAAACATAGTGTGATAAATGCGATGACGATAATAGAGAATGTAAAAAAACGCTAACTGTAATATTTGACGATCTTGAATATAAGTTTATAGAACATTATTGGGACTAGGGGGTAAAAAATGCTTTCGGATTTTTATAGAATGTTTGGATTTACGGATAAATGGTATAATGATTTCAAAAAGTTGAAAAAAGAAGAAATGATAGAACAGTTTATGAACTTAAATATTCAGTACTTGAAAGAAAAAAAGGAAATTGAATTTTTAAAAAATGGAATAGTAAAATTGAGGGGGGGGAAATGAACCAAAGACACCAAATAGTGATTTATGACGATGAAATACCGCTAATAAAAAATGCTATCCAAAAGGAAATAGACGACTTGAAAAAATTAAAGGACGTCACCACAAACGACAATACAAAGTATCAACTATTTGAGGAAATAAAAAATTTGTGGTCGTTTGGTAGCCGATTGGACAAGTTTTAATAGATTCCCCGGACCGGTCCGGGGATTTTTATATATATTCTTGGTATGCTGAATATAAAAACATTGAAAAGTTGCAAACAGACCGCCGCCGAAATGGAACGGCTGACTAAAAATTATTGGTCGGATTTGGGCCGGTGGTTGGATTGTCCTTTTTATGATTTCTACGTCTTTGTGTGCCGCTTGCCGTATGTTTCGGATCCGTCCTTAATTGAATTTGTAAGCCGCCCAAAATTTACGTTAAACCCACGTTTTGCCCCCCGTGACTGTGACGACAAGGCGGTTTTGCTTGCTTGCTGGTGCCACGGGCGGGGGATCCCGTGCCGATTCATGGCGAGCAGCACAAGACCCAACCGCCAACTACACCACACCTTTATACAAGAGGGGCTAAACGGCACGTTTTTAGACGGGACTTACAGAAAAAACGAGGATTTTATAGGAAATTACCCGTATTTTTCAAAACTTACCCGTCTAGTGGCCTTGACCGATTGGTTTTAAAAGTATATTTTAAATAAGAGGTTTTTATATTATGGCTATGCTTGCGACACTAGAGGGCGAGGAAACGGGCAAAGATAATTATATCTTGTCACGTATGTTTTCCCCCAATGACGGTTTAGGCGTTGAATTGCTGGGCGTGGACGGTTGGAACTATGCAAAACGTAAAGTAGCAACCGCCGCCCGTAACGCATTGAAAAACAAGCGGCTTTTTATTGTCCCGGAAATAATCTATTGCGATCAAGTGGATAAACCGCTAGACTTGGGCATGGTCCAGCTATTCGGAATGGACGTAGATTATTGTACAGAACTACTGGGCTTTAATCCTTTTAAAAGCATTACAGATGTGGCAAAAAAAGCCGTCCAAACGGTACACGATACCGCCGTAAAGAGTACAAAGAAAGTAATAAAGGGTGGTTTGAGCGAGATTAAAAAGCAGGTCAAAGACCCGTTTTATGCCTTAAAAGTTTCAATGAGTCCGACTTTGCAAGCCCGTGCAATTTCTAAGACGGATCCAACGGGAATTAGCACTAAGGTTTTTGAAAAAACGTATAAGTTGGCACCCGATGTTTTGCCAAACTTGATGGTAGACAAGGCCACAAAAGCAAGCATAAAGCTTGACCCAACGGGAGTTAGTCAAAAGCTTTATAAAATGGCTGAAAAGTCTAAAAAAGTAATTACAAAGACAACACCGGCCGGTGCTATGGACGCATATCAAGCGGCACAAAGAAAAAAAGCCGCCGAACAATCACGAAAAAAGGCCGAAGAACAAGCACGAAAAGAAGCCGCCGAACGAGCACGAGCACAAGCACAAGAACCGACTATAATTTACCAGCAAATGCCCGGGACAACCCAATATGTCCCGGTGCCGACCGAACCGCAAACAACGGAAACCGCCGGTTTTGATTGGTCGGGTTTGCTTAATTGGAAAACATTAGCCGTTGGCGGTGTTGTCGCTTATTTGATTTTTGGCCGCCGTGGAAATGGAGGTAAAAGAAGATGAACGAAAAAGTAATTGCTAATCTTTTTAACACAAACGATTTGAAAGGGTGTGCGGTTTTTGGTGCCGATAATTGGAATAAACTAAAAATGGCCGTGGCAAAAAAAACTAACGATGCATTAAACGGTCGTTATTATGTTGTCCCAACTATTATTAGTTGTCCCGCCCGTGGGTCCGGTGATTCCTTGACAGATGAACTATTTGGGTTCAATGACGATTACGCCGCCATGCTTGGGGCCAATTGGTACGAAAGAATTTGGGGCGGCGTTAAGGACTTCACAAAGAATACTACACACATGGCATTAAGTGCCGGTTCAGTTATTCCGATTACTAAACCTTTTGTTACGGCAATCCGTAACGTTAACGCCGCCGGTAAAAACCTTTTACAACAGTTCGGAATTATTAAGAAGAGTTCAAGCAGTGAAGAAGAAGTTCCCGCCGGAGTTGTGACCGGCGGCGGCTTGCTGATCTTGGCCGGTGTGGGCGTTGGTACTTACTTTCTTTTAAAAGACGACAAGAAGAAAAAGAGGGGATGATGTCCACGGCGGCAAAATACATTTATAACGTGATGTATGATTATTACGGGGGTAATCAATTCCCGCAAGTTATAAATAATAGGCCGTATTTTTTCGGCTTTGCTAACTTTACCGAAGAAAAAATGATTGAGTGCATAGAATTTTTGCAAAAAAACTATGCTACCGGATGGCTAACTGATGACGTGACAACGGCAAGAGAAATTTTGAACACTTTGGCCGGTGATCTATATGTTAGATTTGATTCTAAAATAGATTACTCCGGAATTTATAAGTTTTTGATTTGGGTGTATTCGTTTGCAAAGCATGACAAGACGGCGGAAAGTTATTTTAGGGGTGCCAACACACCGACCGCCGCAAGTTACTACATTGACAAGGCCGCCGCCGCCATTTCAAGTGCCGGAAAATCCGTTAGTGATACAGTAAAGTCCGTTGTCCCGGATATTAGCTCACCCGGATTTACACAAGGTCTTGAAAATGTAAGGACAATTTTAAAACTTTTGCCCGTTGCCGCTGTTGCCGGTTTGATTGGCTGGGCGTTATTAACTAATAAAAATTAACACAACAAAGAGGTGCTATTATGGCAAAGAAAAAGAAAAGTAAGGCGGTAACGGTCCGCAAGGTGTACGTAAAGGCCAAAGAAAAGGCCCGTAAGGTCCGCCGCTATGCTGGACAGTCCGTAACCAAAAAGGATATTATCCTAGGCGTTGGCGGTGCCGCCCTTGGCGGTGTTGGGGGTGCCTTGGTGTTGCAGAAAATGCCGGAAGTTATCCCGCCCATGCTGCAAAATGCTATTACCGCCCTTGGCGGTGGCTATCTTGCATACAAGGGCATCAAGTCCCGTAATAAGTTGATTATGGGCCTTGGCCTTGGACTTGGTGCCGTTGGTGCCCGTGGTCTTATCGGTTCGGTGGTCCCGTCCTTGGCCGGTGACGATGTTAGCGAGCTTTGGCCCGGTTACGAATACAACCCGGAACTTTCGGCACCGTTTGACGGTCCCGTTGATTCTTTCGCCGCACCCATTGACGGTGTGGAAACTCCCGTTGGTATTTAACAATTAAAAAAAAAGAGAGGACAAAATGTCAAATATTCTTTCTCCCGTTGTTCCCACCGCCGCCCCCGCTGTAAAGTCTTTCGGTGCCGGTGGTCAAATGTACGTGGCCGACTTGTGGACCGGCTTCAATGTCACCGCCGACCGTGACAACGAACTTTTTGCCTTTGCACGTACTGACCGAAATGTAGCTAACGCACGTATGCTTACCAACTTGACGGAACCCCGCAAGATTGGATCTACAATGACGTTCAAGGCAACTCAAATTGGCCTTAGGGTTATCAAGACTAAGGACGGCGTACTCACTCTTGCAGAAGTATCGGCAATGAAGGACTTGTTAAATAGTGCCGTAGTCAAGATTAACTACGGTTCTAATGACACGGTCATTGCTGAATTTACCGGTATGCACTTGACCAACCCGGTAGATTTTGTTACCGGCGATTCCACCAACACGGCGGAATGTGCAAGCGGTGCCGTAAACCCCGCCGGCTTTATCCGCTTGCCCGAACCTATCGGCATGCAGGATAACGTCAATATCGGCGGTTCCGTACACTTTGGCCGTGCCGTGCCGTCCGGACTTTATAGCACTGCAAACACGTTTGCCTTTGTGGTCGTGTTGTCCGGTCTCAAGGTCGTCAAGTCCTAAAAAAATCATGGCCCCACGGTTTGGGCCATGTCCCCGGCGGGGGCCGTTGTGTGGGGTTGCCACGTAATGGCCGCTATTGTAAACGGCCCCCGCTTTTTTTTCATTTTTTAAAAAGGATAATTTAAAATGGATTTACAACAGATTGCAAACAAGATTCAGGAAATCGCAACTACTCAAAAGTTTGAAAAATCTTTTGACTTTACACGCTCTTTTGTTGCACGTGCCGGTGTGGCTGATTCCGTGGCTATTCCTATTACGAACGAGGGGCCTTTTATTGAGTATAACATGAATATTTGTTATACTAAAAACTCAAAGTTGATCCGTGTAACGGGTGAAGATGACCAAGGAGACCCGATTACAGAGACCATCAACTTTTGCCCGGTCAAACTTAAATTCAAGAGTCAAGCGGACAATGCCGGACAGTCTAACGACTATATCCCCGTTAAACTGATTGCTACGCCGGGTTCCGATGATATGCCCCGTTACGGTGCCCGCCCGTTCATGCACTTTTACCCGAAGGGTGATATCTTGATTATTGACTATGACAACCGGGAACCCGAAAAACTGATAGATACGGACGATTACGAAATTGAGGACGAACAGATAGATATTTGTTTCTCCGGGAAACTTTACCCCCTTAATAACTAAAACGGGGGTAAACCGTGATTAAACAGTTTGACGAAACTATAAGGGACTATTTACTAGGACCCTCAAAAACCCGCCGCCTAACGTCAAGCGGTGAGGTTTTAAAGTTGCTCTACGATTCCCAGCGTGTGAGAAGCACGGACTATATTATTTATTTTGATTCAAACGGTACGACCGCCAAACAGTCAAAAGAAATAGTAACCCGTGCCAATTGGTTTTTTATACTTACTAATGCCGCTTGCTGGTTTGATGTCGGTGTTACTGATTTCCCCAAGTTGGGTGTAAAGTTTGAAAACGTCACGCCTAATAGTCCGTTTAGGGCTGAAGATACGCCGGGGGCTCCCGTATTGGCTAAACTTGATTGGGGTCGTGAAACTGACGATTTGCCGCACTTTGAGGAATACAAAAACCTTTATTGGGCGTTGGGCGAAAGAATAGCAATAGACGTTACTTTTGAACCGGTTACAACCGGCCCGATCCGTGGGGCCGTGCTTTTGTCCGGTATTGAAATTAACCTTTTTAACGAGGCGTAAAACATGGCCGCAACTATTCAAAGCCTTTTCCCTCAAACAGATTACCCCGGTAAAAAGTTTACCGTTTACCCGTGCAACGTGGAATTTTCCGCCGGTATTGTTGCGGGCAAATATGTTTTTTCGCAAAAGACAACTCCCGCCGTTAAGTTTGGGCGTTTGCTGCAGGGACAAACCGGAGTTATTGCGGGCGTGCTGATTAGTGGCAATTGCTCGGACTCCGATTTTACCAAATCACTAAACAAGCCTTTGGCGTTGCAGGTGATCCACGGGGGGAACCGTACGCCCGTAAACATGGCACCTTTTTATTTTACGTCATTTGCAAACGGTTCTAACTTTCAATTGCAATGGGAAATTACAGCCGCCAACACAAAACAAGATGATGAATTTTTGCTGGGGATTGTCGGTCAAGTTGACCAAATAGACAACATGACGGACGACAACCTAATTTTAAAAATTGCGTTCAACTTTATTAGGTTTGACGGCGAGAACTTATGATCGTGACCGTAAAGAGAGAAAAGGAAATTAACGGGGCTTTACCGGGTAAAGTCTACGTCAACGGCTCTTTTTTCGGTTACAGTCTTGAAAATGACGCCTATAAAATCCCGGTTGGCAATTACCGGGGGGCTTTGCAGGATTCGGCAAAGTTCGGCAAAAAACTTTTGTTCCTTGATGTTCCGGGCCGTTCCGGGATCTTGGTACATAACGGAAACACAAAAGAGGATACACGGGGGTGTATTATTGCGGCCCGTGAACGTCCAACCAAGGACACCGTAAAAAACGGATTGGCCGAGGATTTGGCCGAACTTGCAAAAAATCAAAGTGATATATCCGTTAGGGTGGTAAACGATAACGGTAAAATTTGGCTGGTGGCCATGTCCGGGCTATTAGCCGCTTTTCTCATTTTCGGACAAAACGGGGACTAAAAAAATGGAAAAACCGACAACAGAAAACAATGATTTTCAAGACTTGCTAGAAGAACTTGAAAGCGACAACTACACCGAAATTTCGGCGAAAATTTACCGCCGTGACAGAAACGACAACGTAACAACGGGGCGACCGCCTACCGGTGAATTTTTGCAAAAGGTGAATTTTATTGTTGATGATTCCTACTTGGCTGAAACTTTCGGCCCCGGATTCTATACCGTAAAATATCGGCTTAAAAAAGACGGTGAAAAGCCTAGGGACACAAATAGAAAGTTTAATATTTCACCGGACGCAGTGACCAGCAGGACGCCGCCGAAACAACAAGCCCAGCAAATGGCCGGGGCCACCGGTGACGGACTTTTGCAAGCCGGGGCCAAATTTCTAAACGGCCTTACACTTGACAAGTTGACGATGATCGGGGCCGCTATTAAAGGATTTAGGGACTTTATAGCACCGCCGCCACCGCCGCCCGTGGACTTTGTAAAATTGCTTGAAGTGTTTGGAAACATGGCCAACAAGCCACAAACGCCAACCCTTAACGATACTATCGTTTTGCAATGCTTGCAGGGCATGCAAAAGCAGCAACAAGGGCCGGATATTTTTAAACAGATTGAAATGATAGACAAGTTAAAGGAACTTGTCCGGAAAGACGAAACCACACAACAGACCGGGGACACAATGGAATATATAAAACTTGCTATGCAGTTTTTGCCGCAACTGTTGCAAAAGCAAAAAGGCGATTTTACGGCCGTGGGACGGCAGGCGAGAGAAAACGCAATAATTAAAAATCTTATTGCGGACAATCCCGACTTGACACGCCAATTCATGACCGCCGCCGTTGAAAAGTACGGCCCGGAAAATGCGGGAAAACTTGCCGCCGGTTTTGGCTATAAAGCCCAATTTGTGCCGGGAATGAACCCGGAACAGTCCGAAGAAGAAACCGAAGAAGAAACCGAAGAAACACCGGGAGAAACACCGGAAAGCGAGGGCGTAGAAAATGGCGAACAATAAGATTTTAGGTTTGTATAATATTCAATGGGAAATTGAAAACGCAAATTATAATTTAACCGGTGAAGAATTGCGTGGAATTGTTGACGTTGAAAAAACACGACCCAATGCGAAAATACTTAAGTATGGCGAAGAGTGAGACGATGATCGGTTATTACGGTTTAAAATAAATAATGTTATACACATAAAAAAAGTAAGAGTTTTAAGCAAGGGCGGGGCCGGATTAAGAAGTTATGGACCGGCGGCAAGTTTTCAAATTTTTGCTAGTCCATCCGAAAACCCAGACGAAGATTTGGACGGGCAAAAAATAACGGTTGAAAATTGGAATGAATGGCAAGATTTAGACATAAGATTTTTATACACAAAACGGACAAAAGAAAAATTCTTTGATATTGGTTTTAAAAATTTGGAATTTGAAATAGAAGATTTTAATATACAAACCGCATATATTGGCAAACTTGTTACTCCGGTTATTCAGTTGTGGATAGATACCGCTGGGTGTTTCTTTGGATTTAGTGAAGATGACTATAAAATTATTTAATGGGGTGTAACATGGGCGTTTATCTTGGAGCTAGTGTTTACAATGAGTCGCAAGTAACACCGGAATGGGTACACGATGAAATAGAGAAAAACGGCAAGGGCGTTTTTTTTGCGACTTACGGCGTAACTACATTTAACGAGATTTTACAAGAATACAACAACGGCAAAATAATTGTTTGCAAGTATCAACCAGTAACACCGGGCGAAACCACAATATATTATTTTAACTTGGTCCGGTTCAATACCGAAACTTTTGATTTTGTCGGCGTTATGCAAGACGGGACTATTTACCGGACCGGCGTAAATGTAAATGAGGGCTGGGAAAACGTAACAAGTTTTAAGTCTGACGAAATTGAATTTATTGAGTATAACGTTGATTCTTACTCAACTATTAAAAGTCATTACGACAACGGCAAATTTATTGTATTGAAATACAGAGAGCAAACGCCGCTAGTCACGAAATATTGCTTTTACCCGCTTGTATCCGTTGACGAGACAAACAAGGAAATTGTTTTCGGTTCTTTGGAGCTAGGACAGAATAACAAGAAAATTACTTTTACCGTCACGGATTCCACGGGCTGGGCGGCACGTGCGGAAACTCCAGCCGTTGCCGTAGATGTAGCTTTGGATCCGACAAGCCACAACCCCGTGGAAAATATGGCCATTGCCGCCGAACTGACGGCGATTAACAACAAGATTACGGGGGACCTCAACGACATTTTTTTAGCGTTGGCCAGTAAGGGCGTTACCGTGCCCGCCGGTGCTGGCTTGGACGATGTGGCCGGACTTATTGACACGGTGCCAACGGGTAGCCCCGAACCTATTGAAAATCCAAATTATAAAACTTGTTTGTATCTTGAAAAAGTCACGGATAAGGATTTAAGAATATCAACTAGTGTTAGCATAGATTTAAACGATGAAATAGAAATAAAATTTTCGTTAAATTCTAGTTTAAATGGTGCTGATTATGGGTCCTATGGTGTAATATTTAATTTCATATATTTAATTAACGATGGTTTTTGGTGTATTGGGTATAATTCCGGAAATATAGTATTCTCCGGAAATCATGGATTTAATAAAAATGTAGTCCTAGGTGCAACCTTATCTGCAGGTGTAATAAATGTTATAAAAATAAAAAAAGATAGGGTTATATTTAACGGGGCAGAAACTTTAATTAGTGTGTTTGGATCGTCAAACAATTACGAACAAATGCCCGATATGGGATATAATCAAAATATTATAACAAAATACTATGAAATTAAAATAAAGGACGAAAACGGAAAAACTAAAAATAGGCTTGTGGCCGCCGAAAGATTGGCGGACAATGCCGCCGGCTTGTATGACGTTTTCACGGGTGCCTTTTATACGGATACTAGTTCAAGTTATCAAGGCAGTTTAGGCCCCGAAATGCCGCTATAAAAAAAGCACCCGCCCAATCAAGGGCGGGAGCCTTAACGATACCTTATTAAGTTCTAGGCTTTACAAGGCGTTTTAAATATAGGTATTTGCGACCCGTCAAGCAATACCCGGACAATAAAAATTTAGAAACAAATCCGATTTCTAGTTAAAAACCGTACTTAAAAACAACTTTAAAAGCCCGTAAAAACGGGCCTTTTTTGTTCATTTTTTTTTTTTTTTTCGGTTTTTTCCTAATTTTTTGTTGTCCGCTGGGAGGTAACGGCCCCGGCGGGGTAAGTTCTAGGTGTTTGACACTCGCACTAAAGACTGAATGAAACGGGCTAGAGTTGGAACAAGGCCCCCGAAGTGACAAGTAGGGGAAACGGTTTTAACTGACAGTGGGCGAACTTGGGACGGCACGGCTGGGAACGTGCGGACAGACTCCGGCGAACTTGTTTCTAAAGACGTGCAGGGGGCTTTAAACACGCTCACGCATACCGCAAAGTGTTTAATGTTTTCTTACCCCCGGAATGATTTTTAAAAAATGATTCTTGGGGGTAAGGGGGCAATGTATCCGCTACGCTCCCACAAAGTGCCGCCGTGCGGTGCTTTGGCCGTTCCATTGACGTGCGGCACGCAGTCGCCGCCATTTCTTGGCCCCGCCGCAATTGTTCATTACTTGTTCGCATTGTGGCGGGGCCGCCCACGGTGCGGCCCACGATGAAACCCGCAACGGATCTACACCGGGCCGGAACGGGGGCCGTGGTCCGGTTCAAGAAACTTATCTATCCCGGGGGGTCACGGGGGCCGGTACAAGGCCCCCGTCAAGCAATAAAAAATTTTGATTCCGTACTTGGACCGGCGGGGCTAGTCCGGTTCAACCCGTGCAGGATAGCCCCGCCGGACGGTTGCAGGGTGAACGCCGCCCAATAAATTTTTTATTGCTTTTGTTGAGTTGCGGAAAGTTCGGCCATATTGTGGGAGTAGTCCGGAATGTTACACATTGTCAAGTGTTCCAAGTTGGAATAATAATTTTTAAAAATCATTTGACACTTTGTCAAATAAAATGTATATTGTATAATGTACGTGGCAATTCCGCAACGTACAAACAAACGGGGACAACATGAGTAAATTATTAAACGGTGATTATGACGCATTATTTTTTTTGAATGATCATAATAGAACAGAAACACATAATTTTATTTATTTTGAAAATGCTTTATTTGTTCTGTTTTATTGGGTTGAAGAGTGCGAAAAAAATACTAGTTGGTACAAGCCAACTATTCCGATTATGATTAAAAAAAATGGCCGTTGTATTGCACGTCCTGCCACTTATGACGATTATTATAAATATGTTTTAAAAGAGGTTTAATATGATTCTATTAGTGATTTCTTCAATAGTATTAACATTGCCATTTGTTCTCATATATTTAGATATTATATCTTATTATTCAAAAAAAAGGAAATAATATGTCTGACGATTTTAAAAAAGG
>JAEEGL012760232.1_pt1 | contig 11713 bp, 11 predicted proteins | sample 9134231 | NCBI WGS metagenome assembly JAEEGL01 (sample SAMN16246548, study PRJNA631951) | gut metagenome | biome: gut microbiome; feature: rumen; material: fiber-attached | host: Bos | place: Iran: Karaj | collected 2018-10
GGGTAATGTCTTCCGCGGTTTCCATGTTTCCGGTTTTCATATAGCAAAATCTGAGGAGCTTTGTATAATGTGAATTTAAATCCATTTTAATCTCCTTCAACATATAAAACGGAATTTCATGTATAAGTGTGCGCGGATTTAAGAAAAAAATCAAATTTATTAAGACACTTTGGTGTGATATAATTATGTTGTGTGTATAATCACCGACGGGAGGGTGTATATGAAAAGAAAAATAACTATGATAATGGCAGCACTGTTGACTGCTTTTGTGTTTGCAGGCTGTATCGCTGATGAGGTGCCTGAAGGATATAACATAATGGATGACACTGTTGTAAATGTGCCGACAGAGACGAGTTCAGAATTAACTGACACTGAGGAAGTGGAAACAAGTGATGTATCTGAAGAAAAAGGATATGATGTAATTCCTGAAGAATATGCCATGGTTGTTACTGTTTCAATCAACCCTGAAATTTCTTTATATCTTGATAAAGAATATAAGGTTATTGGATATAAGTTTGGCAATGATGATGCCATTGATGCTTATGGTGAGAACAGTTCTGAATTTCTAGGTAAGTCTGCAGAAGATGTGACAGGAACTCTGGTTACAATAGCTGCTGAAAAGGAATACCTTAAGGATGATGGTAACGTTGATATTTCTCTTTCTGAACTTAAAGATGAGACTATCAAAGATGCAGCTGTTCTGACACTTATGAAAGATGCGGCAACCGGTGTTATAGATGAGCAGGAATTAAAATGTGCTGTTAATGTAGAAGTTGCTGAAAGTATTCCTGCAGAAATTGAGACTCCAAAAGTTAAGGTTACCTGCCCGGATTGTGGCGGTGTTGGAGTAATATGTCCCGGCGATCCGAATTCAGGTGATAAAATAACTCCGGGAGGTTACCAGGGATGCGGCGGTGACGGAGTTGTAGAATGTTTAAGCAAGATTCCTCTTTGTGAAAACGGAACAATACATTGTGATCACTGCGGCGCAACAGGAAGAGCAACATGTTTTGGATGTAACGGCACCGGAGTAAATTCCGTAGACGGTGCAACCTGCAATCATTGCGGTGGATCAGGAACCGAGGCCTGTGAATACTGTCACGGTCAGGGCGTATATACTTGCCCAAGATGTAACGGTACAGGAATGATGACCTGCCCGACAATTGATAAGCATTATGAATGCGAGACCTGTCATGGAACAGGATATGTGGAAGAATAATAATTTACCGGAGGATAAAGGCTGTGGAAGAAATGCAGTTATATGTAGGAAGACCTGAGAATACAGAAGGGAGACTTCCAAGAGAAATTCATACATATGATTATCTTGATAATCTGGGAATTGATTATCTTAGAACCGATCATGGCAGGGCAGATAATATGGAAGCATGCAATGAAATTGATGCGGTTTTGGGCGTGCTGATTTGTAAGAATCTGTTTCTTTGTAACAGACAGAAAACCAACTTTTATTTACTGATGATGCCGGGAGATAAGAAGTTTAAAACCAAGGAATTATCATCCCAGATTAATTCAGCAAGACTGTCTTTCGCTGATCCTGAGGATATGCTTAAGTACTTAGATATCGAGCCCGGCGCTGTGAGCATAATGGGGCTTATGAATGATACTGAGCATAAGGTTCAACTGCTGATAGATGAGGATGTACTTAAAGGCGAAGAGATAGGCTGCCACCCTTGTGTATGTACATCGAGTTTGAAGATTAAGACGAAGGATATAATAGAGAAATATTTGCCGGCTACAGGGCATGATTATGTGACTGTGCATTTGGTGGGGGAAGATTAAAGTGAGAATTGAAATATCATTGGAAGATTATATAAAAGAATTAGATTTAATGGATAAGCAGTATGGTCAGGAAGAAGAACTATATCCTCTGGTAAATATGATACTTAGGGCAAATTGTAATCTGGATGGTTTGTCGTTGAGGGATGTGCATGGTTCACGTAGTTCGGGAATGAAACATAGTTTATTGCGTGGTTATGCAGGGTTTTCCGATTTAGTTATACTTGGTAAAGATTATTGTCCAGATGAAGATTACAATAATGTAGATAAACATGTAGAAAAAATGTATGGTTGCGTTGAGATAAAAACAGATGCTAATAAATACTATGAAATAATAGATGATGGTATCTTTGAAAGGTATATTAATAAATCTCAGGTTATAGGGCAACTTATTTGGTATGGGAAAGCGATATATACTAATGGATATAAATGGCAATATCTTGAATTAGATAAAAAGATAAATAGACTAGAACTCCAAAAGAAACCATTTAAAAACAATAAAGGATTTAGTTTAGGACCTGGCAGTAGAAAGTTTACGTTACATGTTGAAACCATCGGAGAATTAGATAAAGAAGCTAAATATTCTAAGAACAATATTCAACAATGGAACAGATTAAAATACAACCTTTCAGTTATCGATTGGACGAAACCAAATAACTTCGATAAATTTTTATAGGAATAACTAAATGACTCAACCAACAATAATCACAATCAAAGCAACTAAATTATTAGACATATACAATGATAAAGGGGCAAATAATAAGCCCCTTTATTTGGATGCGAGAAATAAATATAAGTTTGGTCAGGTTATTAAACAGACTGATATCATGGATGAATGTCCACTTCTTTATCAGCTTGTTAATTCAGATACATTTAAAGAAAGTAAAACTGACACAGAAAACACCAGAGACTGGCTTCATGATAAATTATTTATTATGGATTTTAATGGTGTTTTTAAACGTGATCCTGGTTCAAGCATGTCTTCAAAAATAAAGTACGCAGATCTGATATTAATGGCTGAGAATATAATAAGCAATGGTTTGGATATCCAGTTTTCCAAGGACAAGATAGTTCATTTTGTTCCATTTGATAAAAGTGGAAATATGAGCAGACAGAGCCGTATTACTTTTATTAATGTGGATTATTATGAAGAACTTAACAGAAGGCTTAATCTGGATATAGACTTTAGTAAGATTAAGGTAATATTAAGTAAGTTTTATGCTTATAGAGGATTGTATCTTTCATCGTCTAATCGCGTAAGTCATAAAAAATTCGAAGTTACTCCGGAAACTCTTGTTATTATTAAGGATAATAGAAGAAAAAGTAAAGAAAATAAATATGGTAATAAAGAGCCTGTTATGGGACATTCTTTCGCAAAAGAAGTTCCTATTGTTACGGCAGAAAAAGGTAAATTTAATTCTAAAGAAGAAACACAAATATGGAAATTTTCCAAACCCAAAATAGTTGAAATAGAAGATATAAAAACACCTTTTGATGGCGTTGGAATTATATCTCCGGACTATGCAAAGTATATAAATGAGTCTTTAAATATTGAGGGAGCGTCTTCTTTTCAGGTGAGAATGCCTTTTGTTAAAGGTATGCTTCATTCTGTTGATTTCAAAGGCTTTTTAAGTGAAAAAGATGCGGAAGGAATGGAACAGGATGTATATGAATATGAGGACGCATTTGGCATTACCAGGGACTTAAAGAAAGCGCAGATTCTTCTTACAGAAAGCATGTTTAAGGGTATGAAATGGCTTGGTGAATACTGTAAGAATAATCACGTTGATGATCCGATGGAATACTATTGCAAAGAGTTTAATAAGTATGAACATGCGTTATATATTTCAGGAACAAACCTTCCTTATGGACATTCAGAATATACTCATTTGAATTATCAGTTCTTAAATACACTAAATTTAAATGATGAGCAGTTTGAAAGAATAATTAAAAAACATACGGATTTCATTAATGATCCGAAGACATATATTTGTAAATGGAATTCTTCAGAAAGTATAGATTATGATGACAGACAATTATCAGAGGAAAATTCTGCCTGGAAGAAAGCTCTTGCTGAAAAATCTTTATTTGAAAATGATAAATTTATAAATAAACAGATTGATAGTACTAAGAAGGGTCTCATCACTAAAATTGCTAATGGCAAAATCACCGTTGCCGGCCAGGTCCGTTTCCTGTGTAGGGATTTGTTGCCTGTACTTGCATGTTTAATTAAAGATGAAGGTAAAGTGAGTAAATTTTATCGTCGTGTTCTATTTAATCGATTCTATATGCCATTTGAAGAGAGTGCAGTGTCTTGCCTTAAGTACAGCAGGAATTATGCTTTTTTCAGAAGCCCGCATTTATCAAGAAATGAAGAGTGCATGCTTAAGCCTTTTGTAAAACCAGAAAATGTTAAAGACCTGGATGAATTTGATAAAACAAAAAAATATGATGAATATCTTGATATGTATGATAAATACTTCGGTCATCTTACAGGAGTTGTAATGGTGCCAAGAGGATCAGTTGTGCCTGAATGTCTTGGTGGGGCTGATTTTGACGGAGATCTTGTGTCTGTTGTATATGATGAAGATGTGGTGGAGGCCGTAGCAAGGAGTTATTCTTATGGATGGAAAAGGAAACTTCCTGTGGTAAAAATCCCAGATACAAAGTCTGATGATGAAGACCAACCGGTTCCTGAATATGTTCCATTTGTACATATATTAAATACTTTTTCGAATTCAATAGGTCTCTTGTCTAATCTGGCTATTAAGATTGGACAGACGGAATATGGTAGAAATATAGAGTATAAGGCATCATATGATAATGCACCAGCCTGTTGGAAGTGTACTGTTTTGACAGGTCTTGAAATAGATGCAGCCAAGAATGGTATTCATCCGGACCTGAACTCTATTGGCATGGATTTAAGTTCTATTAAGAAAGAAGAGTATCTGATATTTTTGAAAATATATGACAGGTTCAGAAACCTCTATGACTTTGATTTTGACAAGTTACAGGTAAATATCGCGGATAATAAATTAGAATTTATTATGGGTGATTATAAAAAAGAATGCACTATTCATGATAAAGATTACGGAACCTATATTAACGAACTTCCTTATATTTTTGAAAAAGAGTTTAACAATTATAAAAAAGAATCGGGTAAAAAGAACAGTGGTAAAGGTCTAAAGTTTGTTTATGTTGACAATTATCCTAAAAAAATAAAAGAAGATTACATCAAAGATATTCAGGATGTTTTTGCCTTATATCTGAAATACAAAAATCTGATTATTTCTATAAACAAGGAACTAAATAAAACATCGTATGGAATATATAATTTAAATAAGCTGGTTACAAAAAAATATGACGAAGACAAGGCCGAAAGAATAAATGCCGATGTTATTCCAAAATTAGTTGAAGCAATAGATAAAGCCATTCCTGAAGACGTGTCTTTGAAAACAATTAGGAATAATATTATAGATATGAAGTGGCAGTTTCAGCCGAAAGAAAAACGTCCAAAGGTTATTGAGAAAATCATTGGCAATGATTTTAAAACAAAAACATTGGGTAATAATGAACAACAATTGCTGTTTTCTTTTAGCGAGCAGGGCTATAAGGCATTATGGTATGTAGTGGATGAGATTGATAAAAGAAGAATCAAATCATTTGATGAACTAAGAAATAATTGTAAAGTTGATTCAATTAGTAATCCTAAACTGACAGAACTGATTAACAAACTTGAAGAAATTGCTTTGGATTTATATTACTTTAAAACCGTTGATGCAGAAAAAGATATTTATGCTTTGTGTATTAACAAACTTAAAGATATTGTTTATTCAGAGAATAAACTTAAAGATGATGCAAGAATAGGCGTTATGTATGAAACTGTTGGTAATAACGTGGAAACTGCCCGTTTCTTTTGGGATATGTTCAGTTGGGATGAAATTAAAAAGTGTAAAGTTGTGGGAGAGAAATAAGTATGCTTAATGAAAAATTTGAATTTGAAGCATATATGACAAATGATCCACGTGATAAGAAAAGTAGACTTCAGCCAAATTATCTTACGGATAATTTTGGCAAAAAAAGTAAGAAATACGAATTAAGAGGTCTCGATCAGATTCTTACAGTTATTGCGAGGGGATTAATTTTTTCCTGTTTAGATAAAGACTTGCTGAATGGAAAAAGAGTAATTGCTGATGAAGAAATAGCAACTGTTAAATATGCTTTGAATAGATGGTGTGGTTTTAAGATACAAAAGGATACTGACAGGGGCAATGAGGAATTAGTTGATGAATTATTCAAACAGTATCCATATGCAGACGGTTTTCTTAAAAACTTCTGGGAATGTCATCAGGCAAAATGTGAAGGGTCAAAATTGACCTGGGAGGGATGCGAGAAAGTATGGAGTAAAAAATACAATTCCGAGATGTCATATATGGCTGAATCAGTGAACTTTGATAACATCATTGCTTCAGCTTTGGAGGCAGGGCCTCTAAGAGAAAGAATGTGCGTTATCAAAAAGCCGGATGATGAAATGCTAAATCAGATTTTAAAAAAGCCGGATGCATTGTATGATTATTTATTTACTGAATATGAAGGTAATCCACAGAAGAAGACTAAAAACAAACTGCTTCGTAATATAATCGCATTTCTTTTACTTCAAAACGAAGAATCTGAAAAAGCGGTTCTTCTGCAAAAACTCAGATTATTTGGATGGTACGGAGCAGATGACACAGATGGAAAACAATACAGATGGTATTTTGACTCCTTTTGGTTTGATTCTGAGAAAATCATGCTGGGGTACGGTGGAAGTGATTATGTGAAATATGGAATAAATGAGGAATATCTTCAAGCATATAATTTTAGAATTATAGATAAAACGGATGAAGATAAATATATAAAGGATTATTTGCTTCTGGAAGATCCCGGCTATGGAAATATTCCATTTATTTGTAAAACAAAATAAATAAGATAACTTTACCCAAATATGGGTAAAATATATTGACAACGATTAACCCTCTTTTTATGATGTAGTAAAAGGAGGGTTTTTCTATGGATATTAGTGAATTAAAAAATAGAAAGAATAAGTTAAAACTCACAACCCATCAGCTTGCGGAACTTGCAGGTGCTCCTTACAGTACAGTTAGCAAAATCATGACCGGCGAGACGAAGAATCCGTCATATGTAATTATTGATAAAATAGATAAAGCACTTTCGAGTGAGGAGATGAAAGTCAGGCTTAAAACATATGCTGATGAGTGGCAGCAGCACATTAAGGAACATTCAAAAGAAGATGTGGATCAGTGGGAATTTGAAAAAGAGTACAGGAAGAAACATCATCTTAGTGATGATCCGATTCCATATGCGGTATCTGTTACAGATAAAGATTATGATTATGCCATGGAGATGGAAAAGACGAAGGGCAAAAGGGTGACGGCGGAAATTCTATCTATATTTGATGAAAAACAGAAAATTGAACTCTTAGATGGCAGGCTAATCTTTAATAATTCGCCAACACTGGAACATCAGAATCTGGTTATGAGTATTGGAAAGAAGATAGACAGGTTCATTGATGATAATCACGGAAAGTGCCGGATGATTAACGTGGATGTTGATGTAAGGCTGGATGAAGATGATTATACTGTTTTGATTCCGGATATAATGGTTATTTGTAATCCTGAGATTATCCGGAATGATGGTGTTTGGGGAGTGCCTGATTGGGTGATAGAGGTTACATCTCCAAGCACAAAGAAAATGGATTATGGCAGGAAGATGCACAAATATCTTTTGTCCGGGGTGAGAGAATACTGGATTGTGGACCCGCAGGAAGAAAAGGTGGTGGTTTATACAGAAGGAGAACTTGTGGTAGCACATTTATATTCTTTTGATGACGAGATTCCTGTATATATTTATGATGGGAATTTGAAGATTAAAATCAGATAGTTAACAATAAAATATATAGTCCGGCGAAACTGACTATAAACAATTAAATATATAGTCCGGCAAAACTGACTATAAACTATTAAATATATAGTCCGGCATAAAACTGACTTTAATGTTGAAAGTCGGGTGAATCATAATGATTCCCCGGCTTTTTTGTGTGCAGAAAGGAGGCATTGATAATGGAAAATAAAAGAAAGGAGGCAGAAAACATGGAAGAGTATTGTCCAGTATATGAATTTGAAACAGAAGAAGAATTATCTGAAAGCGAAATCTGGGATGAAGTAATGTTTGATTACTTTCCTAATGCAACAGAAGAAGAACTGGAAGATGAATTAGACAGTTGGTTTAACGATTAATTAATGGAGGTAATTTATTATGAGTACATTCGATTACATTGAAACATGGCATACAAACAACGCCACACTGGTAGCAAGAACAATTTCGGATCCTAAAGGGATTCTTACAACTGAATATGGACACAAGAAGGGGGCTTATCTGGTATCTGTTTTGCTGACTGAAAAGAATATCCTGATTCCTATGTACGCCGGTGAGGCAGGTGAAGATGGTGGTGCAGATGGTGACAACATAAGAACCATTCAGGACAGGCTCAAAGAGCACCTGTATCACTGGCTTGGTGCCTATACACAGTATCACACTGGTGTGGCAAAGAGGGATTTACTTAATGGAAAGATGAAATTTCATTTAGAGATAGTAGGTGAGGCAGAGGCCAAAGAAGCACGTAAGCAGATGGAGACTGACACGATACTTACCAAGAAACCATATCTACAGTATGGACCTTATAAGAAGTATCCTAGCAAATACACAGGCCTTGATTTGTGTATTGTGCCATGGGACAAGACAAGGCGTAAGGCGTTCTTAAGCGCTCTTAAGGAAAGAGGCATTGAGGTAGAAGATAACAGCAGATTGATCGATTTAATTCTTAATAAGTCAATAACTCCTGACTGGGTGGAATGCTCAAAGAAAAGACACTCATTTGACAAGGAACAGATGTCTATTCTGAAACAGGAGATGAGCGAAGAGTGGACGGAAGAAGAATATTCTTCAATTGTTGATATTGTCAACGAAGCTCTTGGCTACGGTACGACCGGCAGGGGAGTATCGAGAAACTGCTTATTACAGATTCTTACTGTAGCTTTGTCATAATAAGCTTAAGCCGGGTGGGAAACTGCCCGGCTATTTTTTGTGGAGATATTATGAGAGATATTGAAATTAATTTAACCGGTAATCCCGGTGATATGGCTTACAAAATGCCATGGTCACTGGATGCCACATGTTACAACTTCATAAAACCAAAGACAGCATATAAAGCTGATAAAGAGTTTGAGTTATGTAAACTAGGAGAAGCAAAGGATATAAGGTCACTGGTAATCAGGGCATGTTTAAAGAATTATGATTATATAGCGCAAATGACCGAACTTGAGCAACTGTATATTTATGATGCCAGATTCTTAAGCAAACTTGATTTCCTTGAGAATCTGACCAAATTAAGACATCTTTGTATTTGTAAATCCTATGTTTCGTCGTTGGATGGTCTTGAGAAAATGCTGAAGAATAAAAGAGACTGCTATGAGGCAGAAAAAGAGGACGTGGATGCAGGAAGATTGTATGGAGTAGAAGGAATATATATTCATTCAATGAGAACTCTTGAAGCTTTTAGACTTGATGACAGCGGCGTACCAATAGGGGAACTTAGTTTGTATTGCAAAAGAAGAAATCTTCACTGGGACTAATAAGGAGATAAAAATGGATAATAGAATAGATGACTGCGTAAATGAGATTATTGTATTTTTAAAGAAGTGGGGTATGTGGAGAGATACAGCCATTATGGCTAACGGTAACAGGTATGTGCATACGGATGATGTGGATAAAACATATAACGGTTTATCGAATGTTGAAGTGATATATAACGTGGACCCGGAGGAGTATACAAAAGGACTTGTGCATATTAATAACGAAGATGGCAAAGCTGTCTGGAAGAGTTTCTCAAACCCTGAGCATATTCTTGATATGGTATATGTTGGACCGTTGTATATGCTTTTAAGGCATGGAGAATATGAAGTTAATCCTAAGGATATATCGGATAAAGCATGGGAGTATATTTTTGAGAATACTGATGTGCTTGATGAGTATCTGTTTGACCAATACGGCTGCTCGAGTGTTGAAGAGTTTTATTTTCAAACGGTAGAAGATAAAATTGAAAATGATGAATATACAAAGTGGGATCCGCTGGTATTTGATACCTGGGAAGATTATCAGGTATTTGTAAATGGAGAAAGCTACGAGGATTTTGATGAAGTGTGTAAGCCGTCAAATTATGAAAGATATGGGACATATGCCGAGTATATTGAAGATCTGGAGGATATGGATAATCTGACGGTAGCGGATTTGGTTCCTCTCTGGGATAAAATGGTTAGGGATGCCAAAGAATCATTAATCAGGGAAGCGAGGGAAAAGAAGGATGAAATAATTAACATCTGGGGAATAGTGCCTTATGTGAAAGATGACTTCTTCGCAATCTTCGAAAAATATGGCCTGTGGTATGAGTTTGGATTTGGCTGGTCATTAACATGTTATAGAATATGATTAAAAATTTTTAAGATTTTTCTTGAAAAAGATTTTTAATTCATTTAGCCTTTTCTTAGGACGTCCAAATCTTTCCTAAGAGGAGGCTATTTTATGAATAAAGAACAACTTCACAGGTACATTTTAGAGAATACCGGAAATGAGAAAAATGTATGTCAGATTTATGCCATCAAAGACAATGAGGTGGCACTTGATGATTGCTGGCACGGATTCAGGACAATGGATGCCATGAATGTTAATTCCGTTACCAAAGGTGTCATGGGGCTGCTTGCCGGAATTGCGCTGGACAAGGGATACATTAAAAATCTTGATCAGAAAGTAATGGATTTTTTTCCGGATTATTCTGTAAAACGTGGTGAAAAAACCATATATGATGTCACAGTCAGACATCTGCTTACTATGACAGCGCCATATAAAGGCAAGTCAGAACCATGGAAGAAGGTTTGTACTTCCCAGAGTTTTACTTACGCGATTCTCGATTATCTTGGAGGTCGAAATGGGATTACAGGTGAGTTCCGTTATGCCACTCTTGGCATTCAGATTCTGGCCGGAATAATAGAGAATGCAACCGGTGAGAAATGCATAGATTTTGCAAACGAGAATTTCTTTGAGCCCCTTGGACTTCCAAAACGAATACCACACGGTGACAGTTCCAAAGAAGATCAGTTTGATTTCTTTATGAACAAAAATCCAAGAAAATACGAGTGGTACTCTGACCCTCAAGGCAGTGTTACTGCAGGCTGGGGATTATGCATGTCGGCAAGAGATATGGCTGTGATTGGGACGATGGTCCTGGATGGTGGCTTGTATAATGGAAAAAGAATTATCTCAGAAGAATACTTAAAGGATATGCTGACACCTCATATTAAGCTTGGTGAGCGATTTGGATTCATGAACTATGGCTATCTTTGGTACAAGCCTTACGATGATAAAGAGGTATATGCGGCCATTGGTGACAGCGGAAATATCATATACATAAATAAAGCGGAGAATGTATCAGTGGGTATGACTGGGACATTTAAGCCGAGGATTTTTGACAGGGTTGATTTTATTGAGCAGAAAGTATTACCTGCGCTTAATGAGTAAAATGTGATAGATCCAATATGTAACAGTAGCAAATCATCAGAAGAGATAAAGGAAAAACTGGTAAATAAAGTGTTTTAATGAGATATGTGAATATGATAAAACGGTTTCGTAGTAAATTATATTCTAGTTTTATCGACTAAGGATAATGGAAAATAGTGAAAAAATAGTGAAAATTTAATGGAATTTTCAAGGCCGTTCTGCTATAATATCATCGAGGTGAATTAAGATGATTAAAGTGGTTCTGACAAATCAGATATTAAAATATATAACCGAAATAGATAAAAACAGA
>JAEEGL012936482.1_pt1 | contig 11713 bp, 7 predicted proteins | sample 9134231 | NCBI WGS metagenome assembly JAEEGL01 (sample SAMN16246548, study PRJNA631951) | gut metagenome | biome: gut microbiome; feature: rumen; material: fiber-attached | host: Bos | place: Iran: Karaj | collected 2018-10
AAGTTAGCAGATGAAATAATCAAGGAAGTGGGTAATCCAACTGCATTGGATTATGAGAGCGTGGAAAAGGCAAAAACGTTCTTGGATTCCAACTTCACGAAGATGGATGAAGGCATTCAAGCATTGGGAGTACCGTTCTATTGCGTTCGTGCACAAGACATAGAGACTTCCATCTCTGCAAGTGATTTCATGATTGTTCCTTCTCGTGAAGTCAATGAAAGATTGCCACTTGTCTTGCAAAACCACTTGAATGCTCCGCAGACAGATCCATTTATTTATATATCCAGTCCGTGGGACGATTCTACGGTGATTACACCAGAAGACTATGCGGTTTCTCCCGATAAACGTGTGTTGCCAGCAACCACACACCAATATCCGTGGTTGACAGATGATGATTTCTTCCAACCATCGTTAATCAAGTTGGATTATTCCATCGACCGTGATTGTTTCTTCGACGGAAATCTTTCCATTGGCTCATGCGATACGGATGATTGCGACTTCGTTTTGCCATTGAAACCATTGTTCTTCAAGTATTTCAATGTTTCCGACTTATGGGGAACAATTGGAGGAAGACCTAAGTTTGAGGTGATTCACAATCAAGTGGGAGCTACAGAAACCGTACAGGTGATTCTCCGCATTCCCGTACAGAAGCAAGGGAAGTTCATTAAGTTGGAACGTAATTATGTGGCTGCCCGCAATGCGGATTTAAGATATGATATGGCTAACAATCGTGGCTATTTCATCACGGTTCCTTTTGCCATTAGCATATTCCCATTTGTTCGCACGATTCAAGGCAACCAATATAATGTTCAATTGGTTGATCGCGCATTGGGATTGTTGCAAAACTATAGTTTGTCGCTTTCTTTCTTTAAGAATGGTTATCTCAATCAAGTAGGCGACGACCAAGTGGTAGCTCGTGAAAGAAGTTTGAAATCTGAGAGACGTGTGGGCTCATGCTATTATAAGTTGAATTCTGAGTTTGATTTCATTGATATAACGTTGACCGACGATCGTGGTAGTAAGGTGGCTGAAGGTGTTGTTTGTCCACGTTGGAATGATTACATTCCTGGTCATGAGGCATTTACGTTTGCCGTTGACTTCGGTACGACTAACTCTCACTTGGAGTGTATGAAGTCTGGAAATATGCCCGAACCCATTCATCTGAATTCCGTAGCTCGTGAACGTCTGATTGCTACATTATATAATGGTGAGCAAAACTTGTATGATGTATTCATGAAGCAAGAGTTCTTGCCAAAGACGATTGGCGAAAGTTATGGATTCCCACAACGTACTGTTCTTTCTGAATGTGAGCGACTTGATGCGGAGAATGTTGATGCAATTGTCGCTTTAGGTGATGCGAACATTCCATTCATCTACGAAAAGGAGAGTAGTGGATATGGTAATCGTATTGTTGCCAACTTAAAGTGGTCTACTGAAATGGCTACGTCTAAACGTGTGCGTGCATATTTGACGGAATTGGCACAACTAATGCGCACGAAAGTGTTGTTGGAAAATGGCGACATTACAAAGACAAGACTCGTGTGGTTCTATCCATTGTCCATGAAAGTGGGTAATGTTCGTAAACTCGGTGAGATGTGGGAAAAGACATTCCGAGAAGTATTTGGATTGACGGTTACTGATAGTAACGTCATTCAAATGCCTGAATCCGTTGCACCTTATTATTTTTATAAGAGTTCGAGCAAGTTCCGTGGTTCAGCTTCCAATGTGGCAAGCATCGACATCGGTGGTGGTTCAAGCGACGTGGTAATCTTCGAGAGCAATGCGCAGCAACCCACCGTTCTCACCTCATTCCGTTTTGCAGCTAACGTATTGTTTGGCGATGGATTCTCTGAAGTTCCTCATGGCGATTCAAATCCTATGCTTATTAAGTACGTGGATTATTTCAAACGTTTGTTTGATGCTGACGATGAGCGATATGGAGAACTCAATGGAATTCTTGACGACATTACCAGTAAGAGAAAGAGTGAAGATATCAATACATTCTTGTTCTCTGTTATCAATAACCAAGCCGTTGCAGGAAACGATGTGTTCTCATATAACATGCGTCTGAATGAAGATGGAACACGTAAGATTGTGTTCATTTACTTCTACGTCACATTAATATATTATGTAGCGCGCGTGATGAAACATCGTGGGTTGGAGAAACCTCGTTCGGTGATGTTCAGTGGAACAGGTTCAAAGGTTCTCGACATTGTCGGTACAAACCGAGATTTGGATTTGATTACACAAGCAGTCTTTGAACGTGTATATAATGAGAAATATGGTACTGACGGATTTTCCGTAGTGATGGAGAAGAACGAACCAAAGCAGATTACTTGTCGTGGTGCGTTGATGGAAGTGAGAGAACCCAGTGGTTGCAATAGTGTGGCCGAACTCAATAAGATGTTGGATGACTTCGATAGCACGTTGAAATTCAATTATTCGATGATTGACAAGGAGAAACTCACTTACGATGACATGAATTCTGCCGAGATTCGTGCTAAGATTGTCAACGAGGTGAAGAAGTTCAACGATTTCTTCTGTAATCTATGCGACCAGATTCATGTTGTAGAGCGTTTCCTCGTTGACAATAAGTCGCTCACGCGTTTCAAGGAATTGGTTAACAAAGACTTGGATCACCATTTGATTAATGGTTGGAACTTTGTCAATAAGAACATGGATGACAAGAATGGTAGCGACCCCATCGAAGACACCGTATTCTTCTATCCTATCATCGGTAGCATTCGCGACAACTTGATTGAAAACTTAATGTAAGATATCGTTATGGCAAATATGTTTTCGAATATGTTCAACAAAGGTACTGATCAGAATGAAAATCCTGATCATGTAACGAGTTTGTTGGAAGATCGTGTGCGAACATTGGCTAAACGTATCGAGGAGTTGGAGAAGAGAATCGAGGAGTTGGAGAAGAATGCTTCCAAGAAAGAGGAAGAGAAGGAGGAAGAAATCACTCCAACAACGATTAACATCCAACCAGAGAATGTAAGTACAAACATACAAGTTGACGAGCCTCAACAGGCTTCGTCAACTTCCTATCGTGCTCCTTCTCAAACCAAGACTTTGTATTTGGCTGCTCCTTCCGTAGACGGTTCTTTCCCCAGCGTTTCTTCAAGAGAACAGATTGGGAAAAGTATTTATCAACTGACTACGGATGATGACCACAACGGTACTTTTGTGATTCTTGATTCGAATGATGCCATTGCTACCGCTATGATTAGTGTTTCCCAATTCATCAAACCTGTTTGCAAGGTAAAGGGCAGCACAGCTCAATATCCTCGTCACATCATTACAGAGGAAGAGGGAACTGCCGCCAAGGAAGGTGGCGTATGGAAAGTGGTTCGCAAAGCCGTCGTCAGATTCGAGTAATGATATAAATAGCTTTTTTCAATAACCTAATAACATCAATAATAGTGATTGTCAAGTGCCCCAAATGTAGATTTAAATATGAAGCACCTGTCACTCCTGGTGCCAAGGAAATATCATGCGTATGTAGTAGATGTGGTTATCCCTTCTCATTCCTAGTTCCTGAAGATGTGCAAAACGAGGTTCACCAAGAGTCAACCTCTCGCTCTTATCAGCCATCTTCCGAAACGCCCACATATAGAAGGGAACGTCGCTATGACGAAAGACCACGTGAACGTTCGCGAGTACAAAACACCGAGAACTATGATGAGTATGAGGATATGGATGAAAGGGATATGCAATCCCCACCATCGTATTATGCCCCAACAAGTCGTAGGCAAGGTTGTGTAAGACGTCTCTTCATCTTCTTCATCGTTGCATTGATTTTTGCCGTATTCGCCTTGCGTCATTGTTATTATGAAAAGTCATATACGGCAGAGAGCATTACTGCTCAGGAAATGCCAAAGATGACAGAAGAAGATAATCTCTCTGAAATCACGCCTAAAGAAACAGATGGTGAGGAAGATGAGTTTACCGAAGTACGTATTGAGGAACCGCCACAGTGGTTACAAGGCAGTTGGACCGTTGATACAAGCGAAGGGCCTATCAACATCTTCATCAAAGGCAAGCATATTGCTGAGACTTTCAAGGGTGAGACGCAATCTGGAACGTTCTATTATACAGAAGGTAAAATCATTTGCAATTTCGGTAATGGTGAGGAGTCTGTTAGGTTCGTTGACTTACAACATCAACGCATCGATGCAGGTGGCGGTTTGATGATGGAGAAGCACGATTATTAACGGATATGCTGAAAACCCTCTATAACCAAATTGGAGAATACAAGTTGTCGTCTCTCCTGACGCCTCTCTTCACGGCGTTGGAAGTTGTCATGGATGTATTGATTCCTTACGTTACAGCCATGTTGATTGATAAGGGAATCAATGCAGGCAACATCCAAAACGTTTATTTCTATGGTGTGGTTATGTTGGGTATGGCTTTCATGAGTCTTGCTTTCGGTATTCTTGCAGGTAGATTTTCTGCTTATTCATCTACTGGTTTTGCCGCTAATCTTCGCAAAGCCATGTACCGTAATATTCAACGTTTCGCTTTTTCGGATATTGACAAGTATTCCACTTCGGGATTGGTGACGCGAATGACAACTGATGTCAGCAATCTGCAAAATGCTTATCAACAGATTCTCCGAATTACCGTTCGCGCTCCTTTCCGTTTGATATTGTCTATCGTCATGTGTCTTGTCATCAACATCCGCATGAGTTTTATCTTCATCGTAGCGTTGGTAATTCTTTCATTTGCCCTTACTTTTATTATTTCTCGCGTCTCAAAGTTATTCACGCAAGTATTCCAACAATATGATCAACTCAATTCGAGTGTTCAGGAAAATGTCAGTGCCATTCGCGTGGTAAAGGCTTTTGTGCGTGAGGACTATGAGGAGTTAAAGTTTACCAAGGCAGCACGTGGGTTGTACAATCTCTATGTGAAGGCTGAAAATTTGATGGCATTCAACCATCCCATCATGAACATGGTGGTGTATGGTTGTATCATCGCTCTTTCGTGGTTTGGTGCTCATTTTATTGTTGGAGGTACATTAACCACGGGTGAGTTGACTTCTCTTTTCACTTACGTTATGTCGATTCTCATGTCGTTGATGATGTTGAGCATGATATTTGTCATGTTGACCATGAGTGCAGCAAGTGGTCAACGTGTTGCGGAGATTATCAATGAGAAGCCAGACATTGTCAATCCCAAGAATGCGGATACTGTCATTCCCGATGGACGCATCGAGTTTAATCACGTTTGTTTTGCCTATCATGAGAAGTTAATCTATCCGAAGGGGAGTAAAAAGAAAAACAAGAAGAAATCAAAAAATACGAATGAGATAGTAGAACAGGCGAAAACTCCTATCGTCCAACCAGATTATGCGCTCAACAACATTGATTTCCAAATCAAGGCTGGAGAATCTATTGGTGTAATCGGTGGTACGGGTAGTGGTAAGTCATCGCTTGTCAATCTTATCAACCGTCTTTACGACGTGTCTAAAGGTTCGGTCTTCGTGGGAGGAAAAGATGTCAGGACATATGATTTGGAAACTCTCAGGAATGCCGTTTCCGTGGTATTGCAAAACAATGTGTTGTTTTCTGGAACAATCTTAGACAATCTGCGTTGGGGCAACAATGATGCTTCGCTTGATGAATGTCGCCATGCTTGTGATTTGGCACAAGCAAGTGAGTTTATCGATCCGCTTCCCGATGGATATAATACATGGATAGAGCAGGGGGGGACAAACTTCTCTGGTGGACAGAAACAACGACTTTGTATCGCGCGTGCCTTGCTTAAACATCCCAAGATTTTGATTCTCGACGATTCAACAAGTGCTTGCGATACGGCTACTGATGCAAAGATACGTCAGGCGTTTAAGTCTCAATTGCCTGGTACAACGAAGTTAATCATTGCCCAACGTATCTCCAGTGTCTGCGATTGCGACCACATCATCGTGATGGACAATGGTAAGATGGTGGGCTTCGATACGCACGAACAACTTCTGAAAAACAATCTTATCTATCAAGAGATTTACAAGATACAAACAGAAGGTGGTGGCGACTTCGATGAACCATCTAATACCGTGTCTTCACAAAAGAAGAAAGGAGGCAAGAAATGAGAGGAATGCCTTTTGAACGACAATCGAGAGGACGTGGTGAGAATCTCACCGCCGAATTGTCTGCTTCTCGTAAAGACACGTTGCTCCGTCTTTTGCGATATGTGTTGCAAAACTATAAGTTCTCTCTTCTCACCGTAGCGGTTTGTATCATCATCACTTCTATCACGACAACCATATCAACGCTCTTCACCCGAACGTTGATTGATGATTACATCGTGCCACTCACGCAGATGGACAATCCGCAATATGCATCTTTGGCGCAAATCCTTTTCAAGTTGGGCATTATTCTTTTTGTTGGCGTAGCGTGTTCATATACTTATAATAGGATTATGATTTACGTTACACAAGGCACGATGTTGCGTTTGCGCAACGATATGTTCTCACACATGCAATCGCTGCCCATCAAGTATTTCGATACACATTCGCATGGTGACATCATGTCCACTTATACAAATGACGTTGATACGCTTCGACAAGTGATTAGCCAAAGTCTTCCAAGTGCCTTCAGTTCCGTCATTACCATCGTGGTTACTTTCACTTCCATGATTGTATTGAGCATTCCCATGACATTCGTTTCCATCTTTATGTCCATCGTGATGATTTTTGCAACGACAAAGTTGGGTAAGATGTCGCGCTCGCATTTCAAGGCTCAACAGCAAAACTTGGCAAAGGTGAATGGATTCATTGAGGAGATGATGACAGGTCAAAAGGTGGTGAAAGTGTTTTGCCATGAGGACGAAGCGATTGAGGAGTTTGAGAAAATCAATGAGGATTTGCGCTCCAGTGCGTATAATGCCAATAAGATTGCAAACATCGTGATGCCTGTCAATGGCAACTTGGGCAATTTAGGATATGTGTTGATTGCCGTAGTAGGTGCTACATTGGCTTTGTCTGGACATATCGAATTGAGTTTGGGAACGTTGGTATCATTCCTTACATTGAACAAAAACTTCACGCAACCCATCTCGCATGTCAGTCAACAAATCAATAGCGTCATCAATGCTTCGGCTGGTGCAGAACGTGTTTTCGCCTTGATGGATGAGAGACCAGAGGAAGACAAAGGAACCATACAATTGCAAAATCCACAAGGAGCCGTGAAGTTCGATATGGTGGATTTCGGTTATATCCCCGAAAAACAAGTGCTTTTCGATATTGTCTTAGATACAAAACCTGGTCAAAAGATTGCTTTCGTTGGTGGTACGGGTGCTGGAAAGACCACCATAACCAATCTCATCAACCGCTTCTACGACATTCAAGACGGTAAGATTCATTATGATGGCATCAATATCAACGACATCAACAAGCGCTCTCTGCGCCATTCGTTGGGTATGGTGTTGCAAGATACTCACCTCTTTACAGGTACCGTGATGGATAATATCCGTTATGGAAAGTTGGATGCTACCGACGAAGAGTGCGTAAATGCCGCTAAGATGGTTGGAGCGGATAACTTCATCCGTCGTTTGGCGAATGGTTATGAGACCATGCTTACGGGTGATGGTGGCAATCTCAGTCAGGGAGAACGCCAATTGTTGGCTATAACGCGAACGGCCATCGAGAATGCACCTGTCTTGATTTTAGACGAAGCTACGTCAAGCATAGATACTCGTACCGAACAAATGGTTCAATATGGTATGGATTCCTTGATGAAAGGTCGTACTACCTTTGTCATTGCCCATCGTCTTTCTACGGTAAGGAATGCGGATTGCATCATCGTACTTGAAAAAGGCAGGATTATTGAACAAGGTACGCATGATGAACTTCTTGCCATGAAAGGTAAGTACTATCAATTATATACTGGTAATGAGATTTAATCATCGCGACAAGGAAATCCTTCACCTTGCCATTCCCTCCATCATTTCCAATATCACCGTTCCTCTCTTGGGATTGGTTGACTTGGCCATTGTGGGACACATCAGCAACGAGACGCTCATTGCCGCCATATCCGTGGGTTCCATGATTTTCAATGTTATCTATTGGATTTTCGGTTTTCTTCGCATGGGAACAAGTGGATTGACTTCGCAAGCTCTTGGTAGAAGAGACTTACGAGAGGTTATGGTTTTACTTCGTCAATCTCTCACCATCGGTTTTCTTGTTTCCCTCGTCTTTATCGTCTTTCAAGTTTTCGTTTGGTGGATGATTATTGGTTTGATGCAACCATCTACAGACATCATCCCTCACGTGCGCGCATATTACAATATATGTATATGGGGCGCACCTGCGATGTTGTGTCTTTATGGTCTTTCGGGTTGGTTTATCGGGATGCAAAACACGCGAATCCCCATGATGGTCTCTATTCTTCAAAACATCATCAACATCTTGGCAAGTCTTTTCTTGGTGTTTGTCTTGAAAATGAAAATAGAAGGTGTTGCCTTGGGAACGTTGATTGCTCAATGGAGTGGGTTGCTGATTGCCGTATTATTATGGTTGAAGTATTATAGTCGATTGGGTAAGTATCATGATGCGCGTTCTTTCTCAGTATTCTTTAATCCTCGTTCTTATCTTCGTTTCTTTCAAGTCAACCGCGACATTTTCTTCCGAACCTTATTTCTCGTATCGGTATTCTTGTTCTTTACCTCTGCGGGAGCGCGACAAGGTGACATGATTCTATCCGTCAATACGTTATTGATGACTTTCTTCACGCTATTCTCTTACATCATGGATGGATTCGCTTTTGCGGGTGAAGCGTTATCGGGAAAGTATTACGGAGCACGAAACGTAGATGCCTTCCATGAGGTTTATCGTTGCTTGTTCAAGTGGGGAATGGCAATGATCATCTTATTCACCACAGCTTATGCGTTAGGTGGAACTTCGTTTCTACATTTACTTACTGACAGCCAAGAGGTTATCTCGGCAACACAACCATATTTCTGGTGGGCATTATTGATTCCAATGGCAGGAATGGCAGCCTTCGTCTATGACGGAATCTTCATCGGTGTCACGGCCACACGAGGCATGTTGATTTCCTGTGCATGTGCAGCCATCATGTTTTTCATGGTTTACCTTTCTCTTTCCTCCATCATTGGCAACCATGCTCTATGGCTTGCCCTCATCATATTCCTCGCCATGAGAGGCTTCTTGCAATGGTTATACTTTGGCAAGAAGATTCATTTAAGGAAATAGTTTTATCCATCTATTTCCTTAACCACTCCTCAAAAAACTTATCGTAAACCTCATATATGCCCAAGGCTGATGTGACGAAGTTTTTCTCTAATAGACCTTTAATGGCAGATTGTACGCTACTACTGCTCGTCAAACGATATTTTTTGATGAAAGCTGATGAAGTGAGGTTTTGAGCCTTTCTTTCTTTCGCAATAGCTACAAGTAGTTCCTTTTGTTTTGGTGGCAACTGAAACAGTATTGATTGATAGGTAAATTCATTGGCGCATAGGATGTTTTTGATGGCGGGTTCCAGCATTTCCTTGCCGCACTTTGAATGTTGGGGAGTCAACGAGAAAAATTCATTCATTACTCGTTGCACATACCAGGTGATTCCTTCGAAGCGATCATAAACCTCAGTTATCACATCCGAAGAAATGTCTTTTCCTGCCTCGTTAAAGTGCATTTGGGCAAACTGTATGTATTTCTCTATCGGAATACTCTGAATGCTCATCATCGATGTACTTTGGAAGAATGGACGTGAAGGACTTGAGAAAATCTCACCCATCATGGTTCGTTGTGAACCTGAAAAGATAAAATTGGCGTTTCTACAATTTTGAATGTATGTTCTCAGAAGTGCCTCAACTTTTCCGTCGCGATAACTGGCAACGGTTTGAAATTCATCTATGGCAACAAGGCAAGGTTTGTCAGCGGCATTGATGTAATCGAAAATCTCGTCTAATGTTGTTCGTGGCAAACGAATGTCGCCCACCTCGATATTCCAAGATGGATTACCCAAGGCGTCAAAGGTAATACCTGTGCGCAATGATGACAGAAAACTGATAAAATGTTGCATCACTTTAGTACCTCTTGGTTTCAATGATGCCAACATCGATGTTCCCATCGTCATCACCAATTCTTCGATGTTCTTGGTGGCATAAATGTCTATTAGGAAAGTATAATACTTTCTTGCAATGTCCTTTTGATGAAACAGGTTCTCTATCAAGCCTGTTTTACCTATACGTCGCGGAGCAATCAAGGCAACATTGTTTCCATTGATTACCAAGCGTTTCAAATTAGCAGTTTCCTCTTTGCGGTCGCAGAAGTATTTCTCCGACTCATAGCCATAAAGTATAAATGGATTGTTTACCATACCTTCCCTTGTTTTATTCTTCGCAAAGATAATAATTATACTTCAATTATTATACTATGATAATTATAATATAATAATCTTTAACGATTTTATTCTCATTTGGATTTCTTTATGGCAATCATATCTACCATAAATAATCCTCTGTTTCCCCGTCATATTGCAATGGTTCGTTCCAACCGTGTTTGCGACAGGTTCGTTCTATCAGTTCTTGCACCTCAGGTGTGATGGGACGACGACCGCTATGAAAGTTGTAATAGGTGGCTCTGCAACTGCTCTCTATAAGGTCTTTCTTGATGGCAGTAGCGGTATGAGCAGGCATATTGTAGTAGAAGTTTTTCATTCCGACAGGCATACGAATAGGAGTGTTGTCACAGAATAGAGCACATTTTCCTTCTGCTACTTCACTATACACGGGACTTACGCAAGTTACCACCTTTATGTCATGGTCGTAATACTGACCTACTTCCCATCTGAGGCATTGAGCATGTCGAGGACAAGATTCGTTGAAACAAACGAGATATTTCTTTGCTTTCTCACGGAATAGGGTTTCTTTTTCAAGCATAGATGAAGTTTTTGAGTTTATAAGTTTACTAATGAAATGCAAAGATAGCATTTATTTTTGATAAACGTATGGTTTATCATGTGTATTTTATGTATATACACGTTGTATATGTATGGAATACACCGTGTATATAGCCCAAATACACGTTGTATATGACACATATACAAAAGGCTATACACTTTTTTATCCGATTAATCCCGTCTTGATGGATAAATCAAAGGTATTATACGCTTGTTCTATATTCTTTGTCTCTTTGAATATGGGCAACCTCTTTTTTCTGTGCGAATTTGTGCATCTTGACGCAGAAATAGAAAAGGACGATGAAGCATACACTACCGACGTAAAGATTGACCATTCCACTTAGAGCCAAAGCATCGTAGATGCCGTGTGCAAGAACGGGCATGAAGAGAATGAGAATGGCGGCACGTTGAGAATGGTCAACAAAATGATGGAGGGAATAATAATATCCCATGAGTACGGCAAATGCATAGTGTCCTGGTACAGCCAAGAATGCACGGCTAATTGCTACTGACCTCCAGTTTTCTACGTTGTCGAATAGATAAAGGACATTTTCTATGGCGGCAAAACCAAGTCCGATGCTAACCGCATATACGATACCATCAAAATGCTCATCGTAAAAGGGATTCTTTCTTAATATCAACCACAAAGCCAACAATTTAAAACTCTCCTCTGGTAAGGCTGCAACGAAAAAGGCTTCGAATGTAGTACCTAATAAGGTGGTCGGTCCTCCGTTTGTTCCAAAGAAAGCAGAATTGATGGCAAACTCCAACAATGACACGGG
>JAEEGL012979927.1_pt1 | contig 11713 bp, 11 predicted proteins | sample 9134231 | NCBI WGS metagenome assembly JAEEGL01 (sample SAMN16246548, study PRJNA631951) | gut metagenome | biome: gut microbiome; feature: rumen; material: fiber-attached | host: Bos | place: Iran: Karaj | collected 2018-10
CAAGTGCCATTGCAATCTGTACTGCTCTATCATAATTATTTCCAATAAAGTCTAACACAGTTACATGTTCTTTACCTGGATATTTTCTTAATCCACGTCCTAATTGTTGAATAAAAATTGTCTGTGATTCTGTAGGCCTTAGGAATAAAACCATATTTACTTGTGGAATATCTACTCCTTCATTCAATATATCAACAGTACATATTATTTCTAGTAAATTATTATCATCTTGTAAGTCTTTAAACGCTTTTATTCTTACTCCTGTATCATTTACTCCTGTTAATGAAATAGTATGATATCCTTCTTCGTATAATTCTTCTGCCATCAATTTGCAACTTTGAATATTTGTACAGAATGCTATACATTTTAATTTTTCTCCTGGTTTGCGATGTTTTTCTATTTGATCTTTGATGAATTCTATATTGTTTTGCTCTGCAATAGCTTTAGCTATTACCATTTTATCTTTAGAACTATAGTCCACTAATTGATCTCTTATTCCATAATAATGGAATGGTACTACTAAATCATTATTAATTGCATCTCTTAATCGAAGCTCAAAAGGAACATTTTGATCAAACAACTCAAAAACGTTTTTATTATCCATTCTTTCTGGGGTAGCAGTTAATCCTAGAATGAATTCCGGTTCAAAATATTCAAATATCTTTTTACCAGTATCTGCTACAACATGATGTACTTCATCATAAATAATATAATCAAATTCATTCTTATCAAATTCTTCTAAATGTCTAGCTAACATGTTACTTGTTGCAAATATGAAATCTGCTTCTTGGCTACTTTCATTTCCAGTATAGAATCCATATGTTCGTTCTACACCAAATACTTTCATAAATGATTCTTTTGCATCTCTCAATATAGATTCTCTATGAACTATATATAACAATCTTTTTGCTCCAAAGTTTCTTGCATCAAAGGCAGCTAAGTATGTTTTTCCAGATCCAGTAGCACTAATAATTAATGCTTTCTTTACTCCAGTATCTCTATATCGTCTAAGTTCTCTTAGTGCCTTCCTTTGCATTGAATTTGGATTAATACTCGAATCAGTAATATTAATATAATCCATATCCCATTTTTCAATTGCATAGTCTAATTGAAGTCTATACTTTTCTATTAAATAAGAATCTAATTTTAATGTATTTTCCCATATTAAGTTAAATTCAATTAATGCATCATTATAAGAATTTAAATTTTCCTTTGATATTAAAGAAACATTCCATTCATAATTTTTTAATAAAGCAAATCTTGTTATGTTAGATGATCCTACAACTAATTCAACAGAATCATCATATTCAAACATGTATCCTTTTGTATGAAACCCATTATCTCCAAAACATTCATAATCTAAATGGCATTCAAAATTATCATATTCTTTTTGCCATGTAAGAAATTGCTCTAAAGAACCTATATCAGTAAAATTTTGATATGTAGAAGTAATTATTTTTCCTTTTGCACCTCTATGTAATGCTTCTTCTATATCTCGTTCTATTAATACTAATCCGGCTTTTTTTATAAAACTAACACTAAAGGAAAAAGAATTACATTTCTTTAAACATTCTTTAATTCTATTTAAAAATTCACTATTATTATTAGATAAGAATAAATCACTCATATTTCACCTTCTTAATACTTTTGATTCTTTTACAAATTCTGCAAGTGGAACATCTGCCGGACATAAATCATAATTAATAATTTCATTTCTATCTACAAATTTATATTCTGAGTGATCATGCAAATGAAATTCTCCTGATAAAAACTTACATTCATATAATCTTAAATCAACAGTCTTTTTTGGATATTCACAAACATTGTTAGTTAAGAATCTTAATGCCTTAATATCCATTTCAAATTCTTCTTTTATTTCTCTTTCAATAGCATGTTCTTCAGTTTCACCTCCTTGTACCTTACCTCCAGGGAATTCCCATTTACCAAGTACATTTTCATCTCCAGTTGATCTTCTTGCTATTAAATATTTTCCATTTTTTTCAATTAATGCTGCTACAACTTTAATCATCTAAACCACCTATATACAGTATAGCAGTTTTAATAAAAATTTAACAGATCCATTACTATCAAGTAGCGAATATATGATACCAAAAAAATCATCATATTTTTTTCTTTGTTCTTTTCAATTATTAATACAAAAAAGAGCATGTTATGCTCTAAATATTATTCTATTCATCTTCATCACTATATTTTACCAATATATCTCTAGGTTTTGAATTCCCAGTAGCAGGTCCTATGATACCATCTTCTTCTAATTTATCTATCATAGTAGCAGCCATATTATAACCAATCTTGAATTTTCTTTGTAATAGCGATGCTGATGCTTTTTGTGTTTTTACTACAAAGTCTACAACTTGATCATATAATTCATCACTAATATTTAACTTTGAGGTAGTTTTATCTGATTCTTCGTTTCCTATTTTTGTTAAATTATCATAATAAAAAGCTTCTTGTTGTGTTTTAACATAATCTATTATTCTTTGAATTTCGTTATCAAGAATATATGTTCCCTGTATATGTATTGGCTTTTTCATTCCTATTGGTAAATATAACATATCGCCATGTCCAGCCAAATTTTCTGCGCCTTCTTGGTCTAATATGATGTTCGAATCAGACTTTGAACTTACTACAAATGAGATGCGAGATGGTATATTCGTTTTAATCATGTCCGTTAAAACTTCTCTTGATGGTCTTTGGGTAGAGATTATTAAATGTACTCCAGCAGATCTTGCCTTTTGTGTTATTCTTATTATTGAATCCTCTACTTCTCTATGCTCAATTATCATTAAATCTAATAAATCATCAATTAAAATTACTATATGCGGCATTTTTTCTAATTCTTCATCTGGATGTTTTTCATTGTATGTTCTAACATATTCATTATAATCATTTATATCTTTTGTACCTGTACTAGCAAACATTTGATATCTTTTTTCCACTTCATTAACCATTTTTTTTAGTATAATTGCTGCTTGTCTTGGATCAGATATAACCGGACATATTAAGTGTGGAATTCCATTATAAGACTTAAATTCTACTATTTTTGTATCTACTAGTACAAGTTTAACTTCATCTGGTTTTGCTCTCATAAGGATGGAACATATAATATTATTTAATAATACCGTCTTTCCTGAACCTGTAGTTCCTGCTATGAGCAAATGTGGCATTTTATTTATTTCACAAACGCAAATATCACCTATTGGTGTTTTTCCTAATGGAATCATCAATTCTTTCTCAATTGATTCTTTCATTACTTTGCTCGAAATCATTTCATAAAAACTTACTGTCGTAGGAATATCATTATCGATTGTTATACCTACAGTACTTTTACCCGGAACAGGTGTTTCTTTTGTTACATCTTTTTTAGATAATGATAGAGCTATTTCTTTATTCAATCTGGAAATCTTTCCCAGATCTGTTCCTGAAGGAACCTCTATCTCATATCTAGTCATCAACGGTCCTACTTGAACTTCTACAACTTTTGAAGTGATTTTGAAGCTCTTTAGGCATAATTCTATTTTGATAATTATTTCTTCTATTGCTTTGTTGTTCTCTCCAGTAATCTTTGGTATGTTCAATATGGCAGTAGATGGTAATTTATAATCATGATTTATTGTAATTCTTTTTTCTTCTGATGGTTCTGTGACCGGTTCTATCTTTTTTAAATCCGATATATTTTTTATTGTCCTTTTAGGAATTTCCTCTTCTTCACTTTTTTCTTCTGTAATAGTTTTTCTATTTCCAAATAAATTTTGAAACAATCTCATATATCTTCACCTAATCAAATTATAACATATTTCGACAAGGTTCAACAAAAGTGCTTTTCTATTCCACTATTATTAATATGATATAATATATTCAGGTGATTATATGGGATTAATAGATAATGCTATAGATGCTTTTCGATTTAAAGACACAATCTTCTATAAAGAAGATAGTGATTTGCAAGATAAATATGATGCTTTATTTAAGCTGAATAAAGAGTACCCCAATAATGATGATTTACTATTTGAATTATTCATCGTTAAGAAAGGACTTGAAGGAGAAAACGAAATTGCATATCAATTAAAAAAAACTAATATTGGTATGTATGTTTTAAGAGATATAAAAGTAAAGTATCAAGATTTATCCGCCCAAATAGATTATGTTGTTTTAACACCTATATGTACATATTTTATAGAGTGTAAAAACCTAGTCGGAAATATAACCGTTAATGAAAAAGGCGATTTTATAAGAGAATTGAATATTAATGGTATAACTATTAAAAAGGGAATGTATTCCCCATTAAGACAGGTTGAAGCACAAAGAGAAGTAATTAGAAAAATATGGGAATCGCGTGCCAATGTTATTTATAAATTTTTTGGGTCCAAAAATTTTAATAAATATAGAAAGGTATTGGTAGTTGCTTCCAATAAAGAAACTATTTTGGACACAAGTAATGCTCCAAGTGATATGAAATATAAAATATTAAGATCTGATTCTTTGGTTAGACAAATGGAATATGATTTTGATCATCGAGACAAAAATGAAGCATTATTGAGTAAGAAAGAGCTAGAAGATGCTGCTAAAAGTTATATTGAAGTTAGCTATAAAGAAAAGATTGACTATTATGAATTCTATAAAAGAAAATATTGTAATAATATATTGAAAGAAAATAATAACTTAAAAGAAAAACTAATTGAATTTAGAAAAAATAGATCTACAGAAATGAATATACCTGCATACTATGTTTTTACAAATGATGAATTAGATAAATTAGTAGAATTAAGGCCTAAAACAATTGAAGAATTAAAAAGTTTAAATATATTAACGCCTGTTAAAATTAAAACACATGGAGAAGCAATTGTAGAAGAAATTAATAGATAAATAGAAAAGAATTGCATTTGCAATTCTTTTTCTCATCCACTACAACTAGAATTACGATAGTTTTAGTTTTTTATGATATAATTTTTTCAAGAGGTGATATGCGTGAAATATTTATTTGTAGTTGCTCACCCAGATGATGAAGTTTTGGGTGCTGGTGGAATGATTTATGACTTAATCCAAAAGAAAAATGAAGTATTTATATGTTTTATGTGTTCAGATGCAGAAGCAAGAACTAATGTTTTGAATAAGACTACTATAAGAGAACAAGCTATTAATAGTTTAAATATTTTGGGAGTGCCAGAAGAAAATCTTATGTTTGGTACATTTCCTAATATAAAACTAAATATTGTTGATCATCTTTCTTTAGTACAATTTATAGAAAATGCAATAAAAACATTTCAACCAGATGTAGTTATTACTCATTATGGCAATGATATAAATGTAGATCATAAGATTACTAGTGAATGTTCTGATGAAGCAATACGTTTATTCCAAAGAGGAGATTATGGTATTGATATTCAAAAATATATGTATATGGAAGTATTATCATCTACAGATTGGATGATTAATCATGCATTTTCTCCTAATTATTTTTATGAAATTAATGAGATTGGGCTAGATATTAAGATTGAAGCATTATCTAAATATGATGGTGCATTAAGAGAATATCCACATCCTAGAAGCAAAGAATCAATAAAATCACTTGCAACTTATAGAGGAAGTCAAATGAAATTAAACTATGCAGAATCATTTGTTTTAGCATTTGAGAGAGAGAAAAATGAATAACTTAAGAATATTAGTAACTGGAGTAGGTGCTATAGTAGCACCTAGTATCATAAAAAATTATAAAGTTGTTGACGAAAGAAATATCTATGTTGTTGGTGTAGATATAAAACCAATTGTGAGTAATAAGTATATCGATAAATACTATCAATATAAAAAACCAACAGATAAAGATTATATTGAAACATTACTTAATATATGTATCAATGAAAAAATAGATTTTGTTATTCCACTAGTAGATAGTGAATTATTCATACTTTCTAAAAATAAAGAATTATTTAAAAAGAATAATATCATTATATGTATCAATGAACCTGATAAAATTGAATTAGTACAAAACAAATATCATTTATATAAATATCTTGAAAAATTTAATGTTGGGGTACCTAAAAGTATTCTATTTCGTAGTATAGAAGAACTTATAGAAGCATCAAAACAAATCACTGGTATAAAATGTTATAAACCTGTAATATCCAGTGGTACTAGAGGTTTCAAAATAATAAAAGATGATATTAACTATGATGAATATCTATTTGGTTCCAAAGCAGATTCTAAATATATCAGTATGGATTATTTAATTGCATCAATGAAAAAATGTAAGAATATACCACAAATGATGTTAATGGAATATGTATCTGGTGACTTATATAATGTTAATGTATTAGCAAATCATGGAGAAACACTATATGCTGTTTCTGGTAAAGTATTGGACTTTGGTTTAGGGAATACTACGAAATGTAAAATAGAGAATAATATTGAAGTATTAGATTTCTGCAGAAAAATAACTAAGATACTAAAATTAAATGGTAATATAGGTTTTGAAGTAGCATATACAAATACTAATCAATTAAAACTAATAGAAATAAACATTAGAGTTCAAGGACAAATCTATTCTTCCACTATTGCAGGAGTAAACTTTCCATATTTAGAACTAAAATACTATCTTGGAGAAGAATTACCAAAATATGATGTAAGAGAAATAACCATGATTAGATATCTTGAAGATATAGAATTAATGGATTAAGTTTATACTAAAAAACAAAGCACTAACAATCGTTAGTGCTTTTTTTTATAATGATTCTTGATACCTTATATTTTTGCTTATCTTCTTTCTACCAATGAAATATAGTAGTAAGTTTCATATTAATAGTATTCCTAATGTTACTATAGTAAACTGAGCATTGGTAAATGTATATATTCAATTCCTGTTAATCTTAAGAACATATCAGGACTATCTGCCATATATCCAATCATTTGCTTCGTTTCTACTGCATCCTTCACTATGTCTTTCCCATTAATGATTATTTTTCCTGTGTCAGGTAATAATATACCTGTCATCATTTTAATTAATGTTGTTTTACCAGCACCATTCAGCCCAATAAAACCAATGATATTTCCTTCTTCTAAAGTTAAATTAACATCCTCTATCACGACATTATCTTTATTTAAAGTTTTTGAAACATGTTCTATTTTTATCATATTACTCTCCTAATTATCTTAATTATATCATAGGAATATAATTTGTTTACGAATTAGTTTTAGTTATATCATATTATCATTTTCTTACAAAAAGTTCTAATTTAAAGATTGTATGTTATAATTAATATGGTGGTAAATAAAATGGAATTAAAATATTTTAAAAATTGTAAAGACATGAATAGTTTAAGAAAAGAATATTTAAAACTAATCAAAAAATATCATCCTGACTTAGCAACAAACCAAGAGGAATGTGAATCTATGACAAGAATTTGTGCCGAGATAAATTCAGAATATGATACACTTGTTGAATTGCTACCAAAAATGAAAAATACAGATGATTTTGAAAATAATAGTATTGACAGTAATATTCTATTATTATTCGGTAATGTGGATTACTCTAGAAGAGGTTACTTTGATTGGTATAAAGAGTTAGTAGGTAATAGTGTGGCAGCTGAAAGGGCTTATCAAATTATATTAAAAACTCTTCAAAAACCAAATATTCAATATAAATATTATGATGTTTCGGAAGGATTCTATGTTGATGAAGATCTAATTTTAAAAGAGATAGATGCTACAATTTCATTATTTGTAGTGAATTGTTGTAGAAAAGGAATTACTGGAGAGGAATTTGCCAAACTTTATGAATTATGTGAAGGAAATGCAGAAAAGACGAAAAGAGTCATTATGTTTTTAAGTACTGGTGCTATTTCTGAAAATGATATTCACACTAATCTACAATCCAATAAACCAATTCCATTTTTTAATGACAATATCGTTGTTGATAATTTACCAGATTATAGTTCATTCTTAATATTAAGTAAAGTAACTACAAAAGATAAAACGTATGATGCATGGAGAGAATTTTGTCAAAAACAAAGAGATGATTTTATGAATAGATTCTCTGATTCATTTATTTCAAAATTACCTAGTGGTAGAAATCTATAAAAGACTTTATACTATTTTCAAAAAGACTGTTGAGAATCATACAAAAAGGCAAAACATATAACAAAATGGTTTGCCTTTTTTATTTAAAATTTTCTTAATAAATCTATTAATCTATAGTTCTTATAGATACTTTCTCTTCCTACTTTTTCAAATTCTAAAAGTCCAGCATCTACTAAACTATTTAAGTATGTAGCAGCAGTTTGTCTTGTAACATTACACCTTTTTTCTATATATGGAATTCTAGTATATACTTCATAGAATACAGAATCTAATAATTCATCAGAGTATATCTTCGGTAATAATACTTTAAACTCTTCTTGATATGCTTCAATCATTAGTTGTAATTGCCTTATTAGTAATATTGTTTTTTGGGATGTTTTTTTTATTCCTTTCAAGATATATATAATCCAATCTTCATAATTATTATTCTCTCTAAAATCAGTAAATAATTTATAATACTCATCTTTATTTTGATTAATGTAATTACTTAGATAAAGAATTGGACTATCTAAAAGATTATTTAATACTAAATATAAAACATTTAGTATTCTACCAGTTCTTCCATTCCCATCATAGAATGGATGAATCGTTTCAAATTGATAGTGAATTAAAGTCATTTTAATTAGAGGATCAATTTCATCATCATTTTTATTCATGTAATCTTCAAGATTTTTTAAGTAATCTCTTATTTCTCTTTCCTCTTGTGGTGGAGTATAAATTATTTCACCTGTTTTACTATTAACAAGATTTGTTCCAGGAGTTTTTCTTATTCCTGCATTATTATGCTCAATGATTTCTTGAAGTTCTACTAATACATTGGTTGAAATAAACCCTTTTTCTTTTATTATTTCATATCCACGCCAAATAGCACTTCTGTAATTAACTACTTCTTTAGCAGATTCATCTTTAAATCCACTTTCTGTTAATACTTTATAAATACTATCATGAGTAGTAACTATGTTTTCAATTTCACTACTATCTTTAGCTTCATTTATTGTAATAGCATTTAATAAAATATGTTGATTAGGAATCGAATTAGCATATCCTTTTAATTCTGCAAGTGATCTAGAAGCTTCATTTAATGCTTCAAGAATTCTTGATGTTTTTAAATTATATTCATTAAATGGTAATAACTTCATATTATCATCTCCTTACATATACAATAATACAGGTTTTTTTAACATATGCAACATATATGTTAAATTTTTTGTATTTTTTTAACATATTATAAAAATATGTTAACTTTAATAGAAAATGTGAACAAATTGCTTTACCTTGGTTGGAATTAATTATCACATCCCTAGCATTTGGAAATTAAAACACTAACATTAGTTAGTGTTTTATGTTTAAACTCATCAATCCATCTTTTACATATTTTAAATAATAATTAATTTCATCTTTTTCCTTTAACTGATAGATTGGAATATCATAGCCAATTGGATAAGCTACTTTTGATAAAGGATAGGTATGGTTCTCTACTGTATAATCTTCTTTTAATCCTTGATAAATAAATGGGATTGGTAAATTCACTTCGTATATATTTTTGTCTTTATCAATGATACAATATGCACGATTAAAAGCATATTCTTCTCCATCTCTTAAGTAGTTTTCATATAGAATTTTATTGATATACTCTTTAATGTTAGGTTCTATTTTTCCTTTGATGAATAAAGCATCATCTAATCCAACAATATAATCAAAATGATATTGTTGTAGGTGATAAAAAGCATTTAATGCTTTGGCTCTTGCTCTTTCAATATTGGTACCAGTTTCCTTTTCATCTGGTAAATTCATCTCATCTGTTAATTGTTGTATTTCGTATTCTTCTACAGGAAATATTGTATTTCTAAAGATTTTAGATACCACATCATATTTGTCTTTGTTTGTTGTCGCAATCAACACTTTTTTCATAATTCATCACCAATAATACGTATAGCATATATTTCTCTGTATTTCAATATAATAAATAGTTTGAAGGAGACCCAAAATGTTTTCTCATTATCTATTATTATGTATAATATAGTTAGGAGTTGATTTTATGGATCATTATGTATGTAAAATAGCAACACTTGATGAAATGAATCGAAAATGGGACTATGAAATTAATAAAGCTGTTGAAGATAAACAGAATTGGATTATATGGAAAAAGGATAATATAGATAGATTTAAAAAAGGATATATACTTCCTTATTATGGGTTATTGAATGATGAAATCATCTGTGAATGTACTGCCTTATTAGAACCATCTATCATTCAGAATTCAGATGGTCTTATTGATCAAAATACTGCTTATTTATCTGCTTTTCGTACCAATGAGGAATATAGAGGAAAAGGTTATTTTTCAAAACTCTTTCATTATATGATCAATGATTTAAAATTAAAAGGATATAAAAGAGTTACTTTAGGTGTTGAACCTGAAGAAATAGTAAACAAAGCCATCTATCAAAAATATGGTTTTACAGAACATATTAAGAATGCTCAAGAAAAATACCCTGATGGAACCATCATTGATGTAGAATACTATGGAAAAGAATTATAAAACACTAACTACTGTTAGTGTTTTTATACTATTCACTGACTTGTTCTAAGACAAGTTGTCCTTTATTATCAAAATGATATTCAAATCGATAAGAATTATCATTTTCACTAGAAAGTCCAAATCTATAGGTTGTATTTTTGATTCCTGTTAGTTTTAATACATACTTTCCATCTTTTTCTATGATTTCAGCAGTCCCTTGTTTTGTACTAAAAAAACCAGAAATATAGTATTCTTTATTTAGAATAATATGATATTCATTTAAATCTTCATAAACTTCATATTTTTTATAGGTATCAATCAATAGTCCATTCTTAATTAATACATATCCGATGATGAAAAGTATAATAATTACAAAGGAACTTATAATATTCTTTTTCTTATGGAATATTCCTAGTATCATCCATATGATTGCGGCAAAACAGAATATACTTGATAACAAATGATGTGGAAAACTTGTCAATGCACTCTCCATAAATCCTATTCCTAAAATAGATAATAATCCTAACATAGGAAGTAATATGATGACACTTAAAATATTATCTTTTTTAATATAATATCCAATATAGCCCATAGGGATTGTGAGTAAAGTCCAAATAAACCAATACTTATAAAATGAGAATAAATGCCATCCTTGACTACTGAAAGGGACTTGAAACAAATAGATCAGTGGTTGACTGATTAAAAAGAATAGAAAACATTTTAAAGAAGAATCTTTTGGTGATTTACTATTACTAATAATGATAACACCAAATAATATCCACCATTCTAGGGTAACGGCGATATCTCTAAAGGAAGTATCTTTCGTGATGGGAAGGATTGCCATCACTGCAGTATATACTGCGGTAATAACAGCAAATAGAAATAGTCTTTTCCAGGTTAGATCAATCTCACCAAATAGTTTTTTCATAATATCACACTCATTTTTTTATCATTATACCATAATAATTATTTCTGCTCTTTTAACATTTTATTAAAGATGGTAATTGTCCTGAAGACTTCATGACATTTAGGACATTGAAAATCATCATGATCTTTTTTCTTTTTATGAAGAGGAATCAAATAATCTTCCTGACATTTCGG
>JAEEGL013457641.1_pt1 | contig 11713 bp, 8 predicted proteins | sample 9134231 | NCBI WGS metagenome assembly JAEEGL01 (sample SAMN16246548, study PRJNA631951) | gut metagenome | biome: gut microbiome; feature: rumen; material: fiber-attached | host: Bos | place: Iran: Karaj | collected 2018-10
ACTTTTTCTGTCAACTTTTCTGTCAACTTACCATGGCTTTCTGCTACCTTTTCTGCTACTCTACTCTGATTTTCTGCTACCTTTTCAATTACCTAGAGCACATAACAGCTATTTTCTACATCTTTTTCTGTTCGCTTTCTGCTCGTTTTCTGTTCGAACAGAAGGAACTGGATTTTCGTGACTTGATTCAGATTATCATCTGAATATTTAGAGCCAATTTCGAAAAATTGTTGTAAATTTGCATTCTCCTATATGCCCGCAATGGGTATAAATCAGCTAACGACCAGGAACATGAACGATATAACAAACTCCTTTGTGGTTATATGAGCTTTGGTCGGCTCGCTGGGACTGCACTGGAGTTTGTTTTTTAGATAGTCACACAAAGAGATATAGAATGGCAACTCACAGTAAATTCAATGAGGCTACAAGAGTGCAAATCCCTGCACTTGTTCACCTTACCAGATTGGGGTATTCCTTTATTCCTCGCATTTCTGAAGAAAAAGCGGGTACATTCTATGACCAGCAAACCAATATTCTGATCGAGATATTCCGTCGGCAGTTTTCAAAGCTTAATCCTGAGAAAGAAGGGCAATTTAATCAAATCCTTCAAGAAATACGTACAGAACTTGACAACGATGACATCGGCAAGGCTTTTTATAAACGCCTCACCGATGTTTCAACCAGGTTGGTCGATTTTGAGAATCCCGACAATAACGTCTATCATTGCACTGCTGAGTTCACCTGCAAAAACGGTTTCGACGAGTTCCGTCCCGACATTACCCTATTTATAAACGGCTTGCCCCTCGTTTATATCGAGGTTAAGAAGCCAAACAATAAAGAGGGTATCGTTGCCGAGCGTGACAGGGAATATCACCGTCGTTTCCCGAACAAGAAACTGCGTCGTTTCAACAACATCACGCAGTTGATGATATTCTCAAATAATATGGAATATGATGCCATGGGCGGCATTGTTCCAGTACAAGGTGTTTTCTACTGCACTGCAGGTAAAAAATCCGCACCTTTTAACTGTTTCCGTGAGGAAAATCCGACAAACGAAGATGTGGCACCATTTAATCTCGATTTCTTCTACCCGCCTATAGATGCTACCGTGGAGCATCAAATTTTGGCAAGCTTTAATAGTGAGGTAATCCACAATGCTTCTGAATACATTACCAATAAAGGAGTGAACACACCGACAAACCGAGTGCTCACTTCCTTGTGCTCCCGTGAGCGGTTACTTTACATCATCAAGTATGCTATTGCATATGTTCATAAGCAAAAAGAACTTCCTGATGGGGGTATTGAAACTATCGATGAGAAGCATATCATGCGATACCAACAACTCTTCGCATCATTGGCTATTCGCAAAAAGTTGAGCGAAGGTGTAACTAGTGGCCTGGTATGGCACACTCAAGGCAGCGGCAAAACTGCGTTAGCCTACTATTTGACAAATGTGCTTACTGATTACTATGCGAAGCAACGCACTGTAGCGCAATTTTATTTCATCGTTGACCGTCTCGATCTTTTGGAACAGGCTACAAAAGAGCTCATGGCCCGTGGCCTGCTGGTGAACACAGCCAACTCTCGAACCGAGTTGATGCAGTTGTTCAGAAACAACCAAGCTACGGTGAACAACACAGGCCAACGTGAAATTACTGTTGTCAATATCCAGCGTTTCATGGAAGATAAGGAACGAGTGAACCTGCCCGAGTATGCTACCAAGCTACAGCGCATTTTCATTATTGACGAGGCACACCGTGGCTATAAACCCACCGGCTGCTTCCTCGCCAACCTGTTTTCCGCTGATGAAAACGCCATCAAGATTGCTCTCACAGGAACGCCTTTGATTGGCGAGGAGCGCAATTCGTGCGCAGTTTTTGGCAACTACCTCCACACTTATTACTATGATAAATCAATCCAGGATGGCTATACACTGAAGATCCTTCGTGAAGATATAGAAACATCATGGAAGAAGAAGCTCCAAGAGACAGTCCAAGGGCTCGAAAAACTTGTCCAACGGCAAGAATTGCTCAAGTCACAAATAATTGAGCATGAGAATTATATTTCGGCCATCTCGCAGTACATCATGCAGGATTTGCGCTCATTTCGAGCCATTCAAGGCGATGACACATTAGGTGGCATGGTGATTTGCGAAACGAGCGAACAGGCCAGGCGCATCTATGAATACTTTGAGCAAGAGTATCAAAGAATGCAGCCTCAACCTATGAAATTCAAGTTGCCCGATGGAACAACCGTCATCGGCGAGCCCATTGTAGAATACAAGACACCGTTTAAGCCGCTTAAAGCTGGTCTCATACTCTACGACAGTGACGATAAGGCAACGCGTACCCAAGTGATTACTGATTTCAAGGAAAATAATACGATTGATATTCTCATCGTGTTCAATATGCTTCTCACTGGTTTTGACGCTCCACGCCTGAAACGGCTATATTTCGGCCGCAAACTCAAGGACCATAATCTGCTTCAAGCCATTACGCGCGTCAATCGACCCTATAAGAACAACCGCTATGGCTATTTGATTGACTTTGCGAACATCAAGGAGAATTTCGATCAAACCAACCAGGCCTATTTGCAGGAGTTGTTGCGTTTTAACGACCCTGATGAAGTGGGTCAGGATAATATTACTGATACGTTTACTCAGGTTCTTGAAGACCCCGAAGAGATCATCAAGAACATGGTAGAGATTCAAGATAAGTTGTTCGCATTCACTACTGACAATGTTGAGGAATTTGCAACTGAAATTTCTACGATTGAGGATAAACAACAGCTCATAGAACTTCGCCATGTTGTAACTGCCGCTCGTGATATGGCTAACCTTGTTCGCTCATTTGGCTCTGATGAGTTGAAAGAGAAATTTGCTGAGGTTGATTTGCCGAAACTTCCGTTAATCTTGGGTGAAATCAACCGGCGCATCGATATGATTAATCTGAAAGAACGATTCAATCCAGATGAGGGCGTTCAACAGACCATCACCGATGCTTTGGCCGATATTGAGTTCTCTTTCAACAAAGTGAAAACTGAAGAGATGGAAATTGTCGCCTCAAAGATGGAGCAATATAAAGAAAAACATCGCTCGGTTGTACATAACCTTGCTGAGTTTTTCGACCCTGATGATCCAGAGTATATCACGCTCAAAGAGTTGTTCCTGCAGCGCTTCAAGGAGCACAACTTCTCATTTGAGACCGAAGCACAACTCAACGAGGAAGCAAAAGCGCTCGACGAGATACTTGCTCGTATCGCTGCTTTGCAGAAAGCCAATAAAGTGCTGTTGAACAAGTATAACGGCGACGTGAAGTTTGCCCGAGTACACAAGCGCATTGTCGAGGAAAACGCAGAACGTGGCAAACGTAATCCCAAGCAGGAGCCCATCATATCGGAATCGCAGAGCGAGATCCTGCAATCGCTGTGCCGCATCAAGTCGGTCATCGACAGTCAGGTTTACGACCGCAACGACATCTTGAAGAAGGATGCCTATTTCGAAACCACTGTTATGACCTTGATCACTCAAAGCCTTAACGAACTGAATATAGCCAACAAACGGGATGACCGCACATTCATTCAGACACGAATTGCGGGCCAGTATCTCGATCAATACCACCAGCAGTTTAACATCGCATAAGATATGGATTTCAAGCAACAGACATACCAGCTCATCGATGATCTGAAGCTCACTTGCACTTCTAGTGGCCTGGGCAACGATGGCAACGAGTATAAAATCATTACACAGGTATTCCTGTATAAGTTTCTCAACGATAAATTCGGTCATGAGGTAAAGGAAATATCATCAATATTGGCAAATGCCAAATCGTGGGAAACTGAATATGAGCAGATGAGCGAGGACAAGATTCTTGACCTTTGGGACGCTCTCTCGCCCGATACGCCGCGTCTTAAGCCGCAACACCTGATCTCGTATCTATTCAACAATTCTCAGCGAGGTGATTTTGACCTAATCTTCGACCAGACGATGCTTGATATTGCGGAACTCAACATCAACATTTTCAATACGCACACAGTCGAAGAGACCAAAATCCCGATATTCGAGAAACTGACTGATTTCGTGACCGACTCGGCCAAACGTAGTGAGTTTGCCCGGGCATTGGTCAACAAACTCGCCAAGTTCTCGTTTGAATCGGTGTTCAATGAAAAATATGACTTTTTCAGCGACATTTTCGAGTACCTGATCAAGGACTACAATAACGCAGGCGGCGGCAAGTATGCCGAGTATTACACACCCAAGTCCATTGCCCGTGTGATGGCTCGTCTGCTTGTGGGCGACAGCCCCGACCTGCATAGCGTTCAGTGCTACGACCCATCGGCGGGAACTGGCACGTTGCTCATGGCCTTGGCCCATCAAATCGGCGAAGACCGCTGCACAATTTACAGCCAGGACATAAGTCAACGAAGCAATAAGATGCTTAAACTGAACCTCATCTTGAACAACCTTGTTGCAAGTCTTGACAATGCTGTGCAGGGCGATACGCTGGTGTCGCCTTATCACAAGGAGAACGATAATATCACGCTCAAGAAGTTTGACTTTATCGTCAGCAATCCTCCTTTCAAGCTCGATTTCCCTGACACACATTCAGAGGTCGCTTCACAAACCGCTCGATTCTGGGCCGGTGTGCCGAATCTACCGTCGGCAATCAATCCGCAGAAACCCAAGATGGCGATTTATACATGCTTCTTGCAGCACGTCATCAACTCATTGAAAGATGGCAAGGGCAAAGGTGCCATTGTTGTGCCAACAGGCTTTATTACTGCAAAGAGCGGAATCGAGAAGAGGATCCTGCAACGTATTGTTGACGAGAAAATGGTTTCAGGTGTAGTTTCGATGCCCTCTAATGTATTTGCCACCACAGGAACCAATGTTTCCGTACTATTCTTTGATAAGGGCAAGACAGACGATGAAGTGGTACTCATTGATGCCTCAAAACTTGGCGAAGACTATAAAGAGGGAACAAACCAAAAATGTCGTTTACGCGACTTTGAGATAGACCAGATCGTTAACACTTTCCGCAACAAGCAGAAAGTTGATGATTTCTCCGTTGTCGTCTCATACGACGAAATCAAGGAGAAAGGCTATTCCCTGTCGGCTGGTCAGTACTTTGACATCAAGATTGATTATGTCGACATTACTGAAGACGAGTTTAATGAGCGCATGAGCAACTACCAAGAGACGCTTGCAGCGCAATTCGCCGAGAGTCATCGTCTCGAGAATGAGATAATGAAACAGTTAAAGTCATTGAATTTTAATACAGATAAAGAGATATGATAACCAAAGAAGAAGTTCTGCAGCTATTGAGTAGTACAGAAACATATAGAATCGAGCGAACTACGTCGATACGTGACATGGACAAGTTCCAGGAAGCCATCTGTGCTTTTTCCAACGACTTGCCCAATTCTCGCAAGAAAGGCTATCTGATTATCGGAGCTTACGATGATGGTTCTTTGTCTGGCCTGAAAGTGGATGATAACCTGCTAAAAAACATTTCGTCAATCCGTTCAAACGGCAACATCCTGCCGGTGCCTGTCATGTCGGTGGATCGCTTTGAATATAATGATGGTGACTTGTTGGTTGTTGAGGTGTCGCCCTCGTTTGTGCCTCCAGTACGCTACCGTGGCCGCACTTTTATTCGCATTGGCCCACGCCGTGACGTTGCTTCAGAAACCGAAGAACGCATTCTCATGGAGAAACGCACCTCGTTTATGGCGACATTCGATGCTACTCCTTGCTTCTCTGCAAAAATCTCTGACATAGACACAGATCTTATAAAGAACGAATATCTGCCCAAGATTATAGACCCCGAATTGCTCACTGATGACGACCGCGACATCAAGGAGCAAATGGCTTCAATTCATCTATATGATATGGAACATGACCGCCCCACCAATGCGGCAGTTATTCTGTTTGGCAAAGACCCGAAATTCTTCATGCACGGTGCCTACGTCCAGTATGTTCACTTTGCTGGCACCGATAATGGATCTGAGATACTCAACGAACGAGTACTCAAAGGAGGCCTAGCAAAGATGCTGCCTGTGCTGGAGAGCTTTGTCCGCGATGCTGTCGTGACCTCTCGCCCTGTTCCTATCAGTATGCTGCGCGAGCAAACGGTGTATAACTACCCCGAGCTGGCTTTAAGGGAACTCCTGATGAACGCATGTATGCACCGCGACTATCAGTCGAATACGCCCATCCGTTTCTATCAATATAGCGACCGCATAGAGATATTGAACGCTGGTGGACTGTATGGCGAGGCTCGTCCCGAGAACTTTCCGACTGTTAATGACTATCGCAATCCTATCATTGCAGAGGCGATGAAGGCTTTGCGCTATGTCAATATGTTCAATCGTGGAATTGATCGTGTGATGACCATGCTCAAGGAAAATGGCAATCCCGAACCAATATTCAAGGTTGATAAGATTACGGTCTTTGAGGCGATAGTGAAGCCATCTTTGTCAATTAACTTAGTCAATAATGAAGAAAAAGTGACTAAGTTGGTGACTAAGACGGTGACGAAACAAACAGAAATAGTCAACGAAATTTTAGCGTTCTGCGGGATGCCGAGAACGTTGACCGAGATAATGGAGCATGTGGGCTTGAAACACCGCTCCAATACTAAGCAGCGGTATATAGATCCTTTGCTGCAAAACGGCTTCCTTATAATGACAATTCCCGACAAACCTAATAGTCGGAATCAGAGGTATAAGAGAGCTTCATCTTAGTCATATAACTCAGTCACTTATCTTAGTCACAAAAGTTGACAAAGATAAAGATAGTGACATGGATAATAGACACAAACAATAATGACAGCTGAAGAACTGATTGAATATATAGAAAAGGAATGCAAGCCTGTGTCAAATGGCATCATAGATAGATTGTGCAAACGTGCAATGCGCACAATGAATTCAAATTTAGGATTCATAATAGCAGATGATTACCCAAACACCTTTACGTTTATTGATTATCTTGCATGCGAAATTCAGTCAAAAACATACAATGAAATTTTCTTTCCTGGCAGGCTGCTAGAAGATTACATTGAAGAAACTCTGGATAATGAATATGAGAAGTTGCCTTATATTCAAAAACTGGTTCTGTCATATTCTGATTTCACACTGGAATTAGGCTATTATGATTATGAGCCTTGCAATCCGATGCCTCTCATTTATTCTCGCTTCCATTCAATGCTAAACAATCATTGGGCTACATCTAAGAAGATTCTTAAATTTTTAAGAACAAAAGGCTGGTAACTATGTTCCTAATTGATACTATAGACCATTTCATATCTGGTGATTGGGGTGAAGAAACGCAAACCGCGGAATCGCCAAAAGCGACTTATTGCGTGAGAGGGGCTGACATCAACAATGTTAATGCGCAATCCTTTGATTGTACGCCATTACGATATGTTGCCCAGTCATCATTTGATAATAAGCGGTTGCAAGCTGGTGACATCGTAATTGAGAAATCTGGTGGCAGTCCAACGCAGTCAACTGGACGAACTGCGTTTATTTCCCTGCAATTTATTGACGAACTTCAAGATGTGGTTTGCTCAAATTTTTGTGCCGCTTTCCGTGTTAAAGAAAACTGGAATCCGAAATACGTATTCTATTACATTCAACACATTTATAATAGTGGCGTTTTCTTTAACTTCGAGGGCAAAACATCCGGGCTTAGAAATCTTCAAGTTGAAAATGCTTTTAAGTCTATACCCATCGAATACATTGACAAACCCATTCAAGATAGGATTGTCAATGTACTAGATAAGATTGAATCTCAAATTGTGCTTACTAATGCGATAAATCGCAATTTACCTGACCGTTTAGCAGCATGGGGAGTAACTCGTCACGCAATTGTTGCAAGTGCCTGATTGAAACTCCATTTTGATAGATCGACTTATAAACCGGTTTCACTTTAGCGCTAAATAATTCCATTATTATTTGAGGTACAACAAAATAAGGAATTTTGCAAAGAGATTCCATAACCAAGCATCGCAGCGTACTACCCATTGCGTTTTTATCTGCTTGCAATTGAATTTCACTACAATTAAGTAATGAATAGAAGAAATCATTTGGGACATTTTCTTTAGGCCTCAACGTAAAAGATGTTTCACTTATATTCCAATTCTTTGGCTCTTCTTGAATATAATAAGTCCTGCCGATTGTTCCTATTGCACTAAAGATAACATCGCCAACTTGTAACTGTGAACGTGAATTAATCTTGCGTAAAGCATCATCATCACACCTGTCACAGTTGTCCCAATCAATATCTGTACCTAATAAACTACGGATAGTTACATAATAATTGTCGCCAGAACCAAGAGTAAAGTTCTTTCTCGGATTCAATCCATTGGTAATTCGGCCTATATAATCATTCAAAGTTCCTCGCTCAAAAATCTTTGGTATGAAACGATTTAGCGACTCATTCCAAACCATCTCGCCGCCGCTTGACTTATAGGGCTTGCCCTCATGGTTCGGGAAGTCGAACTGCACGAACCAGTAGTCATAGAGCTGGCGGGCGACCTGCTCTAAATTGCGATTTATCGCAGTAAGATTGTCAATTTGACTATCAAGATCTGTCACAACTTTAGCCAAACGTTTTTGTTCTTCGAGGCTTGGTAAAGTGACTTCTATATTCATAAAGTCATCGATATCAATGCGATTGTGACTGTTTGAGGTGTTATTGTGCTGCCCCGTCAGATATGTGGTGATAAAATCAGATCTCAATAAATAATAGAAATAATCATAATCGGCTTTTGATTCATCTATTACAAGAGGAAGAAATTCTGTTGAGCAGATGTTGTTGTTTTCATGACTGGAAACACGCCAAATTCTCCTAAAACGGACATTTAGCTTATTAAAGAGAATACATTTGCTTGGAACAACAAATTTGTTGCTCTGTATATCCGATCCCAGAAGGACCTCATGGGAACGGTTGTTGTCATACGATGGTAAACTATAGAGGTTCCAATAATCGTTTGGATTATTTCTTGGATCTACACTAGAAGTTACCAAGGTTGCAATATCTTTAATCTTCATTCTACAGTCATTTAGACTGCAAAAATAAGGATTATTTCTTTAACAGATGTACTTGCGATGGGCGATTTTTACATTATTTTGGTTGACCATAGCGTATTGTAAGGTCGTGTCTATCTTTTTGTGTCCCAGTAAACGCTGTACCTGCTCGATGGGCATTCCCTTGTCGATGGCGACAGTAGCCATAGTCCTGCGGAACTTGTGTGGGTGAATACGGCACACAGAAGCGCGACTTCCAAGCCAGCGAACACGAGCCTCAATTCCGCTAATGCTCATGCGCCCATGTCTGCCATTCAAGCTTACAAATAATGCCTCGTTATCATCGTCACGACCAGCAAGATACTTAAGTAGATGCACCTTCGCCCGGGCATTGAAATACACCGTTCTTTCCTTATTGCCTTTGCCAAGCACAACGCATTGTCGCTCGTGAAAATCAACGTCATTACGATTGATTTTAACCAGTTCGCCTACACGCACTCCTGTCGATGCCAGAAAATCAATCATGGCCAAGTCTCGCATCTCCTCGCAACCGTCACGCAGCGTTTCCAGTTGCTCGTCGCTGATGGTTTCTTTGACCAACTTCTCGGTTCGCACTTTGTGGATGCGGCGCACTGGGCTTTTCACGATGTAGTCCTCATCTTCAAGCCATGAAAAGAACCTGGCGAATATGCGCCGCATATTGTCGATTGTCACCATGCTGGAACCTTGTTCTTGCTGATATATCGTCAAGTATGAGCGGATATCGTCAGTACAGACAAGCCGCAAGTCTTTCTCAATTAGATTGAGAAACCGGCTTATTGTCATACGGTAGTAGGCTATCGTTTTTCCCGAACAGCCCTCAATGCTTTTAGCAGATAGAAATGACGCCAGCAGCACTTCGTTGTCATGGCTTACTTGCTCATCGTTGCAAACACATGACACATCAACGCCCTGAAGCGTGATGTGTAATACACCCTGTAATCGTTCTAACTGCGCCCCAGTCAGACAATCGATCATCCCATTCATGACCATTTCAATTATCTTCTCTTTCATTGCGATTGTAATTAAATATGAACCCTCAATATAATATAAATCGCAATTTACCTCACTTGGTTCTGCAGCAAGAGGCATATCGACGGGCTTAAAGTCATATACATTCTCTTTCCCGACTGATACCTGCCCATTTAACAGCATCGGCAACAACTCATCACGAAGTCTTTGAAGCCTATCAATCTCTTTCTGGTTTTGAAGTTGTGACTGAAATAGAGGCTCAACCTTTGAAGAATACTTTTCAATCAGGTCATTTTGAGGGTTCAGAACAGGAAACCTCAAACAGTCATCTCGTGATACCTCCTTAAATGTTGTTCCACTACCCATTTGTTCTATTTGTTTCATATGATTATGAAAGTAGTAGAACAAATACTGATAATATAGTGGATCTTTGCAAACAAAGCTTTTGAAACCTTGATTGGTGCAGACTTCGCAGCCAGCAATAGCAAGTAAACCAATTGGGGCTCGACTTGACATTAATATAGATTTTGCTGGAAGTAAGTGAGTGCTGCATGAATCATAACCTTGTTGAGTTATGCCTCGTGCCGTTTGGTATATGTATTTTGATTTTTGGTCTGATAAGTCTTTCGGTGTAACCCATACATAATCATTACCATAATTATTATCATCAGTAGTTGACGGTGTCGCTCCATTGAAAATATCAGATACATCGGAAAGATTGGCAACCATCCATTCTTTAGGTATTGAAATTTTCAGCCTTTCATTCCAGACCATTTCACCACCGCTTGACTTGTAGGGCTTGCCTTCTTCGTTTGGGAAGTCGAACTGGACAAACCAGTAGTCATAGAGTTGGCGGGCGGCCTGCTCTAAATTGCGATTTATCGCATTATCATATATGTTTTCAGTTTCTTTTTCCTGCCGATGTGCCACAATACACAGGAAAAAAGTTGTATCTTTGCGCTATCAGACATTAAACAAAGAGAAAGACTTCATTATGGCATTAGAAACAATACATAATACAGTCAACGAAAACGGCGAGTACAGCTGCGGTGACATCGGCATTTCTGCTAAAGAATGGTTTAATTCTGAAGCCAAACAACTATGGGAGATATAGCATTCTGGCTTTGTATAGTAGTCGTCATAGTAGTAGTGCTGAATTTGATTAGCGGATTTTTCGTCAACGACGATAAGAAAGACGAGGACAATAATCCCCAATAGGTATGGACGAGACACCAAGCAATGAACGGCATGAGCACATTGTCCAAATCAAGAACGGTGATATCCCTGTCGATGACCTTAATCTGCGCTGTTCCCTCATCGATTTCTACTCAGAATTGATCACAGCATATGAATAATATTCTCAAGTCATCAGCAATATAGCAACCTCATCCCTCATGGCTCATGGTTAGACTTGCAAAAAGTATTCATTAACGATAACTTCGATAAATTGAAATAAAGAAAATGCCAATAGATTCAGAACATAGTGCTTTAGGCAGATGGATTTTGAAGAAACTCTTCAAAATCGATATTGATGAATTAGCGAGTGATCAACGCGCTTCACATGCCTTGCTCGATGCTGCCAATAAGCATAAAACCCAACTTGATGCCGCTGTAGCGGCTAAAGAAGCTCAAATTACCGACCTGCTACAGCAGATTGAAGCATCAAAAGCTG
>JAEEGL014354097.1_pt1 | contig 11713 bp, 2 predicted proteins | sample 9134231 | NCBI WGS metagenome assembly JAEEGL01 (sample SAMN16246548, study PRJNA631951) | gut metagenome | biome: gut microbiome; feature: rumen; material: fiber-attached | host: Bos | place: Iran: Karaj | collected 2018-10
AAAAACTTACACTTTTTTCCTGGACATTATAATCGATTACAAAACAACTGTACATTATACTAACTATACATTGAATTTTATCCAACAATATTGTATAGTATAATTATTGGCACACGCAATCATTGGCGGTCTTGTCTCCGATATTTGACTGCTTGCAGAAATGTAGGCAGATTATTCAATAAAGGAGGCCAGTATGAGTCAGTACGAATTTTTGGATTTGCTGTTTACAGCTATTCAAATTCTAATCGACATTATTACGCGCCTTCGTCAAAAAAGACAAAAAGGAAAGCGAAATAAAAAATAAGACCGCCACAGCTTTGAACCCTCGTGGCGGTCTTTAACCAAAACCGAGGCAAGACGCTTGATTGCGCTGTGCCTCTTTATGTTTTAAATATATACCACTTGGCCGGTGGGGTCAAGGGGATTTTTTTTTACTCTACTTTTACATATTCAATCTGACGATCAGCCAGATAGCTTATGTATACATTGTTACCACTGGTTATACCAATATTTACACGGTACTGAACCGGAATGCCGTTTGTTGGAACATGGTAGGCTTCCCAGTTGCCGGTAAACAATTCGTCAAATGAACCACCAGAACCCGCTTCTGTTTCTGTAGTTGGAGCGATTGTTGCAGCACCAGTCATAGGAATCAAAGGCTTAACAAGTTTTGCTACTTTTACAGAACGTGCAGTATCTGCATTTGACATACTGTAATAACTTATATATGGAACAATACAACTTGTACCATCAATAGTTACTCCTTCCCGGATTGCAAGGTCAACATACTGACCAACCTGCTGGTAGCCATCTACAGTTACAGCAACAGGAGTTGCAGTTACACTAGACATATATGCGTACTTTAAGTCACCATTACCAGTGTCGTAGTAAGCAAAGTGAATACCACCTTTAGAATCAGTTTTCATTGCAATGTATTGACCAGCACTCTCATCGTCAATTGTAACTTTGTTCCATGGTTGACCAGCACCTGCTACAGCAGTATTTACTTCACCACTTGAAAGATTTGTAATTGAAATTGATGAACTTGTACCTGTTTGCATAGAGCGAACAACTACTTGATTTGTTGTAGAAGCAGGATCAACTTCTGCATATGCTCCATATCCATTTTAAAGGATTAAATTAAGTTGATATGCAAATTCATGATTCTTTCTTGAACCTGTTAGGTTAGTATTGAAAGGAACTGTAACATCCTTTGCAACATCACCATCAACAGCTATCTTAAATGTTACTGTACCCGTATCTGGAAGTGTCCTAAATGTTTGATAACCTGAATAACTTGTTGCAGGGCTTGTATTATACTTCATGATAAGTGCACCATTTGCAGCATCATACCATGATACAAGTGCTGTTGTTCCCGTTACGCCTACAGCAGAATATGAACTGTTTTCATTCGCTCCTGCAATAACCATATAACCTTGATTGGATGTCAAATCATTACGAACAGTACCTTCAACGGATTTTCTACAGTTATTATTATAGCCAGTCCAAGTTGTACGAGAGCCTCCTGTGTAAGGAACCAAATTTGTTTTACCATCAGCTAAACTAGATTCAGAAGTAAAATATCTGAATTTAATTATTTTTTGAGTAGTGTCATAATATGATATGTAACCTTTTGTATTTGCATCATTTCCTTTTACTACAATATCCGGCCACTTATAGCGGTCAAGATTATTTAAATTTGCTCCATTCCAATTGCTTTCAAGATACAAAATATTTGCATCAGAAAAAACTTGTCCATTAGTTCGAGCCGCAGTGTATTCTGATTTCGCATTATTAGCATTTGCTCTTGTCAGTGCAAAATGAGAAGGTCCCATCGTCCAATCATCTACAGGATTATAACTATCACCACAAGCAGAAACAGTAAATATTGTTCCACTATCATTTATCGCAATAGCATTATCAAAATAACGTGTAAACGATTTTCTCAAATTTTGCACTGTACCCACAGATGTACCACTTGCCCCGGTAAATATAGAGTAATAATCCGCTCCATATCCGGATGCAAAATTAATTGTAGTTCCACTAATTGCCATATCAAGCATACGTTTATCATCTGTATTTGTTGTAGTTGTTACATCTACAATCTTCAGTTCCCGCTTGTCTGTAAGGTTATCATTATTCTGTCCATTTGGTTCAGTATTGTATTCAATAATACGAGTTGTTGCTGTATCACCTGTGCCCGTCGTTACAGATTTTGCAGTCTTATTGTTCAAAGACTCTACTGTTCCTACTTTTGCAACTACATCCCCTGTCATAAACGTAGTAGTACTACCAACAGAAACATCAAGACTATTTGTTGTGCTTGTATTTACAGGAGTCAGATTTGTACTTGTGCCAATATCAACTCTTGAAGAAGTTCCATTCAAGTTGAAACCATTGATTGTCAAAGAACTTCCACGACGTACAGGATAAAGTCCCAAAGCAGAACGGCTCAATACTGTAGGGCGCTTTCCTGTTGCGAGTTCTGTCTTGATTTCCGTAATATACGGCACAACATCCACCTTGTAATAAGGTGTCATATTACTAGCAACTGGAGATTTATAAACAACAGTAGAAGCTGGAGTTGATTCTGTTACTGGTGTATTACCATAGATGTCTGTAAAGTATGTTGACAATGCACTCTCACCCTCACTTACATCGCCCCATTTATAAGAAGTGAGAGTTGTTTGTGTTGTTCCACTGTGATTTGAAGTTTTTGTGTCATCAGTTCCACGAGCATCTATTGCATATACAACTATTGCCTTATCTACTTCAGCAACATTTGTACGCTTTGCTGTATCAACGGTAAGTGTCCAATGAACCATATGTCCGTTACCATTTAGGTATACATCTTCTGCAACGAAGCCCCAGCCTTTTGCATCTGTATATGCCTCAGTAGACCAATTGGTACCATCGTAAGTTGATGCTTTTTTTGCTGTACCTATATTTGTATGATTTACCATCTGAACCCAAATTTCACTGAGTTTAATATCATCATAAGCATAACCTTCTACCTTTATCTTTCCAGATACCTTAGGGTCTCCATCAAACTCACCTGTAGATGCTGGACTTCCATTGTTCTTATAAGTAGCAGTTTCTTTCCAATCATTTTCAAGTTCAATATGTCCTAAAGCTTTACCAGAATCCCATTCAACAGAATTGTCTGTTTTAGAATTCCAATAGAACGGACGAATACCAGTTTTAGGAGATGTAACATCTGTATAATGAATCTGTAAAGCTACCTGAAGTTCACAAGAAAGTTGAGTATCACCTTCAGTGCTATCAGAAATGATTATATCGAACCAGGTTGGAGCATTAGAAGTAGAATTATCAAGATTTCCAAGAATTCCGGCACCATCAAAAGTAATTACACCATCAGTATTACCATCTATATAGTTAATAGAATTTTCATCTGTTTGTGTAATAGATTGTATATCCTGTCCAACGTCTGCTCCAGACACAGCCACATCTGAGTCATTTTTTATTGCAGCTTTAGAAGAACTCTGTAATGCTTTTGAGTTATTAGCTGTTGAAGGTGTAAATCCTGTAACTTTTTTTGTATTAGAATCTACTGTAAAGGCACCTTTCTTACCAATCTTATATTCATAGTACAAAGCTCCATTACCGCCGACAATTTCTGGAATAAACTTAACTGTATCTGTTACCTTCATAAATGCAGTTGAACTTGATGCTGCAATTCCTTCCACATCATCCTGATTTCCAGAAACAATCAATTTAGAAGTAATATCGTTTGAACGCTCTACAAGTTTATTATTAATTGTAGGGCGAACACGAGAATAATATCTGCTCTTTGTTTCTGATGCATAATCAGCTGCGTGAGCTCCTGAATTTCTCCAACCTTTGTTATTTCCATTATAATCTGTCCATATTGTAACACCTGCAAGACGAGGAGCATTGTTTTCTACTTTTCCTGAATATGTCTTCTCAGTAGCATTTCCTGCCTTATCAAAAGCAACAAAGTGAATTGTAATTGGGCCGTCAAGCATATTCTGAGAATTGATAGCTGCTGTCCATGGATAAGAAGAAGACTGCTTTGTTACACCTTCAATCATCCAGTCACCATCACCACCATTGATAACATTTCTTTCAGTTCCTGTTTTATCATAAAGACCATTATAAGTTGCACCTGATTTCTTACTTTCTGAAGAAAGATTATCAATTACCAATGCAGGAGAAACATATACCTTCTTTGAAGAGCCTGAATTAAGAGTTCCTTCAACTTTAATTGATGTGGTAGTAACCTCTGTAATCTTATAAATCACACCATCAACTTTACAAAGGCCACCCTTGCGAACCCAATCATCACTTACAGTAACTGTAATAGTATCAGAATTTGTTGAAGCTCCTGTCAATTCCTTCCAGTAAATACCATCAGTATATGAGAAGCTTCCTATTGGATAATAATTATTCTTTTTATCGTTATTATCTCCTGTTTTGTTTTTTGTAACCATAGGGTCCACAATATTTTCTGGATCACCACTACCGATTGTTCTTGTAAAGTACATTACAATTCGTTCAAAACCACTCTGTGTTCCTTCTTCATCAAAGGTTCCGTATACAGAATACATACCAGATGAATTCTGAATTGATATTCCATTAGAAGAAAGTTCTTCAGCACCATCTAATGAACTTACAGTAGCCTTAAAGTCTGGTGGAGTATTATCATAATTTACCTTTACAGTACGTTCTACAGAATTACTCTCGCTAGTTGCATCCACTGCAGAGATTTTGTATGTAATAGTTCCAGCTCCTGTTGTTTTTCCTATTTTTATAGCAAAATGATAATCATATGCAGTACTTGAGGTGGATTGTTCTGTTACTTGTTTTAAGATTACATTATCTACAGTTTGAGGTGTTCCAGTATTTGTTGTATCATTCCTTAGAACGAGAGTATGAGAAACTGATCCGTCATGCCACAATAAACTCTTTACACCATTATCATCTGTTACAGAACCAATTAAATACCACTCACCAGAAATCCACATATCCTCTTGATATGTCATACGATTAGAAATATTACTGTCTGCAAACAAATCGTTTGCATTTGTATCTACAAATTTTACAAGCTGAAGAGGTATAGTATTACCAATTGAAGGTGCATTCTTATCAATCTGGATTGTACGAGAAACAGTATCACTGATTTTATCAGAAGCACTCTTAGCAATAAACTTTAAAGTATATTCAGGAGTATCATTGTCTTTTTCCAATTCATGGTGACTGTTAATAGCAAAATTCCAACTTGATGGAGTTCCACTTACTTCTACACCTTTACCTGCATCACCTGTCTTAGTTGTATCAAAAGTAACGGGTTTATAATAAGGCTCAGCACCGGTAGATTTATTTTTGCTGTCAGTAATAAGTGCATCAAGTTTTGATACCCAGTCACTTGCGTTAGCGTTTGCTCCAGGTACAAGAATCTGAGCATAAACCTTTTCTACAGTACTTGTTTCATCAATAGTTGTTATACCTGCAAAACGGATTGTACCTCCAAGTTTAGCACCTGCCTCTGGATAATTAATTTCAACAAATGGTTTTCCTCCATTAGGAATAACGTTTAAGCTTAGACTCTTTGGATCTGATTTATTTCCAACCTTATCCTCAAGATAAACCCAAAGTTTAAGAACTTGTGTAGTATCATAAGTATCCAAATTTGATACGTTATAAAGAGTCTTAAGCCAATACCTGAGTTTCAAATCATGAGTTTCAGACTCATTTGTAACAGTATCTTCAGAATCCTTGTCAAAGACTAAAGAGAACTCGTTGCTGCTATTCTCAAGAAGTACAGTTTTCCAATTAATTCCAATAGCTGTTTTTGCATCAGCTGGAGTAGCTACATCTCCATTAGTCAAATAATAATATACATTCTGAACATCATTTGAAAGAACCATACCACGTATTTCTTCTGATCTTACACCGTATATTGTCTGATCATCTTTATGAGTTGTATACTTAAAGTCTGCAGGAGTATTATCAATAGTGAAAGTATAGCTTTCTTCTTTTGTTTTCGTACCATCAAAAGTAGTAACAATACAAGAACGAGTTCCCGAAACAAAACCTGTAACATCAACATCACCTGATGTCCAGCAATTATATGAAGCCTTTGCTGTGTCTGCAGGATGTTTTGTTGTATCTTCATCGAGAGAATAAATGTAGTATCCATCATCCAATTTTCCTGAAGTAGCAGTTGTTGGATTATCTCCTTCTTCCGCTGGTACCTTAAATGTAACGCTGGAAATTCCATTTTTATCCCATGCAAAAATACGTACCTTAAATGTATTTGCATTTGTACCACCAAATACTGCAGAATTATTATTTGTTAACCAATTAGCATCTATTGCAGCATCTTTATTCTTTGCAAGATAAGCAAAAGAATCTGTAACTGGAGGAGTTGTATCTGTCGTAACTATAAGGCGAGTTGAAGTTACTCCTGTAGTTAAGTTGTCTTTATCACAAAGCTTTGGAGTATTGAAAGAGTATGTTGTTTCATTTGAACTAATAAACGGTGTTGTATTTTTAGCATCTTTGATTTTGAACCAGATATATTTTTTACCATCACCAGGTTTTAATGTGAATGAACCAGTAGCTTTATAAGTAAATTTAGCGTTTGCCCCAGTTTCTGACTGTTTCCATTCTGAAGAATCTTCAGCAGGTACTACGTCACCAGAAACTAAGTTTCCATTTTCATCTGTAGTATCTTCTGTTACAGCACACCAGACATTATTCACTTCTGGAGTTCCATCATCATCTGAAATTACACCATCCAATTCAGAATTTGATGAACTAATGTCATCACTAAATGATATAGAGAACTTTACTACAGGTCGGTCTGAATCTTTGTTTACTGCAAGAGCAAGAGGTGCTGCATAACCTGTATTACCTGCCTTGTCTGTGGCGGCTACTGTGAAGTAATAAGTTCCATCCCCAAATGTTGATGCATCCGTGTTTAGTGTCCATTCATTATTACTACTATCAATTTCTGTAGTTTCATATGGAGTCCATTTAGAAATAGCAGTTACACTATTCTTTTCGCTAGCGTCAGTTGTGTAATAAAGCTTAATTGTCTCACCTTCTTTTAAGCCATTTGTATCGCTTGCAGTACCTTTAAGCTTTATTGAACCATTTACATATGGAACATCTTCATCATTTGTTCCGGCATTTGATTTTTCTGCAACAGAAACTTCTACAGTTGGTGGAGTTTTATCAATTGTAACAGTGAGGTTACAAGAGAATGTATTTCCTTTTCCAGACTTATCTGTTGCAGTTGCAGTAAACAACTTAGATACAGGAGTTGTTGATGATCCGTAAATCTCATCTAGAGTTTCCACTGGAATTGTCGCTGTCCAGGTTTCGGCAGTTTCATTTACATCTGCTTTTATCCATTTTGCTTTAGTTTCATCATATTTAAGCCAGACACTCTTAATTCCAGCATGATTTGCAGAAGGATTATCTTTAACAGTTCCTGTAATAGTAAGAGTCTGACTTGCATTTGTGAACACACCGATTGCAGGAGCATCCGAACTGATAGTTGGAGATTCATAATCTACATTGATTCTATAGTCATTATAAGTATCACCATTATATTCAACGCCTTCGAGAGCTGCATTTCCAACATTATCTACTGCAACAAGAACAAGATAGTTTTCTCCTGCTGAAAGGTTTGCAATTGTTGTTTTGTAGTTTGTTGTGATATCGGTATAGTATTTTTTCTTTGTATCAGTACCCTTTGTAATTGCTACTGTACCACCATTTACTGGAGTAAATGTACCTCCAAGTTTACCTTCGTTTGTTCCGGTACTGTCGTCGGTGTAGAATACACGTCTTGTTTCAGGTGTTTTCAGAAGAGAGAAGTATCCATCTGCCTGTGTCTTGTAATTTGTAAGGAAACTTGAAGCATAATTATTTGAATCATTTGGCCGAGTTGTGAAAACCTTATAGTAAATAAGATTTACGCCTGAACCTTCTGCTGCATTTTCTTCATCGCTAACCTTATCTTCAAACTTACCACGAAGTTTTACAGTCTCTGCATTTCCATAGGTATTACCAGAATATTTACCACCTACATCCTTATCTTTTTCTGCCCATGCAGGAACTCCCGAAGTTACTGTACCATCCTGAGCAGTTCCATTTGAAATAGCAGTTCCGTTTCCATCATCATCAAGAATTACTTCTTCTATCGCATCTTTTTTAACATAATCATCACGACTCTGGTCTCCAATACGGAAGTACAAGTCTTTTGGAGCAGGTACTGTTGTACCATTCTCATCCTTTGTAGTACTCTTGTCCATAAGATGTACACCATTTGGACCCTGAGTATCAAATTTTACATTAAATGTAGTTTCATCACTGACGTTTCCGGCAGCGTCGGTTACAGTAACTGTAATTTTTGCGCCATACTGCCAATAGTTTCTTTTCTTTATTGTTGTACCATCTTCTTTGTATTCATAGTTTGCAAACTCAATTTCATCAAAGAAGCCTGTTTTATTACTATCTTTTATAACGCGAGAATCGTTAATCTTAGTTCCAGAAGCATTTACATTTATTATTTCTAGATTTATAGTTTCTACACCAGAAACACTATCTGATGCCTGACCAGAAACTGTAAATTTTTGGTCTTTATTATTTAAATAGTAATAACTTGATTTATTGAAAACAGAATACTCATTGGAATCAGTTTCCAGCTTAGCTTTTGTAAACGTTGGTTTTACATTATCCCTGTAGTATTGAATAGTCTTTTTTGTTGTATCATTTGCATCTGAAATGGCATAGGTAACTACAATATCATCATCAGCTTTATAAATATCACTTACCAGAATTTCATCTTCATATGTATTATCATTAATTTTTGTTGGAGTAATTGCTTCGCCATTTCGCTTAAATGTATATGGAGCTTCTCCATTTTCAATATTTATTGTTACTTTTACCGTTTTAGAGTTATCTCTCTGATATTCTGATACATATTTTGTATCCTGAGTAAGTGTATACTGAGGTCCAGTACCTGGAATTTTTACAACATAGGTTTTCTTTGTAAAATAATTCTTATTTTCAGCATTTGCTTCCGCAGTTGTAATTGCTGTACGAATTTCACTTTCTTGAAGAGTTGAAAGATCTGCTCCAAACTTAAAATTCTTATCATAAGCTGTCTGTGTAATAAAATAGAAGCCTGTTGTACCTGGCATTTTATGTGTTACACTTACTTCTTTTCCTGTTTTTTTATAAAGGGCATATCTTTCACTACTTTCCAGATTTGCAGTAGCTGTAGCATCAGCATCATAACCTACATACGCTGGATCTGCTTTATTCTCCTCTGAAACCTCAGTTTTAGGTTTTACTGCCTGAACTTCAAACAATACATAGGCAACACTGTCATCATCTGTAATTTTACTTGAAATTCCACCGGAAATAATATTCTTAGACTGAACATCTGCCGCATGTGCATTAATATAATAAGGATTGAGAATACCTGCTTCCCAGGTAACTCCATCCTGAGCTTCAAATTTAGGTTTATCTGTTGACTGATCAATTTTGCATGCAATTACTTTTGGATATTCATTGCCAGCTTTATCCTCTGCTAAAATCTTAATATCAATTTCTGATAAATCTTCTATAAGAGTTGTGTCATAGATGAAATAAACTTTGGATTGTGTCTGGAATGCACTTTCGCGGGAAGGCTCGGTTGCGTTCTTTTTCCAAACCTGATATTTCCAGCCTTTTACTCCAGAAAAAATATCTTCTACAAGTCCTGTAACACTAATTTCACCATTCAAAAGAAGAGGTTCAGTTGTATTAATTTCTGGTGTAATGCTTACTTCATTTACTTCAGGGTTATCTACATCAAAGTAAACTGTCTTGTAAGTAGAAGTACTCTTATCTTCACCATTTGATGAGCGAATTTCCAAAGCAAATTCTGTACTTGCAGGGCTTGTACCATCAGCCTTCTTTTCTGCCTTTGTTTTGAATGTTGAATTTGGAATTGTAAATTCAAAATTATATTCATCTGTTTTTCCATCTACTAAATCAGCATCTGTAACAGTTTTTGAATCCCAAATTTCATTACATCTTATAGAAACAACCGGTTTACCCTCAGTAAGTCTGGTTACACCTTGTATTGTAAGGCTGCCGTCTTCTTTTACATAAACAGTTGCATCTGAAGGAATTATATTCTTCAATGTAGGAGCAGAAGACAAAGAAACAAGATAAAAACCATAACCATTATTTGCAGCAACAATTGGCTGATTGTTTTCATCTTTTCCATTAAGTATAACGAGATATGGTTTTTCAACCTCCAGTCCGTTGGCACTGCTCTTTACATTTACTGTAAACTGATAGTTTGAACCTATTTTCTTCTTACCATTTGCTACTACAGGAGCTTCAATTAAGTCTCCATATCCAACATATTTTCCGTTTTCAAACTTACATTTCTGGAAATAAACCTTAAAATTATCATCATTTACAATAGGACTATTATCAAGACCTATATTAACCTGAACTGTAATATCAGAATCATTCGAAACTGTATAATCAGAGTCGAGTTTAAGACATTCTGCATTTTCACCGGCAAGAAGTGTTGGTTTTCCAGCTATAGAGTAAGTTGGATTATTCTTTGGATCAAGAACAAAAGAGCCTAAGGTTTTCTTTTTAAGCGCAAGAGTATCAAGAATTGCAGCTGTGTCAATTCCTGAACTGCGTGAAGAATCTAATCCAAAAGAACCATTTAAAATATGGTAAATATCTGTTACTTTGGCTTGTTTTAATACAGAATTAGAAATTTCTTCATAAATATAATAATCACTTGTTGGGTTTCCAAGTAAATCTGCTGCAGTTTGTTCAGATCCATCTGCAGGATATCTCTGAGCACCATCAAAGGCTGTAATAGAACAATAATACTGCTGCGGAACAAAATCAGCAGGCGCAACATCTCCATAAATATTTTTATAAGCCTCATCTCCATATTTTGCTACATCAAGAGAAATTGAAGGAGGAACATTGGTTAAGGTTACTGTTGTTTTATAATCTGTTTTAGCTTTATCACCATATACATCAACATTGATATGATCAATATTACTATCATCTGCACCAAGGCCTTCGAGAGTAAAAAGCTGTCCATAAGTGTCTGCATTGGAAAGTGTTGCATTAATATCTGTTCCTGGTCTCTGAAGAACAATTACAGGAGGTGTATTATCAATAGTAAATGTTGTGTTTCTGATTGTTGTACGGCCTGTTTCATCCTTTATAGTGACAATCGCCTGGTAAGAACCATCGGTTATCTTTGATGTTTTGGCTGGAATAACAATTGTGTATGTTCCTTCGGTGCGGGCTTTTATTTTTCCGTTCAATACGCCGGTGAAAGTTTCTGAATAACCACTTCCATCAGTACGTTCAACCTGTGCAACTACGCTTTCAATTTTGCCGTCATCAGAATAAGTTCCAACAATAGCAAAATCATCACGAATGACGGAATCTATAGGTGGATTCTGAATTGTGAGTGCTGGAGGCTCAGTATCTACCGCAGCTCCGAGTCCTATCTGGCAGGACACACTTATAATAGAAAGAATCGTTAACAACGCAATCGCAATTTTTTTCATATCAACACCTCATAAAACACAAGTTGACACTTTTTTAACAATAAACCCTATCTATATATATCGACACCTCTCCCAATTATCTTAACCCTAGATATGATAAGACCTTTTTA
>JAEEGL014414799.1_pt1 | contig 11713 bp, 13 predicted proteins | sample 9134231 | NCBI WGS metagenome assembly JAEEGL01 (sample SAMN16246548, study PRJNA631951) | gut metagenome | biome: gut microbiome; feature: rumen; material: fiber-attached | host: Bos | place: Iran: Karaj | collected 2018-10
GGGCCGGACCCACATGGTGTCCGCCTTATTGATCTGAACAAGCTCCCCCGCCGCCACCAGAAGCTCGTCTGTAACCAGGATCTGGCCGCCCTTCGCAAAGCCCTGCACGCGCGAGGCGAGATTGACGTTGCGGCCGATCATGTCGTATTTTGTGCGCGTCTCAGAGCCGATATTGCCGAGGATGGCCTCCCCCGTGTGAAGTCCGATCCCCATGGCGATCTCCGGATAGCCCTGCGCCCGGTTCCATTCGTTGACGTGCGGCATGCGCCGCTGCATCGCGACCGCGCAGGCCACCGCGTCGCGCGCGGCGGACTCGTTCGGCCGCGGCGCGCCGAAGACCGCGACGATCGCGTCGCCCACGAACTCGAGGATGTTGCCCTGCCAGGCGTTGATGATCTCGATCATCTCTTCGAGATAATGGTTGAGCATGCGGAGAAAGGCCACCGCGTCCATCTGCTCGGAGAGCTCGGTGGAGCGCCGGAGGTCGGAGAAGAAGATCGTCACCTCGCGGCGCTCTCCGCCGATCCGCAGTCCGTCCCCGCCGGCGAGGATCTCCTCCAGCACCTCGTCCGTCAGATAGCGTCCGAAGGTGCGGCGGATGAACTCCTCCCGCCGATGCAGCGTCTCCTTCAGCCGGGCGTTCTCCTCCTCGAGCGCGCTCAGCCGGTCCGTATCCTGTCCGTTCACAATACGATCTCCTCTCCTTCCCGGGCGAAGCGCAGGTCCTCGCGGCCGAACCGCGCCTCCCGCGCGAAAAGCTCCGCGTCCGTGCTGCGCGGGTCGTGGTGCACGAGCCACAGCCGCTTTGCGCCGCTGCGCTCCAGCAGCGCAAGCCCTTTCTCCGCAGAGGAATGGCCGAAGCCGTTCCGGTCTGCGAGCTCCTCCTCCGTATACTGCCCGTCGAACAGCAGCAGGTCGACACCCCGCGCGAATTCGACAAGCCGGGAAAAAGACCTCTCCTCGTATTCGTAGTCCGTGGCGTAGACCAGGCTCTTCCCCCGATAGCTCAGCTTCATCAGGACGCTGCCCCCCGGGTGGCTGCCCGGGATCCCCTCCGCGCGCAGTTCCCCGATCTCTGTCGGGAGCGTGAGCGGCAGGATCCGGACGTCCCCCGCATAGCCGCGCAGGCTGACCGGCCAGAAGGGCGGCGCGTAGAGCGCGTCCAGCAGCGCGGCAGGGTCCGCCCCGCCGTACGCGGGCACGTGGATCACGGTCTTTTTTCCGGCCTGCGCGAGGCGCGGATACATGCCGAGGCCGAGCAGATGGTCCAGATGCAGATGGCTCAACAGGATATGGGGCGGCCTGGGGAAGTCCGCGGGCGCCGCGAGCAGCCCGCTCCCCGCATCCAGGAACACCGTCTCCCCGCCCGCCCGGACCATGTAGCAGGAGGTGGCGCCGCCGAAGACCTCATGTCCGCTGCGGCTCACGGCCATGGAGCCGCGCGCCCCGAGCACGGTGAGACGCAGATCGGTATCCTCCATGCGTTTTCCCTCCTCTCATCGGAAAGCACCCGCGCCGGGGTGACGCCGCGGCGCGGGTGCTCTTTTCAAAACTGCGTGGTGGTGCTGTAGACCTCGATGAAATAATCCATGCTCTCCTTCAGCCAGGCGCTCTTTTCGCCGCCGTTCTTCTCCGCCTCCTCGTTCTCGTAGACCACGCGGCAGGCGTCGGCGTATTTCTGCGTCGTCTCGCGCAGACGGCGGCTGAGCTGCCGCATGATGGCGAGGAGCTTCTCCGGCTTGTCCCGGAAATAATCCGCCAGTTCATCCTCCGTGATCTCCGCGAGCGCGGTGCCGTCCTCGAGTGCGACGGCGGTGGCGGAGCGCGGATAGTACTCCAGCATGCCCATCTCGCCGAGGGTCTGCCCGGCGCCGAGCTCCGCGATCTGTTTTTCCTCCGGCGTTCCGTATGCGTCGCAGACACCGATCCGGCCGCTCAGGATATCATACATGCAGTCACTGTAATCGCCCTGCTTGAAGACGATCTGACCGCGGTCAAAGCGTTTCGTAATCATGGTGTGTCCTCCCCTCAGGTATGCGCGTAGAAGTTGAAGCCCTTATACAGGGCGCAGAACTTCCGGATGCTGTCCAGCAGCTTCCCGCTCTTGGCCGAGCCGCTCTTCTCGGCTTCCGCCGTCTCGTATACCGTGCGGCAGGCCTCCATATAATCCCGGGTCGTGCGGCGCAGACGGCTGCACATCTGCTGCATCAGGAGCAGGACCTTGGTCGGCTGCTCGTCGAAATAGCGCAGGAACTCTGCCTCAGAGACGGTGTCGAGCACCGTGTCGTCCTCCAGCGCGACCGCCGTCGCGGAGCGGGGCGCGTGCTCCAGCAGCCCCATCTCGCCGAAAAGCTGCCCCGGATAGAGCTCCGCGATCAGCTTTTCGTTCTCCCCGCCGTAGTCCGTGAAGATGCCGACCCGCCCGGATTGGATGTCGTACATACAGTCGCCGGGCTCGCCCTGCCGGAAGATGATGATATCGCGTTCAAAGGCTTTCAGATCCATATCGCATACCTCCTGTAGTCTGTTGGATTCCTGCCGGTATCTGTTATGCTTCATCATACTCCAATCCCGCCGAAAGTGCAAGAAAAACCGGCGCCTCGTCCGGTCGATCCGCCGGGACAGACCTTTTTTGAACAGAGCGGCCGATCGGAGTTTACCTTTCGGGCGATCTGTGCTATACTGACTATCTCCGTTCATATCCGTCCCGCCGGTCCCGTGAGGCTGCGCGCGGGGCCGGAGAGAAGAAGGCGCTGAGACCGGAAAAGAGAGGGCGCAGACGCCGCCGTTCGATCCGGTTCGGGCAAAAGAGCGCGCGCCGCAGTCCCGTTTTTTGTACACTTTTGTTCGTGTTCCGGTATTGCGTATTAGTTCAAAAGATGATAGAATATAATCCAAATATTTTTGTCGTTCTTTTTTCCGTGCGGAAGGCGCTGCGTCGTCCGCGCCGGACAGGAGGGACGCATTTCGGCTTGAGAGTTTTCATCCTGCTAAGATAGAGGTACGAACGTGAAGAAAGCAATCGGATTGATCCTGGTGGTCGCGATCCTGGCGGCGGGTGTGATGTACCTGCGCGGGGTCGAGCATGCGGATCAGGAAAACATGCGGGACCTGTATTCGGTGGTCGAGCCGCTGCAGAGAGAGCGGGAGACTCTGGTCCAGGAACGGGATAAGCTGGAGATCGATTACGCGCTGGAGATGCGCGACATCGGTACGGTGGAGCTCCTGTTCCGCGAGATGGACAGAAGGATCTTTACGGAGGTCTATCCTCTGATGCGCGACCGCGGCATCACGGGCGTGATCGGGCTCTCGCACGAGGAGTATCCCGGCACCACCGGCAAGCTGACGATCGAGCAGTACAACCGTCTGCTGATGGACGGCTGGGGCAGCTGCCTGCTCTATGACCGCAAGCCGAAGGATTTCGAGTCCTGGTTCGCGAGCCTTTTGCGTACGCTGGAGCACGACAAGCTCCCGATGCCGACGGCGATCTTCATGGCCGACGGCTGCTACGAGAGCGAGATGGAGGAGCAGCTCATCAACGCCGGGATCCGGACGGTCATCCTCAATACGGAGGACGGCCACTCCGCCACGGTGAGCCCGGTGGAGAACCGGGAGCTGTGGTATACCGGCGCGATGCCCTGGAACTACACCGGGGTCAGCCGCGATACGGAGATCCTGGCCCGGACGAACGGCGCGAACCTGGTGTTCACGATCAGCTTCCGGAATCTGTGGGACGCCTTCGACAAGACGGCTTTCACCGCGGTCCTGGATACCTGGGCCGCCCTCCAGCCGGAGGACGATATCCTGCAGGAGATGATCGAAGCCACGCCGACGCCCGCCGTGAAGGATCCGACGCTTCAGGAGACGCCGGAGGATCAGCTGGCGAAGCCCCAGCTCAAGTTCGTGAATTTCGAGCAGGCTCGCAGCGCGCATGAGAGCGCGGAGGCGAAAAACGCCGAGCTGACCCGCGAGCTCACGGCCCGACAGGCGGAGATCGATGAAAAGATCGCAAAGCTGGACGCCGAGATCCGGGAGCAGTACGACCGGTGGAGCGAGAGCCAGCAGCAGCTGAACGTCCCCTTCGGAGCCTGATACATATTTGGCAGAACGACCCGACCGTTTTGCCGGACCGCAGAGCGGCCCGGCGGAACGCCCAGCGGCGTTTCGCCATTCTACCGTCATGATGGAGTGCCCGCTATGAACAAATCAACCAAGGACGATTCCGAATACATCGACCTTTTGCAGATCGCCCGCATCCTGTGGAAGTACGCGGTCGTGATCCTGCTCGTCGGCATCGTGTTCGCCGCGCTTCTTTTCTTCTACGCGAAGATGTTCGTCTCGCCGCGCTATGAGGCGAACGCCCTGTTCTATGTCAACAACAGCACCTTCTCCCTGAGCAGCGCGGTGAGGATCAGCACCGGCGAGCTGAACGCCGCCTCCGATCTGGTCGACACCTATGTGGCGATCCTGCAGTCCCGCGCCAATATGGAGCTGGTCATCGAGGAGAGCGGCGTCAACTACTCCTACGAGCAGCTGCGGAAAATGGTCTCCGCCAAGGCGGTCAACTCCACCGGCCTGTTCCAGGTGACGGTGAGCTCCACGAATCCGGAGGAGGCCCGAACACTGGCCAATACCATCGCGGTGATCCTGCCGGATAAGATCTCCGACATCGTAAACAACAGCTCGGTCGAGGTCGTGGACTACGCGGTCACGCCGCATTCCCGCGTCTCGCCCAGCTATATGAAATACGCCGCCGTCGGCCTGCTGCTCGGTATGCTGCTGTGCAGCACGATCGTCCTGCTGGCGAGCTTCTTCGACGATGTGATCCACGACGAGGATTATCTGCTGCAGAACTTCGATGCCCCCGTCCTGGCGACGATCCCCGATCTGATGGCCAAGACGCCGAAGAAGTACGGCTACTACAGCGCGGCCGCGCCGTCTGAGAAAAAAGGAGGGAAGGCGTAATGGCTAAGAAAAAATCTCCCTCCCGTCTTTCCGCCAAGGAGCTGCGCCAGCAGAAGACCATGCTCTGCGACGGGCTGAACTTCGCGGCGGCCGAGGCCTACAAGCTGCTGCGGACGAACCTGCAGTTCTCCCTGCCCGAGAAGCCCTGCCGCATCATCGGTGTGACGAGCTCGGTGCGCGGCGAGGGCAAGTCCACCACCTCGGTGAACCTGGCCTATACCATCGCCCAGGCCGGCAAGCGCGTGCTGCTGATCGACGCCGACATGCGTCTGCCCAGTGTCGCGAGCAAGCTGGAGCTTTCGCAGAAGCCCGGACTCTCCAATCTGCTGGCCGGCCTCAACGGGGAACGGGACTGCATGCATGTCTCTCCCTATATGGAAAACTGGTACATCCTCCCGGCCGGCGACATCCCGCCCAACCCCTCGGAGCTGCTCGGGTCGGAGCGCATGCACGCGCTGCTGGACCGCTGCGCGGAGATCTTCGATGTGATCGTGATCGACCTGCCGCCCATCGGCGTCGTCACCGACGCGCTGGTGATCTCGCAGTGGACCGACGGCCTGATCGCGGTGGTGCGCCAGAACTACACCGAACGCAAGGCGCTCAACGCCTGCATGTATCAGGTCAACAAGCTCGGCGCCAAGTTCCTCGGCTTTGTCATGACGGACGCCGCGGTCGGCGAATCCAGCTACAAGCGCTACGGCAAGTACGGCCACAAGTACGGCTACGGCTACGGCTATGACTACGCGGGCGCGAAGTCCGGCGGGAAAAACGAGAAGGCCTTCGTGAAGGCCACGCTGGATCAATCCGCGAGCTCTGCGGCGGGTGCGCATAAGGAATGATCGACTTCCACAGCCATATCCTTCCGGGCATCGACGACGGCAGCAAAAGCGCGGAGATGAGCGTGGAGATGATCCGCGCCCTCCGGGAGCAGGGAGTCGACACGATCTGCGCGACCTCCCACTTCTACGCGACACAGCGCACGCCGCAGCGTTTTCTGCAGCGGCGGCAGGAGGCCTTTGAACGGCTGCGGCCGCTCCTGCCGGACGACGCCCCGCGGATCCTGCTCGGGGCGGAGGTGCTGTATTTCCCCGGTATCAGCCACATGGAGGAACTGCCGGAGCTCTGCCTGGAGGGTACCGATCTTCTGCTTCTCGAGATGCCCTTCGAGACCTGGAGCAGTTATATGGTCCGCGAGGTCAACGAGCTTGCGCGGACAGGGCGCTTCACCGTCTTGCTGGCGCATATCGAGCGCTATTATTTCCAGCAGGAGGCCTCCGTCTGGAGCGATCTGCTGAACAACGGGGTCCTGATGCAGTCCAACGCCGATTTCTTCCTGCCCTTCGGCACGCGGCGTAAGGCTATCCGCCTGATGCGGGAGGGGCTGATCCACCTGCTCGGGAGCGACTGTCACAATACGACGAGCCGCGCCCCACATATGGCGGAGGCGGCCGCCAGGATCCGCAGACACCTCGGGGAGGATTACCTCGAGGACAGCGACGCCCTCGGGCGTCTGCTCCTGGGGCACAGGCCCCGGGAATAAGGGGAGCCGGAGCGCGCCCCGCCTTGATTTTGGCAATATCGGCGATCCGCCGATGGAGCATATTTTACACTATCCTTGTGTTGAGGATGAAAGGAAGGTTGAAACCATGAAGAAAATTCTGTCTTGCCTGCTTGCGGTCCTCCTCCTGGTCAGCGTCTGCGCGATGGCTTTCGCCGACGAAGAAGTCCCCAGTGTTGAGCCCGATAAGGGCGTTCCCACCGTTACCGACGGTACCGATGCGGACGGAAACGACGTCACGGATGCGATCGTCATCACCGACTACGCCGACAAGGACACCCTGCCCGAGGAAGCTCAGGAGAAGCTGGACGCCGCTTTTGACGCTCTGCAGGATCTGGAGGCCCTGGCCGAGGGCAACGAAGAGCTGAAGGCGCTGCTGGACGAGGGCGATGCCGACTGCGAGGCCCTGTTCGACATCAGCGTTACGGGCGACGTCGCGTTCCCGGTCAAGCTGAGCCTGGAGCTTCTCAATCCCGACAACTTCGCCGCTCTGCTGCACTTTGTCGATGGCGAGGCTTCCGTCGTGGACGCTGAGCTCGAGGATGCGATCCTCACCTTTACGCTCGAGGAGATCGGCAGCTATGCCGTTCTGTCCTTCGTCGAGGAGTAAATGAATCGCGCGCCCAAAAGCCGCAGGTCCAATCGGTCCACTCCGGTCATCATCCTTTTGCTGGTGGTGATCGGAGTGGGCTTATTTGGCATTCATTCCTATGAAAAGCGGCAGCGTGAGTTGGATGCGGCGCGCTATACGGAGGAGGAGCCCTCGCCCGGCGGGAGGCTCCGGCTGAGTTATAACGGTGTTGATTATGAGCTCCGCGGTGATCTCGACACCTATCTGCTGATCGGGCTGGACGAGTTCACGAACACGCTCAGCGATCCCGAGCTCCACACCAACAACCAGCAGGCCGATTTCCTGTTCCTCATGATCGTGGACAAGACGGCCAAATGCTATTCCGCGATCCACCTCAACCGCGACGCCATGACAGAGATCCAGCGCCTCGGCATGAGCGGGAAAAAGATCGGGACCTTTACGGGTCAGCTGGCGCTGGCCCATACCTTCGGCAGCGGCGGCAAGGACAGCTGCCGCAACACCGCGCAGGCTGTGTCGCAGTATCTGAGCGGTGTGCCGGTCGAGCACTATTTCTCGCTGACCATGGACGCGATCCCCGTGCTGAACGACTTGACGGGCGGCGTCCCGGTCTACATCGAAGACGATTTTTCAGCCGTTGACCCAAGCCTGGAACAGGGAAAGACGATCCGGCTCAAGGGTCAGCAGGCTTTGACCTTCGTCCGCGCCCGGACCTCCGTGGGGGATAAGACCAACCTCAGCCGTATGGTGCGTCAGCGGACCTATATCAACGCGCTGTATGAGCAGATGGGCGAACAGCTGCGCACGGACAGCGGCTTCGCGGCGCGCCTGGCCTCACGGCTCTCCGACTACAGCGTGTCCGACCTGACGACGACGGAGCTGTCCAATCTGGCGGATCGGCTGAAGGACTACCGCTTTGACGGGATCGACACGATCCCGGGCGAGGCGGTCAAGGGCGAGAAGTTCATGGAGTTCTATACCGATAAGGACGCGCTGCTCGCGCTGGTCGTCCGCTGCTTCTTCAAACCGGCGAAGAGCGGATGAGCCCCTCTTGAATACGACAAAAAAGGATGACGCGGGTCATCCTTTTTTTGGCGCCGGAACACGTCCTCATCGGGCGGCGAGCAGGAGCAGCTGTTCGGCGACGGTGGTCGCCGCGGCGTTCGTGCCCGGCTGGATCGCCCCGCCGTTCTCTATGGCGGACGTGGTCTTGTACAGCGTGCCGCCCACGATCAGCAGCGAGCCGGACGCATAGTTCCGGGAGGCGGTGAATCCGCTCTCAACGCCGGCGATCACAGAGCGGGAGGCGGTCAGACGCCTGTCCAGATACAGCGTCGGATCGGCGCGGTAGTCCACGGAGCTCTCGCCCGTGTCGGCCCAGATGCTGTTCACGCCGAGCAGCGTTTTGACCTCGGCCGGCGTGAGCTGACAGGTGACAGGAACGGCAAGCTCGTAGACGAGCTGCGTCGGGTTTGAACCGAACCACGCTTTGCCGTCTGCCACAGTCTGCGGAACGGATGCCGGCAGAAGGAATTCGCATAGATTGCTTGCATCGCGGCCCGTTACACTGCCTACAACATCGCCGGTAGAATATGAAAAACGATCCGAGATAAAATTATTTCTGCCAAAGGCTTTTCCTGAGATATTGACTACGAATCTCGATGTATTTGCGGTGATGCCGTTTGTCCGGATATTTGCATTTCCATTCAAAACGACGCATCCGTGGGTCACCGTCAGCAGCCCGGACGTGACGTCCAGCGTGCCGCCGTAGACGGTCCCGGCCTCGGATTGCCAGGATATGGGCAGCGTTTCGGGATCGCTTGTATCCTCGCCGCTTTGCGAGATCGTGACGCCGGTCCAGCCGGAGATCGGACGAACATTATTCGGGGAAGGGACGCCGCTTCCGCTCTGGACGGGGGCGATGCCGACGAGCAGCGATCTGACCGGAATGTCGTCCGCGCCGTCGTCAAAATGGGCGACAGCGCCCGAAGCCGTGTCGTGCGGATAGGCGCCCCAGACCTTCTCGGGGTCGATCTCCCGTCCATCCTTTACCGAGACGCTCGCGGAACCGGAAGCGTCCGTGACGGTGATAACGGCGGTGTCGCCCGTCTTCGACACGGAGATCGAGGGGCTGAGACCGTCCCGCCCGTTGAAGAGGCCGCGGTCGGCGTCGCTGCGCACACCCTGCGCGAGGGAGAGAGCCTGCTCGGCCAGGGCCTGGATCTGGTCGGCGCGCGAGGGAGAGGGGGCGTCCGGCCCGGTGCCCGAGGGCGAGCGGCTCTTCTCGACTGTGCCGAGCGAGGCGATGTTCGTCCGCCGAACCGGACTGCCGCCCGGCGCCGCGCCGTGGAAATTCAGAAACAGCGTATGCTCCGGCTCCGCGAGCAGCTCCCAGGGAATGACGAGCCCGTCGCCGGCGAGGGCCACGTCGCGCGCGACGGAGCCGGCGGAGAACACGGCGGTCACGGTCAGCCCGGCCCATTCCTCCGACAGCCGCACGCCGAGCGTCTGCCCGACCGTCCCCTGGATCAGCGGCTCCTGCTGCTCGATCCGCAGCAGGCTTCCTTTGATTTCTGCGATCATAGATCCGATCCTCCTTATCATAAATGTGAACCTAATTCACAATTTGGAGTATATCATGACGCGCGGCGCTTGTCAATCTTTTTGTTGAATTATATTCACATTTGTGTTAAGCTGGGGATAGGCGGTGATACGATGGAAAACCTGTACGGGACAATCAAACAGCGGCGAAAGGAGCTGCGCCTCACGCAGCAGGGACTGGCGGAGCTGCTCGGCTACGAGCGCTCCTCGATCGCGAAGATCGAAGCGGGGCAGGTGGATCTGCCGTTGTCCAAGATCCGGGAGTTCTCGGAGAGACTGGAGATCCCGCTGGGCGAGCTGCTCGGGCTCGACGCGGAGGGGGAGATCGGGACGCTCTTCGATTCCCTGACGGACGCCGGGCGGGAGGAGCTGCTGCGCTATGGACGCGAGCTCGCCGCGGACGCAGCGTTTTCCCGCGTCGTGACGCCGGGGGACGCGCGTTTCATCCGGCTTTATACCGTACCGGCGGCGGCCGGCTACGCCTCGCCGATCGAGGGGGAGGATTACGTGCTCATCCCCTGCGGGGACGAGGTCCCGCCGCGGGCCGATTTCTGTCTCACGGTCGCGGGCGACAGCATGGAGCCCTTCATCGCGGACGGCGAGCGCGTCTATGTCAGGCGCGACGAGTCGCTGCAGCCCTTCGACGTCGGCATCTTCTTCGTGGACGGGGACGTCTACTGCAAGCAGTGGTGCGTGGATTACCGGGGGACCACGCATCTGCTCTCGGCCAACCCCGCGCGGGAGGACGCGAGCCTGCACATCGAGCGCGACAGCGGACGCAGCCTCGTCTGCTTCGGCAAGGTGCTGCTCGCGCGCAGACCGCCCGCTCCGCGCTACTGGGCATAGCGGACAGAAAAGGAAGCTGCCTCACCTGAAAAGGTGAGGCAGCTTCCTTTTGATTTGCCTTGTCAGCCGCCGGTGGCCGGGAAGAAAAAGCCGAGGACGTCGCCGTCGCGCAGCTCGCGGCCGAGCGGGCTCCGCTCGCCGTTGACACTCACGAGCAGGAGCTTCGCCTTGAGCGGCGGACAGCGCACGAGCCGCAGCGCGTCGCGCACGGTGCTCCCCTCCGGGAGCTCCGCCCAGGAGCGCTCGTCGAGCGCGTCCCGGTCGCTGCCGTGGGGCGGCAGGATCTTAACTCTCATCCTCTTCCTCCTCCATTCGGATCGCGTCCATCGGACAGGCGCGCGCACACTGGCCGCAGCCGAGGCAGCCCGGCTTCACGAGCTCGGGAAACACGTTGCGGTATTTGCCGGCCTTTCCCTCCCGGCACATGCCGAGGACGGACACGGGACAGGCCTGCGCGCAGATGCCGCAGCTCACGCAGCTGCGGTAGGCGAACACGGGACGCCGCTCCCTCATAGCTTCACCTCCATGAGCGCTCCGATCCCCAGCCGCTCGACCGTCTCCGGGAGCGGCACGCCGGTCACGGCGTCCCAGCCGAAGGCGGCCCAGTGGGCGGAGACCTGCTCGCGGTTGCGGAGCGTCACGCCCTTGAGCGGGCCGGAGGGCAGCGGCGGATCCCCGAGCATGCGGCGCGGCAGCTTCACGGAGGCCGGGTCGACGCCCTGCTTGACGTTGAAGAGCTGCCGCAGGGTCTGGATGCGCTCGCCGATCTCCATATAGCGGTCGCCGTCGAAGCGCCAGCCCTCGGCGGCGTTGAGGTAGTCCACCAGCTTCCACATGTGTACGCCCATCATCTGGCCGTAGTAGCAGCCGCCCGCCCCGTCGGTGAGCATGGTGTAGCAGGCGTTGGCCTTCGAGACCCAGGCCATCGTCTCGGTGTCCTCGAGGTCCCGGGATTTGGGGTGCAGCGTGGCCGGCGGGGCCCAGCTGCAGATATCGCAGAGGCTCATCGCCCTGTACTCGATGCTCATGCCGACGGTGTGCTTGCCGGGCGCGGGCTCGGCCACGAAGTGGACGCCGAGCTGCGGGTCGTTGCGCGCGTCGTGCATGCCGGGCTCCTGCCCGCCGATGTGCATGGCGTACTCCTTGCCGCCGAA
>JAEEGL014723500.1_pt1 | contig 11713 bp, 8 predicted proteins | sample 9134231 | NCBI WGS metagenome assembly JAEEGL01 (sample SAMN16246548, study PRJNA631951) | gut metagenome | biome: gut microbiome; feature: rumen; material: fiber-attached | host: Bos | place: Iran: Karaj | collected 2018-10
ACAATTTCGGGTAAGATTATGCGTAAGGATATTCACTAAAGTAAGCTTGCAATATCCTTTACAGATTCCGAAGCCGTTGAAACACTGGTAATGTTCTGAGAGAAGCTTTCGATGCCCTTTGCAATTTCCTGCAGGGCAACGAAAATCTGCTCGCTGGCACCGGTAAGCTGTTCAACATTAGTCAGAATCTGATTAGAGCTGTCTGCAGTTGTCTGTGATGACTGCATGATGCTCTCAAATTCCTTTTCAAGAGATTTGGCACTCTCACAGCCATTATCAATCTGAGCAGTTCCTTTTTCACTATCCTGAATAAGGGTATCAGAAGCCTTCTGAATATCTGTAATAATCTCCCTGATTTCTTTAATACTATCAATAATATTATCTGAAAGGCGGCGGATTTCTGTAGCAACAACATGGAAGTTCTTTCCTGCTTCTCCTGAATTGGAAGCTTCGAGCTCGGCATTAAAGGCAATGATTTTTGTTTTATCAGCAACATTATTGATAATGCTTACAATATCCCAGATACCGTTAATCTTAGAGTTCAGTTCCTTAATACCGTCTATAGTGAGCATATTGGTATTCTTTATATTCATAAGCTCATTAACGTTATTCTGCAGAGCCTGATTACCGGAAATTACCGCATCGCGTGACTGTTCTGCCAGGGAAGTAACTTCTTTAATTTTTTCACCTATGTTGTTTGCAAGCTCGGTAGAATCGTGCATTGTAGAAACAATTTCCTTTACAGCGGCAGACTGATTCTGGCTGTTGGCGGCACTTATTCTGGTTGCTTCGGCAAGGTTGGTAGATTCTGCAAGCAGATTATCGCTTACGTTTTTTTGAGTTTTCTGAATACGCTTTGTAATTACTTTGAAGACAATGAAGAACTCTACAAGACTTATAAACCAGCCGATTAATGAGTAAACAACAAAACTATTAAAATGATAACCGGGAACCTTTGAGTTTAAGATAATACCATAAGGAACTGTCATCATATTAATGATAGAAGCATCTACCGATGCCCACATAGCTACGTTCTGTACACGGAATAAATTTTCACTCATCTTCATGCCTGCTTCTCTCATCAAGCCTGCCATATGAATTCTTTTTACTAAAACATAGTTTACTGTGTAGCACATAAAGCCTGTTGCCAGAGACTGCATTTCGATAACTGTAAAAGTATAAGGATGTAATGGCTGTCCACTTTTTTTAGCTTCGAGCAGGGCAGTTGAACCGGCACCCACCAAAAAGCCGATTATGTGTGCAATTATAATTATGATGTCATAATTACGGTAAATCTTATTTAATCTTGCAATATCTTTTTTTGTAATTGCATCTTTATTCTTTTTACCTTTCTCAATAATTTCATCAAACTGATTTAAAATCGGCCACTGAAACAGGGAGCAAATTAAAATAAGGCCTAGAGTAATTAAGACTGTAGGAAGGCAGCCACTTATAATTTTTCCCGGATTTTCATAAATAAATCCGTAATGATAAATTCTAAGGAAAAATACTCCTATATAAGTTGAAGCAAAAATTGTACAAAAATATTTGTAAAAAGTTTTCATGTTATCCTCCTAGTATGAAACTTTTTCTCTTATTATTTAGTCATAAAGGCAATCGCGCCATCCCAGTTTTCAGGCGGATTCTTTATAAATTCTTCGCAGCGTTCCAGCATAAGCTTTGCGGCCTTATCATTTTCCACTGCCTCAAGTGCTTTTACAAAATAATCTTTTGCAAGATTCCAGATTCCCTGTTTATAGAGTTCCATGCCTTTTATGTAAGCATTTTTATATTCTGCAGGAAACTCTTCGGGTCCACGGTCAACGGCATAAATTGGGACGGCATTTTTCTTTCCCTTTACTCTAACATCATCAAGATGGCGGAAGCAGAAGGAATCTTCTCCGGCATCGGTACGGACGCTTTCGCTTACAAGAATCTGAACGCCATAAGTTTTTGTAAGTCCTTCCAGACGTGATGCAAGGTTTACGTTATCACCGATTACGGAATAGTCAGTTTTATCTTTAGAACCAATTGAACCTACAATTACTTCTCCGTAATGAATACCAATACCGATATTGAAAACCATACCCTCAGGCATTACCAGGTCTCCCATTTCTACAGAAGAAAGGGCATCTCGCATTTCGTAGGCTGCCATTACGGCACGGCGGCAGTTATCTTCATAGCTTACAGGAGTTCCAAACTCTGCCATAATCGCATCACCAATAAACTTATCTATTGTACCGCCATGTTTTTTGATTATTTCTACCATCGTAGAAAAATAACGGTTAAGAAAAGCAACGAGAACATCAGGTCTGTTTTTTTCACTGATGTTTGTAAAAGACCGGATATCACTAAAAAGAATTGCAACTGAACGGGTTTCGCCGACACCAATCTTCTGGTTTGTGTCATCTGCCTGAAGTACAAGGCTGTCGATAATTTCTTCCGGGACAAAACGACTGAAGGCTCTGCGGATACGTTTTTCAAAAAAGATTTTCTTTTCAACAATAAGGGCTTTATCAAAAACTTCAAGGGCATTATTAATACAGAAATCAAAATAGTTTAATTTCTCGCTTATGATATTTCCCTGGGCAACAATATGAACTGTAGCAAGTACAGTGTCTCTTGTTTTGAGAACTCTGTATTCATAACTAGAAAGTTGAATCTCGCTGCTGAAAAATCTTTCCAGATTGTTTTCTGCATTAAGTTGTTTTGCAGAGTTCTTAGCAGTAATTCCACCGGACATATTTTTGTCGAAGTCTTTTTCACATACATTCAGAAAGTCAGAAATATCTTTCTGAGGTATTTCTGATGAAGAAAGATAATAGCCGTGTGGTCCGTCATTTTCAAGAATGTACATTGCAGATAGAGGAACCTCGCATACCTGAGCAATTAAAAGCAGATAGGATTTTATCATTTCTTCGAGATTATCTATTTGTCCTATAAGCCCTGCAATTTTAGCAGTCATAATTGAGTTATAAGACTTATGGCTTAAGAGTTTTACTGCATTGGAAAAGAGCAGGCTGTTATCTGGCTTTTTAGACTTTGCAGCTTTTGTTTTTCCAGAATAATTGCCTTCAATTTCTGCAAGCTCATCCACATTTTCTACAAGAGTTTCTACATCAAGGCGGATAAAGGAAGAAGCGCCGCATTCCTTTGCAAACTCTTCATCAAGAGCAGCCGGAAGATTTGAATAGAGGGCAACCGGAAGAGCCTCAAAGCCTGGTAAGGTTCTGATCAGTTTTACGATTTCAAAACTTCCCGGGTCTGCAATATTGCAATTCAAAAGAAAGAGCTCCGGATTAAAATCATTTAATGCAGCAAAAATTTCTTTAGCATCAGATTCAAAACGAATTAAATACTGCTTTGAATCAAGAGTATTTTTAAAGAGTTTTTGCATTGTCGCGGAAGATTCAAGAATAAGAATTTTTTTAGCCATTATGATTCTCCCAAAAGTTCCTTAATAGATTCAAGCAGTTTTCCTCGCTTGAACTCGCCCTTTGCAATTATTGCTCCGGCCCTGAGGCGTTCGAACTCTTCAACAGTCTGGCGGCTCTGATCTGTTGAAACTACAACTACAGGAGTATTCTTGTATTGTTCCATACGGCGCAGATTATCCAGAAGAACAAGACCTGTCATTCGCGGCATTTCATGATCTGCAAGAATCAGGTCGTAATGCTTTGCCTTTGCTTTTTCAAGGCCATCGAGTCCGTCAAAAGCATCTTCTACAACATAACCCGCACCTTCGAGAATAGAGCGTTCAATTTCGCGGGTAGTAGAAGAATCATCCACAATAAGGATTCGGATATTCTTTTTTTGGGTTGCAGCCTCAAACTTTTTAATATCGTAACCGCGCAAAGATTTAAAGCGCTGTAATATATCAGGTACATGAAGAATAGGAACAATATCATAATGCTCATCAAAAACAATGCCCTGAAGAATTGAACAGTTTCTTATACCTTCCGGCATTGGTTTTACAACAAGAGAAACGTACTGTTCCACCTGCTCAACAATAATGCCAATTCTCTGTTCCATATATTCAGCAATAAGAATTGGTTCTTCCTCCTGTGCAAGACCACTTTTTCTGTCTTCGAACAAAGTTGAAAGAGGGAAGCAGGGAACAAGCTGCTCTTCAAATCTTATATAGTTCTGGTTCTGTAAAATTATATAATCAGTTTTTTTACGGTAAATGATGTCGACAATGTGCTGGGCAGGAATAAGATATTTTTCTTTGTTCGAATAAACAAAGAGTCCCTGCAGGGTAGAAAGAGAAAAAGGGAAGTGGAGAATAAAAGATGTACCTTTACCTGCTTCGCTTTCTATTTTTATGCGGCCCTTAATTTTTTCAACGTTAGACCATACAACATCAAGGCCAACACCTCTGCCCGAAAGTACTGTAACTTCGTCTTTTGTAGAAAAACCAGACTGAAAGAGGAATTGAGAAAGTTCACGATCGGTCATTCCTTTAATTTCATCTGTTCGCTCAGGATAAAGAGTAATGGCTTTTTCGCGGATTTTATCGTAATTAAGGCCGCGGCCATCATCGCTAATTTTGAGTTCAATATAGCGGGCTTCGCGAAGGCAGGTTATGCTGATGGTTCCTTCTTCGCTTTTTCCGGCTTTCTTTCTTTCTGCTGGGCTTTCGATTCCGTGATCCAGAGCGTTTCTTATGATATGCATGAGAATATCGCCAAGCTCTTCAAGTATCACTTTATCAAGTGCAATATCTGTTTCGGGGATTTCGCACTTTACTTTTTTATTAAGATTAATTGCTTCCAAAGCGATTGTGTTTTCAAGAGGGCGAAGCACTATGCTGATTGGAAGCATTCTTAAATCAAAGGCTTTTTCCTGAACCTTAAAAATAGAAGTTTCGAGTGAGTAAATATCGTTTTCAAACTCTTTTCTGATTTTCGACAGTTCACGGCTTCCAAGCTTTTCTTCCAGTTTTTTAAGTTCATCAAGCTGTGATTTTAAGTGAAACTCGCGGGTAATCATTGTATCAAAATCTGTAATGATTTCGTTTACCCTTGAAAGTTTAATTCTGATTGACTGGATGTCGCTGATATTTTCGTCCAGGTCATCATCCTCTTCTTCCAGCATAATTCCATTTTTCTTATTGATTTCTGTAATGAAGGCATCTACATCAATAAGTTCTCCGGCCGCAAGCTTGTCGCAGTACTGAAGGTAAATCTCTACATCCTGCTTGTCGGTTCCACGGCGGCTTATGCAGGAAACACAGCCGTGAATTTTTTCTGTTACGGCAAAGACCAGTTTTATGAGACGATCTGTGTTTTTAATTTTTTTATCTTTTACACTTTTATAAATATCTTCAATGGCATGGGCCAGTTTTTCAACAGTTGAAAATCCCAGCATTCTTGAATTGCCTTTAATTGTATGAAGGTTTCTTAAAAGACGGCCAAGCAGTTCGGAATCATCTTCATTTGATTTAAGTGCAATAATATCTCTTTGGACTGATTCCAGCAGTTCTTTTACTTCGGAAACATAACTTTCGGTAATATCATTAGAAACTTGCGCCATTTTTTCCTCCTTATACTCTATTTGTCAGCGGCACCGTTGGCCTTATTTATTTTATGAAAATAAAAAACACTTCCATCAGAAAGTTTTTCAAGACATTTTGGAACTATATTAGAATCTAATTGAGCAATCTCATTCATTGAAACAAAAAGATAACCGTCTTCTGCAAGGCACTGCTCTGCAATTGTTTTAAGAATCTGCTTTCGTAAATCAATTGAAAAATAAATAAAGACATTTCTTATAAAAATAATATCCTGATTTTTTGGCAGAATAAGAGCGTTTTTGGGACTTTCTAATTCTGCAAGATTTATCTGCATTGTTTTTATACAGTCTTTTATATTCTGAGGGAAAGCTATTTTTCTGTCTTCTCTCTGATATGGTTTAACAAGTTTTTGATATGAGACACCGTCTACAGATCGTAAAGAAGTGCTGAGGAATACTCCACTTTTGCAGTGTTCAAGAACTTCGGAGTTAATATCACTTGCAGTTACCTTTGGAAGCAGGCCTGAAATTAAAGCCATAACTGCAAGAGAGTAGGCTTCTTCGCCATAAGAGCAGGCTGCAGACCAGATATTAATTTCCTTTTTTTCTAATTTATATTTCAATTTAGGAAAGATTGTATTCTTAAGTAAGGTAAACTGCTTTTCTTCTCGGAAGAAATAAGTCTCGTTTACAGTACATTCATTTACAAATTCAGATATAAGGTCTTTATCTGTAAAAAGGAGTTTTCTATACTCATCTACTGAAAAATGATTTTCTGTAATCTTTTTTTCAATAAAATATTTAATTCCATCTCTATGACTGGCACGTGGAAGTATACCTGTTAAAGTTGTAAGAATACTTATGAATGAGTCGAGAATATCTTCTGTAAGAACAATCTTTTCAGCTTCCATCATCTCTCCACCATTTGTAATATTCTCTTTGCAATTTCAGCTCGAGGTAAAACTTCCTTTGCAGCCCCCATCTCAATTGCAGCAGCTGGCATTCCAAAAACTGCACAGGTAGATTTATCTTCTACAATTGTCCAGCCGCCATTTTCACAGATTTCTTTACAGCCATTGGCTCCATCAGCTCCCATGCCCGTAAGCAGAACTGCAAGAACAGAATCCTTATAAATTTCAGCAGCACTCTTAAATAATTTATTTACAGCAGGACGTAAATATCTTTCAGGTTCTTCATCAGAAATTTTTAGAACAGGATTTCCGAATTTACTTTCATGACTGATTACGAGATGCCTGTCGGCAGGAGCCATATAAACTGTTCCTGCTTTTGCTTCTTCGCCATCTTCTGCAAGCTTTACCTTCACGTTTTTACAAACTTCATTAAGCCAGTCTACAAGGGCTTTATCTTTTTCAATTTCAATATGCTGGGTATATAGAACCGGAAGAGGGAAGTTATTTCCCAGTCCCGAAAGAAGCTCTGAAACTGCAGTTGGACCTCCTGTAGAAGCGCCTATACAGAGTACTTTTATTTTTTTATTTGATGTATTTTTATTCTCAGAAAGAGGTTTTAATTCAAGCAGGGAATTTAATTTTTGAAGCAGCTTTGTAAAAAACTCCTGATTATATTCTTTTAATTTTGGTTTAATTATTGAATCTGTAAGTTTTGCTAAAAAAGGAGTTGAATCATTATTTGATTGTTCAAGAATTAATACAGGTATATTATATTTATTAATTATTGTATTTAAGGCTTCTTTTTCATCTTCATCTGAGGTTTTATTTCCACAGATAATAACATCCGGATTTTCAACCTTAATATTATTTAATAATTTCTGACAGGTAGAAACTGAGGCTATTATATTAATATCCTTATTCTTTGCAAAGTTTTGAGAAATAATTGTTCTTACTACTGCAGAGTCATCAGCTATCATTATCCTCATATATTGCCTCGCAAAAAGCTACGTAAAATATTATCTGGTGAAAGTAGAATCTGTCTTTTTTCAGTAAATCCAATTGCACTTAAACCGGAGTCATTTAACTTTTTTCTTATACTTTTGGGAATCATTCTTAAATATGAAATATCAACGATTTTGCTGGTTACAGAAGAATTAACAGAAACTGCAAAATTACCTGTGACAGGAAAAGCGGTGCCGGTGTAGTCTACAATTTTCTTCTGTATGTCTTCGTCAAACTCAGACTTATTCATTACAAGCATTACATTACAATCTTCTGTGTGCTGACAGTGAAACTCTTTTTCCAAAAAACTACCAATAGTTAGTTTTGGCAAGACTTCATTTTCAAAATCAATTCTTTTACCCTGATCATTTGTTCCAATATAAATTCCAAAAAGAACATATTTGCTTAAAATGAGAAAATCGATTGTATCATAAGATAAGCAGGTAAAATGATTAGACGTTTCCACAATCTTTCCTTATAAGAACTTCAAATGCATTAGGATTTAATACCGGAATTTCTTCGCTATCGTAAGTCACAGTTCCGAGGAAAAAGCTTTCTTCTGTTGCATCCGGAATAAGCTTTAGTTCTGAGTCTTCAATTTTTGTAAATAAAAGAATATCTGAAATATGAAGAGAAAGCTGATCATCGTCTCTTTTGAAAATCATAAAGAGTGATTTGTCCGGAGGCATGGCATTAGGATTTTCATCAAAAATGCAATTAGGATTTACAACGGTAAAAGGTTCACCACGACGATTTAAAACGCCTTCTATATATTTTGGCATAAAGGGAATATGATATACAGAAAGGTCGCTGATTATTTCAACAACATCGCTGGACTTAACGGCATATTTTTTTTCGGAAATTAAAAATATGAGCCAGGTAGTCATTGCTTTATCATCAATAGTGACAGTTTGGCTTTCTTTTTTTGCTTCTATATCTTCAATGATTTCTTCGTTCATAGACTGCCTCCCTTATTGTAAATCAGCACTGTTATTCTTTACAGCATTCTGTTCAGAATCATCATCGTCCTCATCATCAAAATCATCATCTTCCTCATTCTGATCTTTTGATTCACTAAGTTCGGTTGCTACTGTTTTAAGATTTTCAGAAGCCTGAGAAATATATTCAGTTGCCATAGAGAAGTTTGAAACACCGGCAGAAATCTGCTTAAGAGTAATAAGAATCTGTTCACCTGCCAGAGTCTGTTGCTGAATGATTGTTGTAATTTTTTCTGCACTTTCTGCTGTAATTTCAGAAGCATTCTTTATGCTCTCAAAACGGCTTTCGAGATTTCTTGCATTTTCAACACCAGACTGTATTTTTTCTGTGCCTGTTTCACTGGTAAGAATAAGATCATCTGAAGATTCCTGAATCTCTGTAATTCTTGTTTTAATTTCCTTTGTGCTTTCAATAATGCCATCTGCAAGGCGGCGGATTTCATTTGCAACAATGTGGAAATTCTTTCCGCTGCTGTTTGTGTTGTTTGCTTCGAGTTCGGCATTAAAGGCAATGATTTTTGCCTGGTCTGCAACAGAATTTATAAGAGAAACAATAGACCAGATGTTTTCGATTTTTTCTCCCAGAGCTTTAATACCATTTATTGTGTTGAGGTTTGTATCTGCAATTTCCTGAAGCTGCTTCATATTTGCTTCGATAAATGAAACACCTTCTGAAACGATGTTATTAGTTTTTACTGCAACACCAGAAACATCTTTTATGCGCTGTGAAATATCTTCGCCAAGAGCTGTGTTGTCTTCCATAGTTGCAACAATTTCTTTAACAGCGGCACTCTGATCCTGTGCTGTAGCAGCATTTTCTTTTGATGAAACAACAAGACTTTGAGCATCTTCAAAAAGCTGGTCTGCAAGCTTCTGTTCTGCCTTACGCATTTTATTCAATACAACTATATTTATAAAAGAGAAGATAAGGCTGGTAATTATTAAAATTATTTCGAAAACGATAATTACGTTTGCAAGCACTCCCTTGTAATCTGCTACAGGACCTTCAACCACAACGAACCATGGCGTATTTCCGATTTTGCAGACAGCGTAATAATTCTTTTTATCAATGTAGGTTTTTGTTTCTCCGTTTAACCATTCTTTCTTATCTCCTTCATAAGCAGTAACATCCAGCCAGTTCATCTTCATTACCTGATTCGGGTCATCATGAGTAAGGAAATATCCATCATGGTTAATAAGATTAAGACGGGTATTTTTTGATATCTGGATTTCTTTTATTGAAGAAACAAGACTGTCCAGAAGAATATCACAGCCAATAACTCCGTTTAACTGACCTTTAGAATTATAAACAGCCTGGGAAATTGCAACACAAAGTTCTCCTGTATTTGCATCTACATAAGGAGTAGAGAAGGTAGTTTTTCCATGATTTTTTACAGCCTCAATAAACCATACTCTTTCAGTTGGTTCAAAGTCAGCAGGAGGAATCCAACCTGTATTGTTAAGGAATTTTCCGCCTTCTGAAAGTTTTTTTGCCGGAGCAAAATAGAGCATGGATGCATATTTATCAAGTTTTGATGAAAATGCATTTAATAGCAGAGTCAGGATTTCTTCATCATTATAATCTGAAGAAAAAGTAACAAAGTTATCTACATTAAGGATGATTGGCTCCATGCTTTCTGAAACTGAAGAATTCAATTTTGAAACAGAAAGCTCCAGCTGACTTTTCATATATTCTTTTAGAATCGCATCAGAAACAAAATAGAAAAAAGAACAAGCAGAAAAAGTAATCAATAAAAGAGGTGCCAGCATTCCATAGAAGAGCTTCTTTGATTTCTTTTGCTTAAAAATTTTGCCAAAATCTTTTAATCCTGACATATAAATCTCCCAAATACAATGAATTATATTAATTATCCTATAGTATTTGGGATTTGTAAAATTTAAAATCTTTAGTAAAACTTAATGGATTATCCGCTAAGCAAAACAAGCTGAAAAAAAAGTTCTATTCTTCAATATAATCATAAATATATCTGAAAGGATCTTCTATCATTGAACAGGTATCTCCAAACTCCATAAGCAGCCCGCTGCTTTCTTTTGTAGTTTTCCATTCAGGAAGAGGATTACCATTTGTATCTTTTCCGTTCGGATTTCCATATTTTATAAAGTTCAGCCAGTAAGAACTCATTATTTCTTCAAGTTCATAATCACGGGCTTTGTAATTATTTGTTTTTGGCACATTTCTGTAAGCATAAATAATTTCACCTGAATGGAAGGTTCCAAACTCACCGTTTTCACGGGTGAAGTAGTATTCATAAACAGGCCGTCCCTGGTCAGAAACTGTTTTAGTCCAGCAATCGTGCGGGTAGGTAAAGCAGACTGCAGAGAATACATCGTTATAAAGGTTCTTCAACTGTTTATTATTTTTTGTTCCATATTTTGCAACAAAATCAGAAGTTTTATCTTTAAGGCTTGGTTCAAGAAGTTTTTCAATATTCTTTTTGTTTACACTTGTAAAGAAGGTAAAACCAAAGGCTTCCTGAGCATTAAAGCCGTTTATAAGAGCTTCCTCGTGATTCATACCTTTTTTGTAGATTTCGTAAGGTAATTCAGGAAGAGCATAGCCGTCTACCGTCATTGAGTTATTCTCATATTTTGTCTTAATCAGTTTATCAGCAGGAATTGCGCGAAGCTCTGAAACATTCTTACATTTGAATTCAGCCTTAATATCATCTCCCATTTTAAGGGCAGCTTCCATAGTTCTGAAGGTGTGGGGAGGAGTCTCCTGAATAACAGAAGAACTTTCGCCGATTGCACGACGGAAAAAGCCTTTTGTAAGAGGGGTAGCGCACAAGGCATTTACAGAAGATGAACCAGCTGATTCTCCGGCAATAGTAACATTATCAGTATTTCCGCCAAAAGCTTTTATATTATTGTGAACCCATTCAAGAGCCTTAATCTGATCCAATAATCCGTAGTTTCCGGTAGTGCCATGTTCAGATTCAGCAGTAAGCTCTTTATCTGCAAAATAACCGAAAACTCCTGTTCTATAAGCAATTGTTACAACAATAACTCCGTGCTTTGCAAGATTCTCTCCATCAGTTCTTTCAGACCAGCTCTGGCCAGTCATAAGGGAACCGCCGTGAACATAAACTAAAACCGGCCATCCGCCTTCCGGAGTGTTTTCGCTTGGCTTCCATACATTCAGATAAAGGCAGTCTTCGCTTTGAGGTGCTTTATAAGTTCTGCTTGATTTTGAATGCGTATAAAGATTAAAAAGGGCATTATACAAGGGAGAAGATTCCAGCTGTCTTGCCATTGGCGCAAAATGAT